>Ga0213920_1001642_pt1 | contig 11982 bp, 14 predicted proteins | sample McNCre1117MG_FD_161054 | JGI IMG/M metagenome (GOLD analysis project Ga0213920, IMG submission 161054) | Freshwater microbial communities from McNutts Creek, Athens, Georgia, United States - 11-17 MG | ecosystem: Environmental > Aquatic > Freshwater > Creek | place: USA: Georgia | collected...
TGGCCCTGAGCTGAACACCTTGCGCTTGGTCGCTCCTGGCGTGCTGTGGGTGGGCGCGTTGCTGTCGAGCATGTTGGCCTTGCAGCGATTGTTTGAGGCCGATTACCGCGATGGCACGTTGGAGCAAATGGCCTTGTCGCCCACGCCAATGCCCTTACTGATCAGTGCCAAACTCTTAGCGCATTGGCTGGTCTCAGGGGTGCCGTTGGTATTATTGGCGCCAGTTTTAGGGCTGCAATTTGACCTCTCGGCCGATGCCTTGGTCACCCTCACGTTGGCCCTGTTGTTGGGCACGCCCGTTTTGTCTTTGGTGGGTGGCATTGGTGCCGCGTTGACCTTGGGTGTGCGTGGCGGTGGGGTGTTGTTGTCGTTGTTGGTGTTGCCTTTGTTCATCCCCGTGCTGGTGTTTGGTGCAGGCGCCGTAGAAGCGCAAGCCAGCGGCTTGGGCGCACAGGCACATTTTTCAATTTTGATGGCCATGCTGTTGCCCGCAGCCTTTTTCAGCCCGTTTGCATGCGCAGCGGCTTTACGGATCGCGTTGGAATGAAAAAAATAAGTTGGTTTCACTACGCAGCACCGCAAACCTTTTATGGCTTGGCGGGTAAGGCGTTGCCTTGGTTTGCTGCACTCGCCACCGCGCTGATGTTGGCTGGTATGTGGCTGGGCTTTGCGGTGGCCCCGACAGACTTTCAGCAAGGCGAGGGCTATCGCATCATCTTTGTGCATGTGCCTGCCAGTTGGATGTCGATGGTGATTTACTTGGCCATGGCGTTTTGGAGCGTGTTGGGCCTGACCTTTAACACCCGTCTGTCGGGCATGATGACCCGCGCGTTGGCGCCTACGGGTGCCATGTTCGCGTTTTTGTCTTTGTGGACAGGCGCACTCTGGGGCAAGCCCATGTGGGGTGCTTGGTGGGTGTGGGATGCACGCCTCACGTCTGAGCTGATTTTGTTTTTCTTGTACCTCGGCTATATCGCGTTGACATCGGCCATTGACGACACGCGTCGCAGCGACCGCGCCGGTGCACTCATTGCCATCGTGGGTGCCATCAACGTGCCCATCATTTATTTCTCGGTGAAGTGGTGGAACACCTTGCACCAAGGTGCGTCTGTGTCCCTCACCAGAGCGCCCAGCATGGCCGAAATCATGCTGTGGAGCATGTTGCTCATGGCTTTGGCGTTTTGGTTCTACACCATCGCACTGGTGCTGTACCGCGTGCGCACGCTGATTTTGCAGCGCGAAAGCCACGCCACTTGGGTGCAAGAACTCGACGAGGTGAAGCCATGAGGTGGGAAAGCTGGGCCCAGTTCTGGGCCATGGGCGGCTATGCCGTGTATGTGTGGGGCAGTGTGGGCGTGACGGCTTTGCTGTTGGCGCTCGAAGTGATGCAAGCCCGTTGGGCGCACCGCGTGGTGCTGAATCAATTGAAAGCCGAGCAGGCGGTGGCTCAATTACCTGTTGAAGAATTGATGTGATGAAACCCAGAACCAAACGATTTACGCTGATAGCTGCTGGCATTGTGGTGCTGTGCGCAGCAGCGGCTTTTGTGCTGAATGCCTTCCAAAGCAATTTGGTGTTTTTCTTCACCCCCACGCAAGTGAGCAACGGTGAAGCACCCAAAGGCCGCACCTTCCGCGCTGGCGGTATGGTGAAAGAGGGCAGTGTGGTGCGTGATGGCAACAGCGTGCGCTTTGTCATTACCGACACCGTGCACGAAATGCCAGTGACCTATGTGGGCCTGTTGCCCGATTTGTTCAAAGAGGGCAAAGGCGTGGTGTCGCAGGGCAAGTTGGGTGATGACGGCATGTTTGTGGCCAGCGAAGTGTTGGCCAAGCACGATGAAAACTACATGCCCCCTGAAGCCCAACATGCGATGGACCAAGCGGCGGCGGCCAAAGCCGCGAAGTCTGTCCAGTCGCCGACCCCTAAAGGTAATCCATGATTCCAGAACTCGGTAATTTCGCGCTCATGCTCGCCGCTGTGGTGGCGGTGATGCAAGGTGTGCTGCCCATTGCGGGCACCTTGGTGCGCAACCCGCAAACGCAAATCACTTTGCAATCGTTGGCCCGCCCCACGGCTGGTTTGCAGTTCGTGTTGGTGGTCTTTGCGTTTGGTGCATTGGCGGCTTCGTTTCTAAACAACGATTTCTCGGTGCTGTACGTGTCGCAACACTCCAACTCGCTGCTGCCCAAGCCTTACCAATTCGCAGCCGTGTGGGGTGGCCACGAAGGCTCGCTCTTGCTGTGGGTGTTGTTGTTGTCGTTGTGGACGGTGGCGGTGGCGGTGTTTTCGCGCAGCTTGCCGCTGGACATGGTGGCGCGGGTGATTGGCGTGTTGGGTTTGATTTCGGTGGGCTTCTTGTTGTTCATCTTGACCACCTCGAATCCGTTTGAACGCTTGCTGCCAGCCGCCTTGGATGGCAAAGATTTGAACCCCTTGCTGCAAGACCCAGGCTTGGTGATCCACCCGCCCATGCTCTACATGGGTTATGTGGGCATGGCGGTGGCGTTTGCGTTTGCCGTGTCTGCTTTGATGAGTGGCCGTTTGGATGCCGCTTGGGCCCGCTGGTCGCGACCATGGACGGTGGTGGCGTGGACCTTCTTGACCTTTGGCATAGGCTTGGGTTCTTGGTGGGCGTATTACGAACTCGGTTGGGGCGGCTGGTGGTTTTGGGACCCGGTTGAAAACGCTTCCCTCATGCCTTGGCTGGTGGGGACGGCGCTCATTCACTCACTGATGGTCACCGAGAAACGTGGCAGCTTCAAAGCGTGGACGGTGTTGTTGGCGATTGCAGCCTTCTCTCTGTCGCTGCTCGGCACGTTCTTGGTTCGCTCAGGCGTGCTCACATCCGTGCATGCGTTTGCATCTGACCCCAAACGTGGTGTGTTTGTGTTGATTTTCTTGGCTGTGGTGGTCGGTGCCTCGCTCACGCTGTTTGCGTGGCGTGCGCCGCGTGTGGCCTTGGGCGGTCGCATGGAGTTGGTGTCGCGCGAGTCCTTCTTGCTGGCCAACAGCGTGTTGTTGGTGGTGGCCACGGCGGCGGTGTTGTTGGGCACGATTTACCCGCTCATCATTGATGCACTGAACTTAGGCAAGCTGTCGGTGGGTCCGCCTTATTTCAATGCTGTGTTTGCGCCGCTGTTGGTGCCTACGGTGTTCTTGATGGTTCCCGGCTCGGTGGCGCGTTGGCGTGAAGCGAATGTCCGCGAGATTGCTTTCAAGTTGCGTTGGACCTTTGCAGGTGCTGTTGCCTTGGCCGTGCTCTTGCCGTTTGTGTTGGGCGGCTGGTCGATCGGCGCTGCGTTTGGTTTGTTCCTGGGTTGTTGGGTTGCTTTGGGCACGGCGCAGCAAGTGTTGGAACGTGTGGGTAAGCCCGGTCGCATTCCTGCCTCGTTTTGGGGGCAACACATCGCCCACTTTGGCATGGCCGTGTTGGTCATTGGCATCACCGGTGTGAAGTGCTACGAGGTAGAGCGCGATGTGCGCATGCAAATTGGCGATGTGGTCACCATCGCCCCCTACACCTTCCGCTTGAACTCGCTGGACGAAGTGCGCGGCCCTAACTACAAGGCCGTGCGTGCCGACGTGCAAGTGTTTCGCGACGACAAGGTGATTGAAATCTTGCAGCCCGAAAAGCGCCGTTATTTTTCGTCAGCCATGGCCATGACGGAAGCCGGTATTGACTCTGGCTTCATGCGCGATTTGTATGTGTCACTTGGTGAACCGCTGGACGATACCCGCACCGAGTGGAGCATGCGCGTGTATTACAAACCCTTTGTGCCATGGTTATGGGGTGGCGTGTTGCTGATGGTGCTGGGTGGCGTGTTGGCGGCACTTGACCGGAGATACCGCAAATGAAAAAAGTGCTGATTCCTTTGGTGTTGTTCATCGGCCTCGTGGTGTTTTTGGCAGTGGGCTTGAAACGCGATCCGCGTGAAATTCCGTCGCCCTTGATTGGCAAGCCAGCCCCGCATTTCACCTTGTTCACCTTAGACCCGGGTGACACCAAGTTTTCGCCTGTCGACATGCAGGGCAAGGTGTGGATGCTCAATGTATGGGCCACTTGGTGTGTGGCGTGTCGCGAAGAGCATCCCGTGCTTGTGGCGTTTTCCGAAAAAAACCAAGTGCCCATCGTGGGCTTGAGTTACAAAGAAATTCAGCCCCAAGACCCTGCCTACAAATCGCCTTTTGATGAAAAGCTCAAACTGGCGCGCGAGCGCAGCCAAGTGTGGCTCAAGCGCCATGGCAATCCGTATGTGACCTCGGTTATGGATTTGGATGGTCGCGTGGGCATCAACTACGGTGTGTACGGCGTGCCTGAGACCTATGTCATCGACAAGGGCGGCGTGATTCGCTACAAGTTTGTAGGCGCGGTGTCACCCGCTTTGTTGGCCGAAAAAATCTTGCCCTTGATTGCGGAGCTGAACAAATCATGAAACGTGTGTTTGCCCGTGCTGTCTTGGCCATGAGCATGGTGTTGTTCGCGTCTGTCAGCACAGGTCGCGAGGCGGCGCCCATGGCCGAAGATCCCAAGCTTGAAGCCCGCTTGGTGGATATTTCGCAGGAGCTGCGTTGTTTGGTGTGCCAAAACGAGTCCTTGGCCTCGTCTCACGCCGAGCTGGCCGACGACTTGCGCCAAGAGGTGCGCGAGTTGATTCGCTCGGGCAAGTCTGACCAAGAAATCAAAGACTTCTTGGTGGCCCGTTATGGCGACTTTGTGTTGTACCGCCCCGAGGTCAAACCTTTGACCTGGGTGCTGTGGTTTGGCCCGTTTTTGTTGCTGGTGGTCGCTGCCATCTTCTTGGGCGTGTATTTGCGCCAGCGCCGCGCCTTGGCCGCGCCTGCCGCTTTGAGCGACGAAGCGCGCGAACGCGCCAAGCAACTGTTGAAAGGTTGATGTGAATCCCGCACTCGCTTTTATTTATGTCGCTGTGGCCATGATGGCGTTGGTGCTGCTCGTCTTGAGCATGGCACTGTGGCGTGGCTCGCAGCAAGGCGCACGCCTGGCCGCGCATCAAGCCGATGCGGTGAACGACCCCGCCAAAGCCAATGCCGCCGTGTACCGCGACCAACTGGCGGAGCTGGACCGCGAATACGTGATGGGCAACCTGAACTACGAAGAACTCAAAGCCGCGCGTGATGAGCTGTCACAACGCTTGCTGGCCGATGTGGGCGTCCCGAGTGTGACGGAAAGTGCAGCCTCTAAGCCACCCATCGCGTCTCCTGCTGCGGCTTGGCGCAAGCCTTGGCTGAGCATTGCTGCGTTGGTGTTTGTGGTGCCCGTGTCGTCCATGTTGATGTACAGCGTGTTGGGTGAGCCCGCCGCACTGGACCCGATGGCTTTGAAGCAAGGGGTGGACTCATCCGCCGAAGTGACCCCTGAGAAGTTGACCGAAATGGCCACGGCCTTGACCCGTCGTTTGCAAGACGAACCCAACAGCATGGAGGGTTGGGTCATGCTTGGGCGCGTTCAGCGCGCGCGCGGCCATTTTGAAGAGTCTGCCGAGGCCTTAGGCAAAGCCTTGGCCTTGAGCCGCGACGACAACTTGTCCATTGAGCGTGCCGAAGTGTTGGCGCAACAAAACGGCGGCAGTTTTGCGGGTGAGCCTTGGGCCATCATCCAACGCGTGCTGACCGCTGACCCACACCACCTCAATGCCTTGTTTTTGGCCGGCAGTGCGTCGTATGCTGAGATGAATTTCCGCTCAGCCTTGCGCTTTTGGGAGCGAGCCCGCGAGGTTGTGCCTGCCGACTCCCCTGACGCGCCCGAACTCGACCGCGCCATTGCCGAAGCCCGCGAGAAGATGGGCTTGCCAGCCATTCCACCACGCGCCACAGGTGCGACGGCGGGCATGCAAGCCAGTCAGGCTGCCCTCGCAGCGACCAGCATCAGTGGTCGTGTGACCTTGGTGAAAGAACTCAAAGGCTTGGTTGCGCCTACGGACACCGTGTTTGTGTATGCCACACCTGTGACAGGCTCACGCATGCCAGTGGCCATCGTGCGCACCACGGCCGACAAACTGCCTTTGGACTTTGTGCTCGACGACAGCACCGCCATGAACCCCAGCGTCAAGATCTCTAGCATGGACGAGGTGACGGTGCGTGTGCGCATTTCCAAGAGCGGCCAAGCGGTGGCACAAGCCGGTGACTTGGGTGTGAGCCTCACGCCCGTGAAACCGGGCAGCAAAGGTTTGAACTTGATGGTGCGTGACACCTTGCAAGTTTCGCCTTAATGGCTTGGCACATGTAACAAAAAAGCCCCGCATTGCGGGGCTTTTTTGTTGGGCGGTGTGCTGCTTACAGCAAGCCGTTCATGCGTGCAAAGTGCAGCGTTTGCGTGCGGCTCTTCACATCTAAGCGACGGAACAAGCGCCACAAGTGAACTTTCACCGTGTGTTCGCCGATGCCCAATTCGGCCGCAATGTCGCGGTTACTCAAACCACGGTCCAGCATGACGATGAGTTGCTTTTGGCGCTTAGACAACTTGGTCTCGCCCACCGCCACCGTCGCTTCTTCGTCGCCGTTTTCAGCAGCAAACAAACCATGGATGGCAGAAGAGATGTCGTTGGCAGGTGTCGATTTTTCGATGTAAATGTCTGCGCCGGCTTCGATGCACGTTTCTTCAGCTTCGCCTGCAGGCATGGACGAAATGACAGCCAAGGGCACATTGGCATACATCGTTTTGATGTCTTTGACGGCAGAGGTGCCTTTGACGCCAGGCAACAACAAGTCGAGTACAAACAACTCAGGCTCGCCGTTTTTGATAATGGCAGCTTGCAATTCGCTAAATTTGTCTAATTCGATGACTTTCGATGCGGGACGCATGCGGCGCAACAACATGGCAATGGCTTGGCGTACCAAAGGATGATCATCAATGATGTACATACTCATTTTTATTACTCCTGAATCAATATTAGTAGTTTAGCCCCATCGCGGACCTGACATCTTGCATGGTTTCCCGTGCTGTGATGCGTGCTTTTTCAGTACCGGCATCCACGATGTCGCGAACAATCTTCGGGTTGGTGATGTACGGCTCTGCACGCTCGAGCATGGGTTGCTGTTCGCGCAAGATGGCTTCAATGATGGGTTGTTTGCAATCCAAGCAACCAATGCCAGCCGTTTTACAACCTTGAGTGACCCATTGGCGTTGGCTTTCATCGCTGTAAACCATATGAAATTGCCAGACGGGGCATTTATCGGGGTTACCCACGTCGGTGCGTTTTTGGCGTGCTGGGTCGGTTGGCATGCGCTTGACCTTGTGCTCAATCGTGGCGCGGTCTTCGCGAATGGCAATCGCGTTGTTGTAGCTCTTGCTCATCTTGGCGCCGTCTAAGCCTGGCAGTTTGCTGGCTTCGGTGTACAAGGCTTGCGGCTCGGGCAAGATGATCTTGCCTGTGCCTTTGAAGTAACCATTCAAACGCTCACGGTCTTGCTCGTCGAGTTCTGGTGCGGAGGCGATGTAGCCCAACGCACCCTCCATGGCTTTGGCGTCGCCTGTTTCTTGGTAGGCCTTGCGCGCTTTTTCAAAGCGTTTCACACTGTCTTTGGGTAACTTGGCCAGTGAGGTTTGCACCTTTTCTTCGGCGTTGATTTCACGGCCGTACAAGTGATTGAAGCGGCGCGCGGCTTCGCGCGTCAACTCCACATGGCTGGCTTGGTCTTCGCCGACGGGCACATGCTTGGCTTTGTAAATCAAGATGTCGGCTGCTTGCAGCAGCGGGTAGCCCAAGAAGCCGTAAGTGGCCAAGTCTTTGTCTTTGAGCTTTTCTTGTTGGTCTTTGTAGGTGGGGACGCGCTCCAACCAGCCTAACGGTGTGCCCATGGCCAAGAGCGTGAAAAGTTCGGCGTGTTCGGGAATACGGCTTTGCAAGAAGATGGTGCAAGCGTTGGGATCTAGGCCCACGGCGAGCCAGTCGATGACCATTTCGTAGACGTTTTTCTCAATCACCTCGCGGTTTTCGTAGTGCGTGGTGAGGGCGTGCCAGTCGGCCACGAAGTAGAAGCAATCCATTTCAGACTGCAAGCGCACCCAATTTTTCAAGGCGCCGTGGTAGTGACCCAAATGCAAAGCGCCAGTAGGGCGCATGCCGGAGAGAACGCGTTCTTTCATGTTCAAGGCTTCAGTAAAAATTCAAACGGACTGAGCATGAGGCTCAGCAACTCAAAGGTCAGACTCATGATGGGTACCATCCACAAGGTGTCAACGACTTTGAGGAGGATCAAGGCCATCACGATGTAAAAGCCATAAGGCTCGATGCGTGAGAGCCACACGGCTTGCTTCCAAGGCAGCAAACCCACCAAGATGCGCCCCCCGTCGAGCGGCGGCAGGGGGAATAAATTGAAGGCGAACATGACGGCATTCACTTTGACGCCGGCTTTGCAGACTTCGATGAAGTAGCGCTCTTCTACGCCAGCGGCGATCAAACCGTACATGGCAAATGCCCATACAAACGCTTGGACAAAGTTGACGGCCGGGCCAGCGAGCGCCACCCAAATCATGTCGCGCTTGGGATGGTTCAAACGGCCAAAGTTCACAGGAACAGGCCTTGCATAACCAAATAAGAAGTTGCCGCCGGTGGCCAAGAACAACACGATGGGCATGACCAGCGTGCCCATGGGGTCGATGTGCGGCATGGGGTTGAGTGTCACGCGGCCCATCATCCAGGCCGTGTTGTCGCCGCGCAAGTGTGCGACGTAGCCATGTGCAGCCTCGTGCAGCGTGATGGCAAACACCACGGGCAGGCCGTAAATCAGAAGGGTTTGAATCAGGTCAGGGAAATTCACAGCTGGATTGTCGCATCCGACACTTTGTATTTAGGTACGGTGCCGTTCAAAGGCCCAAAGTGCTCAGCGGGCCGCGTCCTTGGCGGATCACTTCGGGGTCACCTCCGCCATCCATGGGGGTGAGATCCACCACGGTGGTGGGCTCAAGCGGGCAAGCGCCAGCGTCAATCACGGCGGCCAGTTCGTGCTCAAAACGGTCGCGAATCTCTTCGGCGTCGTTCATGGGGTCGGTTTCGCCAGGCGCAATGAGCGTGGTGGCCAGCAGCGGCGCACCATGCAGCGCTAACAAGTCGAGCAGGGTTTTGTTCAGCGGCACGCGCAAGCCAATGGTTTTGCGCTGTGGGTGGCTGACGCGGCGGGGCACTTCTTTGGTCGCTTCCAAAATGAAGGTGTAAGCCCCAGGTGTGGCGGCTTTGAGCAAGCGGTATTGGCGGTTGTCCACGCGGGCGTAGTTGGCCAGCTCTGACAAATCGCGGCACATTAAGGTGAGGTGATGCTTGTCGTCGACTTGGCGAATGCGGCGCATGTGCTCAACCGCCGCTTTGTCGTCCAAGTGGCAGACTAAGGCGTAGCTGGAGTCGGTGGGCACAGCCACAATGCCGCCGCGCTCAAGCAGTTGCACGGCTTGTTTGAGCAAACGGGGCTGGGGATTCTCGGGATGAACTTGAAGAAACTGAGCCATGACGAAATGCGATTACTGAACCCGGTTAGCGAGCGCTTCCCACACAGGGGTGAGTTGGCCGGGCAACCAAGGCAGGGTACCCAAGTCGATGCGGCTTTCATCGGGGCTATGGAAATCGCTGCCGCGCGAGGCAAAGAGGTCAAACTCTTGGGCCATGTCGGCATAAGTCACGTACTCGGCGGGCGTGTGGCTGCCGGTCACCACTTCCACGCCTTGGCCGCCGTGGTTTTTGAATTCAGTGAAAAGCGCAAACTCTTCATTGGGGGTGAAGCCGTAGCGCGCGGGGTGGGCGATGACCGCCATGCCCTCGGCTTGAACAATCCATTGCACCGCGTCTTTGAGCGAGGCCCAGCGGTGAGGCACAAAGCCTGGGTTGCCTTCTGTCAAGAAGCGGCGAAACACCTCGTTGGTGTCTTGGCAAACGCCAGCTTCGACGAGAAAGCGGGCAAAGTGTGTGCGCGACACCAATTCAGGGTTGCCTGCGTATTTGAGGGCCCCTTCGTAGGCGCCGTGGATGCCAACTTTGGCGAGGCCTTCGGACATTTCTTGGGCTCGCTCACTGCGGCCACCGCGTGTTCGGGACAGACCGTTTTTGAGTTGTTCGTTGTGCGCGTCAAAACCTAGGCCCACGATGTGTACGGTTTTGTTGGCAAATGTGACCGAAATTTCGGTGCCTGTGAGGTACTTCATGCCGTTGGCGTGCGCTGCGGCCAGTGCTCGGTCTTGGCCGCCCACTTCGTCGTGATCGGTCAAGGCCCAGAGTTCGACACCATTCGCTTTGGCGCGAGCGGCCAATTGCTCAGGTGTGAGCGTGCCATCCGAGACCACGGAGTGGCAATGCAGATCGGCGTTCAAGATAGAAGAAGTCACGCCTTCATTGTAGGCGTGGCAAGGCAACTCGTGCGTTAGCGCTGGTGGCTGCGGCCAGCGCGTCTAGGGGAATGCCGCGCAGCTCAGCCAGCACTTGCGCGATGCGCGGCAGTTCAGCGGGTTCGTTGCGGCCTTGGGGTTGGCCAGCGGTGCGTTGTTCGGCGGTGGTGTAGAGCCAATGGGGCGGAATGTCGGGCGCATCGGTTTCGAGCACGATGCTAGAGAGCGGCAGCTCGGTGGCCAAGCGGCGCAGCTGCAAGGCACGGTCATAGGTAAGTGCGCCGCCAAAGCCGAGCTTGAAACCCAGCGCAATGAACGCTTGCGCTTGTTGCAGGCTGCCATTGAACGCATGGGCAATGCCGCCCACCACGGGTGTGTCGCGCAAACCTTTGAGCAAGAGGTCGGCACTGCGACGCACATGCAAGATGACGGGTAGCTGGTGTTGCTGCGCGAGTTTGAGCTGAGCTTTGTAAAACTGCTGTTGTTTGGCCAAGGCTTCTGGCGTGTTGATCTCGGGTACAAAACCATCGATGCCTATTTCACCCACAGCCACCAAACGTGGGTCGTGGCGGTGGGTGTGCAGTGCGGCATCGAGTTGTGCCAAATGCGCCTCAGTGGCTTGGGGGGTGTAGAGCGGGTGAATGCCCAGTGCATATGCGTCTTGCTGGGCATGGGCCAGCAAACGCACGGTGTCAAAGTTGGCTGCTGCTACGGCGGGAATCACACAGGTCGTCACGCCCGCTGCACGCGCACGCAAGTGCACGGCCGCGCGGTCGGCGTCAAACTCGGCAGCGTCTAGGTGGCCGTGTGTATCAATCCACATCGGGTGTGGTGCGGCTTACACGCTACCCAGTGCGAACACCGAGTTGGGCACTCGGGTGGTGACCGTGGTTGGTGGTTTTTGGGCAAATACGCCGCGCTTGGGGGAGTTGTTATTTGGCATGTCTCCCGCTTTCGAGAGTTGTGTCGCAATCAAGCTGTGCAAGCTGATGGACTGCATGTGGTCTTCCATTTTTTGGTTCAGGTGTGACCACAGCTCTTCGGTGGACACGTAGCCATTTTGTTCGGCATCGGCTGACACTTGTTCTTTTTCGTCAGGGCTGTTGACTGCATAAATGATGTCGGCCACGCTGATGTGGTTGGCATCGCGGTTCAGGGTGTACCCGCCGCCGGGGCCGCGTGTGCTTTCTACCAAACCGTGCTGGCGCATTTTGCTAAAGAGCTGCTCAAGGTAGGAAATGGAGATGTGTTGACGTTGACTGATCGCAGCCAACGACACAGGGCCTTGGTGCTGACGCATGCCCATATCAATCATGGCGGTGACGGCAAAACGGCTTTTGGTACTCAAACGCATGGTGTGCTCCTTTCGGTTTTTTGCTGGCTATTTGCCAGACTTCTGTGGACTTTAAGCAGAAATTTACTTCGTGTAAATTCGTATTTATTGTTTTATTTATTCGTAAAAAACGAAGTTTAATAGCCTGATGAATTTCAAACACTTGTACTATTTTTGGGTCACAGCCCGCGCCGGCGGTGTGATGCGCGCGGGTGAGCAGTTGCACACAACGCCACAAACCCTGTCTGGGCAAATCAAATTGCTCGAAGAAAGCCTAGGGCGGCAGCTGTTTCGCAAGAGCGGTCGCCAGCTG
>Ga0213920_1001643_pt1 | contig 11978 bp, 11 predicted proteins | sample McNCre1117MG_FD_161054 | JGI IMG/M metagenome (GOLD analysis project Ga0213920, IMG submission 161054) | Freshwater microbial communities from McNutts Creek, Athens, Georgia, United States - 11-17 MG | ecosystem: Environmental > Aquatic > Freshwater > Creek | place: USA: Georgia | collected...
GACGGATGTGGGCGGTGTGGTTGCCAAGCAAGACCTCATCATCATTACCGTTGGCAACTGGGACATTTACGATGCTGTGATGACGGGTGCCAGCGTGGACACGGCCACGACGAACTTGGTCACGAGTATTGGTCGCTTGGTGGCGGCAGGGGCCGAACACGTGGTGGTGATGCCTGCCATCAATATGGCAAGAACGCCTTGGGCGCTGAGTGGTCTTACAACGCCCAGCTTAACCAATTTCAAATCACTGGCCGACATTCAAAAGCTCAGCATCACAACGGCATCTCTGCCTAGCTTGACGTCCTTTAACTTTTTGCTATTGCAGAAATTAAATGCTGCCTATCGCCAAGATAAAAAGCCTGTCTACTTGCTAGATCGCTCGGGTGACTTTAATGGTTTTGCGGGTAAGTTTGATACCGACGGCGCGACGCGAATTGTGAACGTCAGTGGTATGGCGCTCACCGCTGATACGGGTTTGTATCAGCCTGTTTGTCCCACGCCGACCTTGATCGTGGGGTGCACCATCGCAGATCTGAATGGTTCGACCAACTATCTCAGCTACGTGTTCGCCGACAACATCAACCTCACACCACTGGCCAACCGCTATCTGGCCGACCGCATCGTGGCCTTGTTGTTGAACTACGGCTGGTTGCCCTAAACCTTAAGCCGTGCGCCCAAAGCGCAAACGCATCACCAAAATGCTGGCTGCCAACACCAAGGTGATGATGTTGGCAATCACCACGGGCCAGGCTTCGATGAGCAAGCCGTAGGCCAACCACAGCGCGATGCCGAGGGTGAACGCGCTGTACATCCCCAATGAAATACCGCTCACGTCACGTGTTTTGAAGGTGAGCCACGCTTGCGGCACAAAGCTCGCGGTGGTGAGGCTGGCGGCGGCGTAGCCGATCCATTCGGTGTAGTTCATTTTGGTCTTTCAAAAATCAGGGTTGTTTGCCAGCCCAATCAATCATCGCGTCTAGCGCAGGGCGTGCTGCGTTGGCATTGGCGTGGTGCAGGATGGCTACCACCACCAAGCGCTTGCCGCTGGCCGTGTCGACATAGCCGGCCACGCCTGCGACATCGCGCAAGCTGCCCGTTTTCAAATGCGCACTGGCTTGTGCCTTGCTGCGCTTCATCGTGCCGTCTAGGCCTGTCACGGGCAGCGAGCTCATCAACTCAGACATGGTGGGCGAGGCCCACGCCACTTGCAGCAAACGCGCCAAGGCTTGTGCGCTGATGCGTTCTTCGCGGCTCAGGCCCGAGCCGTTGTCAAACGTGGGCACGTCGCCGCCCACACGTTCACGCCACCACCGTTGCATCACCTCGCGTGAGGCGTCAAAGCTGCCGATGCCGCGTTGCTGTTGGCTGAGTGTGAGAAACACATGCTGCGCCATCACGTTGTTGCTGTATTTGTTGATGTCGCGGATGGTCTCGGCCAAGCTGGCGGAATCCACTTGGAACGCGGGCTGCAAGTTGGCGGGCACGTTGCCTTCGCGCACTTGGCCACTCAGGTGGCCGCCCACTTGTTGCCACATCCCTGCGACCGCGCGTTGTGCAAATTGTTGTGGCGCGGCGTAGGCGATGGGCCACATTTTTTCGCCGCACACGGCGGGGAAATTGCCGGCAAAGCGGATGCGCGTGGGGTCTGTCCAATCGGCACGCAAGGCGCTGCGGTAATCGCTGCAGTCGCCATTGCTGATTGGCACGGTGGCGGGAAATTGCACGCCTGCCAAGGGCGGTTCGATTTGCACACGCGCCACATTGGCGGCGCGGTCGGGCACGAACTGAATGAGCAGCGATTTGAAGTTGAGCAGCAGCGCATCGGGCGCGGCGTTGTAGGGGCGCAGGGGTTCGCCATCAAAGCTGGCGGCGTCACGCGCAGACACGTCAAACGCGCTGCGGTCGAGCACGATGTCGCCCTGAATTTTGTGGAGCCCTAAGCCTTGCAGTCGGCGCATCAGCAGCCACAAACGCTCCACCACCAAGCGCGGGTCGCCGCTGCCTTTGATGTAGACATTGCCTTGCAACACACCGTCGCGCACAGGGCCGTCCACATACACCGGCGTGCGCCACACAAACGCGGGACCGAGGGTGTCGAGCGCGGCGGTGGTGGTGGCGAGCTTCATCAGTGAGGCGGGGTTCACCCGCTCTTGCGCTTGATGGCTCAGACGTGGGGTGCTGGCGGCTTGGGTGTCGACCACCATGACATGAAAGTTCTCGCTCGGCACTTTGGCGCGTTGCAACGCAGTCAGCACATCGGGTGGCAACTGGCCGATGTTGCCGGCTGTGTGTTTGGGCGGCTCGCTGCGCACGGCTTTGGAGCTTGGGGCCGCGTGGGCGTTTAACGAGGCTGCTATCAAAGCCAAGCCAAGCCACCGCAATGTGCGTGACGCCAGTGGGGCAGCAGGGATAGCGCTGGGCAAGCGACGGGTGTGCAATGTGTCCATCGGTAAATTATCACGGCTGGGATAATCAACACATGCACAACAACCAGTGGCTGGCTTTAGAGACCAGCACCGACACCCTCTCCCTCGCCGTCTCACGTGGCACGCAAACGTGGACGCACACCAGCGCCGGCGGTGCGCTCACGTCCACGCACATGATTCCGCACACCTTGGCGCTCTTGAAAGAAGCAGGCTTGGCCTTAACGGATTTGCAAGCCGTCGTGTTTGGCCGTGGCCCCGGCGCGTTCACGGGTTTGCGCACGGCGTGTGCGGTGGCGCAAGGCTTGGCCTTTGGCGCGAACTTGCCCGTGCTGCCAATCGACACCTTGCTGGCGGTGGCGGAAGAGGCGCGTGCCGCAGCGGCAACCACGGGCGCTGCCCCCGTGACTCGTGTGCTGGCCGTGATGGATGCGCGCATGGAACAGTTGTATGTGGCGGCGTATGAGTTCACGCCCAACGCCACAAACGCAGCCACTGGTGATGCAGAACACATGCACGGCACTTGGCGCTGCGTGCAAGCACCTGAGCTGCACAGCCCTGAGTCATTGCACTGGCCTGCTGATTGGGTGCAAGACAGCTTCATCGCCGCCGGCAATGCGTGGCCCGTGTACGCAGGCCGATGGCCCGCTGCGCTGAGCGCGCCTCAAGTGCTGGCCTTGCCCACCGCTGCCGCGCTGCTTCGCTTGGCTCCCGCTGCATGGGCTGTGGGGCTGGCTGTGCCGCCGGAAGAAGCGCTCCCGCTGTACATCCGCGACAAAGTGGCGCAAACCACGGACGAGCGACTGCAAATCAAAGCACAGCAAGCGGCGCAACTCGCGCAAGCATCGCCACCGACAAGCTCGCTTTAATTTTTCGCCACATCCCTCTTTCGATGACCGCTGTTTCAAAACCCGAAGTCCGCTTAGAGCCGCTCACCGACGCGTTGCTCGACGACGTGGTGCGTATCGAAAACAGCGCTTACGCGCATCCGTGGACGCGGGGCAATTTTGCGGACTCCATCAAGTCGGGCTACCAGTTGCTGGCGCTCATGGGTGGTGACACCTTGATTGGTTACTTCGTGGCCATGGAGGGCGTGGAAGAAGCTCACTTGCTCAACATCACCGTCGCGCCTGAGTTTCAAGGGCAAGGCTACGGCGTGCTCATGCTCGACGCGCTGGCGCTGTGGGCGCGTGGTCGCAACGCACAATGCCTGTGGCTGGAAGTGCGCGTGAGCAACGCCCGCGCCATGCAGGTGTACGAGCGCTACGGTTACCGCCGTGTGGGCGAGCGCAAAAACTATTACCCCGCCGACCACGGCCAACGCGAGCACGCGGTGGTCATGTCGATGACGCTGTAAGCTATCGCCCCATGACAGATACCTTGCACTTGGACAAACGCCAACGCGCCATGCTCGCCGAAATGGGCGTGCGCGTGTGGTCGCCCATGTCCGAGGCTGCGGTGATGGGCGCACCGGCGGTGGAAACCTTGGTGGTTGACACGTCTGCTTCGGCCACTGCCGACGTGGTGATGCAAGCCCACGCCGACGAGGCGCAAAGTTTTGCCGCGGCCAGCGAACTGGCCACGCAAGCGATTGCCAATGCCGCGAGCTACGAACAAGCGGCACGTCACATGCCTGCGCCGGTGACCAAAGCTGAACCTGCCCCCATCGTCATCCAACGCCCCGAGGGCATTGACCAAATGAATTGGGCTGCCTTGCACAGCACGGTGTCGGCTTGCCAAGCGTGCACGCTGTGCGGCTCTCGCCAAAACACCGTGTTTGGTGTCGGCGCTTCAGCGCCCGAAGGCCAAGCGCCTCAAGTGGACTGGCTCATCGTGGGCGAAGCCCCAGGCGAAAACGAAGACCTGCAAGGTGAGCCGTTTGTGGGCCAAGCCGGCAAGCTGCTCGACAACATGCTGAGTGCGATGAAGCTCTCGCGCACAGGCGCGCGCACTGAACAGGGCGGCGGCGTGTACATCGCCAACGTGCTCAAGTGCCGCCCACCCGGCAACCGCAACCCCAAGCCCGAAGAAGTGGCGCAGTGCTTGCCCTACCTGGAGCGCCAAGTGGCGTTGCTCAAACCCAAAATGATTTTGGCGATGGGCCGCTTCGCCGTGCAAGCCTTGCTACGCGAGACCCAGCCTGACGTGGAAACCACGCCCTTGGGCAAACTGCGTGGCCGCGTGTACCAATACCAAAACGTGCCGGTGGTGGTGACCTATCACCCCGCGTACGTGCTGCGCAACTTGCCAGAGAAGGCCAAGGTGTGGGCGGATCTTTGTTTGGCGATGGCGCATCTTCGCGGGTCTGAGTAGGTATTTTGTAAAGGTTTCACGTCGGAGACGGTTGCGCGGCTTTGGTGCGGCGGCTTCCTCATGCTGGGGTACCAGAAATCGTCAGCCGCCGCACCCAAACCACGCAACGGGACATCACGCCGCAGTCTGTGGGCAGAGGGGATGGGCAGGTGACGATTTCTGGTAACCCAGCATGAGGAACCTGCCCATCCCCTCTGCACACAGCGAGCCCAGCAAAAAACTAAGTAGCCCTAGCAGGCCACAACACAGAAGCAATCGCTACCACCATCAGCACAACAGCCGTCCAGTCCTGCCAGTGCAGCACCTCACCCAGCCACCACGCACCGCTGAAGACGCCCAGCACTGGAATGAACATCACGCTCAAGGTCGATGCCACAGGCGGTAGCCCACGTGCCAAGGTCAACCACGCTGCCTGCGCAAATGCAAACACGCCCAAGGCGTTGTAAAGAATAGACCATTGCGTGCTCATGGATGGCATGTACCAACGGTCTTGTTCAAACACACAGGCCAAAACGGTGAGCAACACCGTGGTCATGCTGGTCATCCAAAACGCAATCGTGAGCGTGGGCACGTCGATGGTAGTGTGGCGCAAACGTTGTGTGCCATAGGCCCAAACGGCCGCGGCAATCAACACCATCAATACCCAAAACGGCTGGCCGGACAAATGCGTCAGCTCATTCCAAAGCAGCAACAGCACGCCCACGCCTGCGGCGACTACGCCCATCCACTGCCGCGCACGCAAGGGTGCGTTGAACCAAAACACCCCCCAAATCGCCGAGAAGATGGGCATGGTGTAGCCCAAGATGGCCGCGCGTCCGCTCGACAACATGGGCAGTGCCAAGATGACCAACACGTGCCACACAAACAAATTGAAAAATGCGAGCTTCAACAACTCCCACCAGTGTTCGCGGGGAATGCGAAACGGAACTTTCATCAGCACCAACGCCAACCCCAGCACGGGCAAGCCTGTCAACATGGACAAGCTGCGAAACGTGAGCGGCGGAAAGCCCGTGACGCCAAACTTCATGATGGGCCAGTTGATGCCCCACACCAAGGTGAGGGTGATGAGCGTCCAAAGTTGGCGGCGGGTGAGGCTGGGCAGGGCTGACATGGCGTGCATGGTAAGCCTTCTAAAATCACCCTATGACCTTTCTTGACATGCTCAGCGCCGCAGAGCGCCAAAACAATTCCATGCTCTGCGTGGGCCTCGACCCAGAGCCCACCAAGTTCCCCGACCACATCAAGGGCGACTCGAACAAGATTTACGATTTCTGCGCAGCCATCGTCGACGCCACGGCTGACTTGGTGAATAGCTTCAAACCTCAAATTGCCTACTTCGCCGCGCACCGTGCCGAGGGACAGTTGGAGCGTTTGATGGAGCACATGCGCCGCGTTGCACCCCATGTGCCGATCATCTTGGATGCCAAGCGCGGCGACATTGGCAGCACCGCCGAGCAATACGCCATCGAAGCCTTTGAGCGCTACGGCGCAGACGCCGTGACCCTCTCGCCCTTCATGGGCTGGGACTCGGTGCAGCCTTATTTGAAGTACCACGGCAAAGGTGCGTTTTTGTTGTGCCGCACGTCTAACCCCGGCGGTGACGACTTGCAAAACCAACACCTCGCCTCGGTCGACGGCCAACCGCGCGTGTACGAGCACATTGCCAAGTTGGCCCAAGGCCCTTGGAACCTCAATGGCCAACTCGGCTTGGTGGTGGGAGCGACCTACCCCAAAGAAATTGAGCGTGTGCGTGAGCTGGCGCCTACTGTGCCTCTGCTCATTCCTGGCGTGGGCGCACAAGGCGGTGATGCGGTGGCGACTGTGAAAGCAGGCTTGCGTGTGAGCGGTGGCCAAAATGGTTTGGTGACAACGGGCCCCATCATCGTCAACTCATCGCGTGCGGTGCTGTATGCGTCCAAGGGCGCAGACTTTGCACAAGCGGCGCGCCAAGTGGCAGAGCAAACCCGCGCTACGTTGGAAGCGGCGAAGGCGGCTTAACGCTTTTGGTCTGAAGCCTCGCTCAGTGGTGCGAGGCTTGGCTCCACAGCGCCATGCCGCGCTGTGCTTTGCTCGTGTCTGATGGTGTCAGTGCAATCGTCCCGCTAGGCGTTTCACGCAGCGCCTGTGCCAACGCGTGCAGCGCATCGTCAGACCCACTGAGCAACTCAAGTTCCAACTCCAAAATATCTTCGCTCAACGCTGTGCCCGGTACGGTGATGTGGCCTTGGTCGAGCGCCACATCAATGCTGGCGCCTGCGTGTGTCACCACCCAGCTGTGGCGTTCAAAGTCGGTGCGAAACAGCGGCTTTAAGTCGGCGCGCAACGCCATCAACGTGGCGGCCAATTCAGCGTCGTCTACCAACGCCGCAAAGTCCAATGCGCCCGGCGTGGTGGGGGCTTCCCACTCTTGGCGGCGCGACAAACCGTTGTTGCTTTGGCCAGCGGTCTTCACGGTGAGCAGCCACTGCTCGCCCGCCAAACGCTCGCGCACCGCCATGCGGCGTTGTTTCAAATCGAGTGCAGGTGTGTCGAAGTAAGTGTTGAGCAGGCGCTGAACCTTGGCCGGCGTGGTCAACAAAGGCTGTGCCAGCAAGGCCGGCACATCTGACGCGCACAGCGAAAGTTTGAGTTCGGTTTCCATCCGCTGCGTGTGCTGTGTTTAGTCGCGTGGAGGCAGCATGGACCACAACACACCGTCCTTCAACACGCGGTGGTGGTAAATCGCGGCGACAGCGTGCAGGCCCGAGAGCCAGATGATGGCGTTGCCCAACAACTCATGCACCTCGCCCCAATCGGCCAAGCTGGCCAATGGTGACTGCGCGATGACGGGCATTTCGTCCACGCGAAGGCCGCCCAACAAGGTCAAGGGGTGGCCTTCGCTGCCCAAGGTCAGCATGGCTGATACGGGCACGAGCAACAGCAGCAACCACAGCACGCCGTGCGTGGCTTTGGCGGTCAAGTGCATCCACGAGGGCATGTCAAAGCTAGGCGCAGCAGGGCGCACAGCCACCCACAGCAAGCGCAGCAAAGTCAGCACCATCACCAACACGCCGAGCGTTTCATGCAGCACGATGTCTAAGCGTGTGGCTGGGTCTAAACCATCACGCATTTGGCGGCCGAAATGCTCAGGCCCAAGGATGAAGGCGGCGATGACCGCGATGGCGGTGAGCCAATGGAATGCGCGGCTCAAGGTGTCGTAGTGGGTGTGTGGTGTGTTCATCGTGGTTCCCGAAAAAAGGCGATTGTGCAAGGAAAGAATGACAACTTGATGAGGCGCCTCAAGCAGCACTTGCTGCAAAGCGCTCACGCAAGTAGGCCACGATGGCCTTTGAATCTTGCAGCCAGCGTGTTTGGCCGTTGTTGTCTGTGATCTTCAAGCAAGGCACTTTTGTGGCGCCGCTGCCTTGCAGCAGCTCTTCACGGTTGGCCGCGTTGTGCTGTGCATCGCGTTTTTCAATGGGCAGCGACAAGCGGCGCATCTCTTGACGCACCTTGATGCAAAACGGGCATGTGTTGAACTGGTACAGCGCCAGGCTTTGGCATTGCAGGTCTACCGCGGCTTGAGCCGCAGCGTCGCGCTGCACGCCCTTGGGTTGGGTGAGGCGCTCTTTGAGCAACAGGATGGGGCCCAGCACAAGGCGCAGGGTTTGAAAGAAGGCACGGATGACGGGTTTCATGGGGGTGAATGGTAAGGCTTGATGACGCGCCATCGCAGAGGTCGTGGACAATGGTGTTTTTCATTCAGAGCCTCGCCATGCAAATCACTCAAGACACGGCCGTCACCATCAAATACCAAGTCACCACACCCGCAGGCAAGCCTTTGGATTCTGGGCATTTGTCGTATCTGCATGGTGGCTACGACAACATTTTTCCGAAGGTCGAAGCTGCCCTCAATGGCCAAGCCGTGGGCTTTGCTGTGGCGCTGGATTTGAGCGTCGAAGACGCCTTTGGCGCGCGCGATGAATCGTTGGTGCGCATCATCCCAAAAGCTGAATTTCCACCCGGCGTGAAAGTGGGCGGCCAGTTGCAAGGTGCTGGCGACGATGGCCAGCCACGCGTGTTCAATGTGGTGAAGATCAAAGGCCCCGAAGTGCACTTAGATGGCAACCACGAGTTGGCCGGACAAGCCCTGAAATTTCGCTGCACCGTGACCGATGTGCGCGTCGCCACGGCAGAAGAAATTACCCATCGCCATGTGCATGGCGTGCATGGGCATCAGCACGGTTAAGCGAATCAGCTTGGCAGCAAGCGCTTCAAGTACTTGCCGGTAAAGCTGGCAGGGTTCGCTGCCAAGTCTTCCGGCGTGCCCACACCCACCACCGTGCCACCCCCGCTGCCGCCCTCGGGGCCCATGTCGATGAGCCAGTCTGCGGTTTTGATGACGTCTAGGTTGTGCTCAATGATGACGATGGTGTTGCCCGCATCGCGCAGGTGTTGCAACACTTTCAGCAGTAGCGCAATGTCGGCGAAGTGCAGGCCTGTGGTGGGCTCGTCCAAGATGTAGAGCGTGCGGCCTGTGTCGCGTTTGCTCAGCTCCAACGCAAGCTTCACGCGTTGCGCTTCACCGCCTGAGAGCGTGGTGGCGGCTTGGCCAAGTTGGATGTAACTCAGACCCACGTCCATCAGGGTTTGCAGCTTGCGTGCGATGTTGGGCACGGCGTTGAAGAACAGCAAAGCGTCTTCCACGGTGAGGTCCAAGATTTGCGCGATGTTCTTGCCCTTGTACATCACCTCTAAGGTTTCGCGGTTGTAGCGCAGGCCTGCACACACGTCGCAGGGCACGTACACGTCGGGCAAGAAGTGCATTTCCACTTTCACCATGCCATCGCCTTGGCACGCTTCGCAGCGGCCGCCGCCCGAGCCTGCAGCCACGTTGAAGCTGAAGCGCCCTGGGCCGTAGCCACGTTCGCGGGCCATCGGCACTTCGGCCATCAGCTCGCGAATGGGCGTGAAGAGGCCCGTGTACGTGGCCGGGTTGCTGCGCGGTGTGCGGCCAATGGGCGACTGGTCGACGTTGATGACTTTGTCGAAATAGTCGAGGCCGGTGATTTCGTCGTGTGCCGCAGGTTCGTCGTGTGCGCGGTGAATGGCGTGCGCGGCAGCGGTGTACAGCGTGTCGTTGACGAGTGTGGATTTGCCCGAGCCCGACACGCCCGTGACGCAGGTGAGCAAGCCCACGGGGAAATCAGCGGTGACGTTTTTGAGGTTGTTGCCACGCGCGCCGCGAATGCGGATGACTTGGTGCTCAGACGCGTCTTTGTGCAGCTTGCGTTGGAACTTCAACTCGTCCGCTTCGACGGGGGTGAACGCATGGCGCTTGGCCGGCACTTCAATGCGCAGTGCTTGCGCGAGGTAGCGGCCCGTGAGCGATTGCGGGTTGGCTTCAATCTCGGCGGGTGTGCCGCTGGCCATCACGTGGCCGCCGTGCACGCCCGCGCCGGGGCCCATGTCCACGCAGTAGTCGGCGGCGCGAATCATGTCTTCGTCGTGCTCCACCACGATGACCGAGTTGCCAATGTTGCGCAGGTGTTTGAGCGTGTCGATGAGGCGGTCGTTGTCGCGCTGGTGCAGCCCAATGCTGGGCTCGTCCAACACGTACATCACGCCCGTGAGGCCAGAGCCGATTTGTGAGGCGAGGCGAATGCGTTGCGCTTCGCCGCCCGAGAGCGTGTCGGCACTGCGGTCGAGGCTGAGGTAGTTCAAGCCCACGTCGTTGAGGAACTTCAAGCGTGAGGCAATTTCGCGCACCACTTTGTCGGCAATTTCGGCTTTGGCACCGTGCAGTTGCAGCGTGTTGAAGTAGCCAAAACATTCGCCCAGCGTGGTGTGGCTGATGTCGAAAATGCCGCGCATTTGCTCGCCTTCGCCAATGCGCACGTTGCGCGCTTCGCGGCGCAAGCGTGTGCCACCGCACGAGGTGCAGGCACGCACGCCACGGTAGCGCGAGAGGTCTTCGCGCACCACGGCTGAGTCGGTTTCGCGGTAGCGGCGCTCCATATTGACCAAGATGCCCTCGAACGGGTGCTTCTTGCTCAGCTTTTTGCCAGAGCCGTTTTCTAGGCTGTAGTTGAATTTGATCTCTTCTTCGCCCGAGCCGTACAACAGCACTTGGCGTGTCTCGGGGCTGAGGTCTTCATAAGGTGTGTCGAGGTCAAACTTGTAATGTTTGGCCAAGCTCTCGAGCAGCGTGAAGTAATGCGCGTTGCGGCGGTCCCAACCTTTGATGGCACCGCTGCCCAAGCTGAGTGACGGAAACGCCACCACGCGTGCGGGGTCGAAAAAGTCTTGATGGCCCAAACCATCGCACGAAGGGCAAGCACCCACAGGCGAGTTGAACGAAAACAAGCGCGGCTCAAGCTCGCTGATGGAGTACGTGCACTGCGGGCACGAAAACTTGGCGTTGAACGCGTGCTCCACGCCCGTGTCCATCTCCAGCGCAATGGCGCGGCCTTCGGCCAAACGCAGCGCGGCTTCAAAGCTTTCGGCCAAGCGCTGGCGCAAACCGGGGGGCGGCGCGGCCACCGCAATGTCGCCAATGCTGGGCGCAGCCACGGGCACAGGTGCGGCGGGCCCTTCGTGGCGCACTTTGATGCGGTCCACCACCACGTCAATGTCGTGCTTCTCGGTTTTCTTCAGCTCGGGCAGGTCGTCGTATTCGTACACCTGGCCGCCAATGCGAAAACGCACATAGCCTTGCGCTTGCAGCTGGTTAAACACCTCGCTGTATTCGCCCTTGCGGTCGCGCGCAATGGGGGCGAGCAGCATGAGCTTGGTGTCTTCGGGCAGGGCCATCACGGCGTCCACCATTTGCGACACGCTTTGCGCTTGCAGCGCCAAGTTGTGGTCGGGGCAATAGGGCGTGCCAGCGCGCGCAAACAGCAAGCGCAGGTAGTCGTGAATTTCGGTCACCGTGCCCACGGTCGAGCGGGGGTTGTGGCTGGTCGCTTTTTGCTCAATGCTGATGGCGGGCGACAGGCCCTCAATCAGGTCTACATCGGGTTTGTCTAAGCGGCCCAAAAACTGGCGGGCGTAGGCCGAGAGGCTTTCTACATAACGGCGCTGGCCTTCGGCGTACAGCGTGTCAAACGCGAGGCTGGATTTGCCCGAGCCCGACAAACCCGTGATGACCACCAGCTCGTTGCGCGGAATGTCGAGGTCGATGTTTTTCAGGTTGTGCGTGCGCGCCCCGCGAATGCTGATGTTTCGCAAAGCAGAAGGGTGGTGGCCTAAATAGGCGCCGTC
>Ga0213920_1001644_pt1 | contig 11977 bp, 12 predicted proteins | sample McNCre1117MG_FD_161054 | JGI IMG/M metagenome (GOLD analysis project Ga0213920, IMG submission 161054) | Freshwater microbial communities from McNutts Creek, Athens, Georgia, United States - 11-17 MG | ecosystem: Environmental > Aquatic > Freshwater > Creek | place: USA: Georgia | collected...
TAAATACTTAGCTAAAAATTTCAAAACTTCTACTTTATCGAAACGATCAATTTTAGTCTTCAGAATTTTAGACAATTCATTAGGAAAGTAAAACTTATGCATCCGAGTTTCAAAACAGTCCAAGTCAGTTTCATTCGTTGTTATGATTGCAGGCGGAAAACGCCCCGTTTTGACTTTGTCATACTTCACATCTAGAGTTATGTCATCACCGTCGATATGTGGTTTCATATGTGTGGACACAAAAGTAATGCCAGGTCGAGACAAATCTTCAAAGACGACCATGCCTCCTGTTGCTGCATCAGAGACTTGAAAATCATTCACCATTCCATAGGACAAAAGCGCTAAACGTTTGCCATCAAATACATCTTTTAGAGCTGATCCTATGATTGTTTTTCCACATCGTCGATTCTCTCCATACAAAACAATCAAATTGCCTCTACGACAATTTGATATAAACACTTGATACACAGCACTTGCGAATGAAACTGGATCAATGTTTTGTTTCACAAGCAGGTTTTCAAATGCATTCATTCCATAACACCATTCAGTAAATACCTCAAATATATGCTGTGTATCAAGTTCTTGTTCCACAATATTATACTTGGATAGGTAATGTGTTGAAAATTCTTGCAATAACTTTGTTTCCCACCGCAAAGCATTGGTCATTGGTTCTGAAAAAGGACCAGCTTGTTCTTGATGTGTTAGAATGCTTAAGACAGTTTTAATAACTGTATTTATTGATGTGGGAGACTTCAAAACAGTACCGGCATATAATCCGAGTGGATTGTCAGTAGAATCACGGAGTGTAAGCAACAAACTATGAATTTGATTGAACGATGTTAACCCCAATCTGTATGCTTCTAAACCAAGAGCAGTAAAATCAGCAGTCGTAGGAGCTGGCAATTTTTTTTGCACACCACTGTCTACTTTTCCTATCTGAATCACCTTCAACTGAGTAAAAATAGCATACAAACGCTCGTATGACCTCCGATCACTAACTGGAACAATATAATATTGTTGCGTCATTTTACTCTGTAAACAGTATTTGTGAAGATCCATGATGACACGATTAGTTTTCGCTGTTTTACATATGGAATACAGAATAGCACTACCTTTACCTTTAACATCAGCCATGATTCCGCTACGGAAGTAGTCGCTATGTAAAGCTATGTATTTCCAGCAATCAATTGCGTCAACAATATGTTCACCGAATACTACATAATATCTATATTGTTCATCGTCACGATATAAATTTGGAAATTGCACAGTATTCTTCCAAAAATCTGGAAAAAAATCGATCATGTGAATAAGCGACAGACTGATGATATGTTTAGGATTTACATATGTCGATGAAGTTGTTGGATCCAGTCTCAGTGGTTTTAGCTTCAAATAAGTGCACAACTGAAAGTAATATTCCGCATCACAATCTGAGTACTGTGACAGAAGTGAAAGAATACGAGTCATTGTGTCATTGTCTACACTGTCGGATAATTCTCCTGCCCTTTGAGCTATCATTTGCCAGTTTTCCCAAACGGGTGCCATAGACATTTTGCAAGCACATGCGCATAATTGCCGAATTATTAAATCACGTTTCACTTCCTCACCAGGTAATGGATACAATCGTGTCAAAATTGCGACTACTTGTTCAGGTGTCCACAAATTGTCGAGGTCTACAACAAACACAAAAACACTCCTTCCGATGATGATGGTAGTTGGTGGTGGCGATCTCCATACTACATACCTATTGATACGTTATCTATCGCGCGTTGAAAAAAATTATTTACACAATGCATGCCACACAAATTTTGTCACTATTTCAATTACGAATGTCAAAAAACATACGATGTTTCTGGCACACAATTGTTCACACCTACGGCCACTTGACGCTTCCCACATTGCGCGTTGCTCATTTCGTCATCCTCTATCCCGGTACAGGCTCCATGTGCGTTGCGTTTTTCATCATCTTAATCATATCAAAATAAATCGTTGTCAAAATCACAAACAAATGAAACATACAATGTTTCTGCCATTGCACAATTGTTCCTACCTACGGCCACTGGACGCTTCCCACATTGCGCGTTGCTAATTTCGTCAATTTCGTCATCATCCTCTATCCCGGTACAGGCCCCATGTGCGTTGCGTATTTCATCATCTTAATAAATCGTCATCACATGTTAGTTATTCATACAAAATAAATCGTCATCACATGTTAGTTATTCATTCAAGTTTGCATCTAACTTAAGTCAAATACCACACCTCCTAACCTTTTAATGAATCTAAATATTCATCGTATGAGTTGCCACCATGATGATGATGCCGAAATTTTAAACTTCCGTTGTTGTTAGCCGCGTAATAATCGGATAGTTTATCAGCATACTCGGTGTCATCTATACCATCTAGTTCGTATACATCATCTTCATCATCATCATCACTAGTATGCTCCTCACCACTTCCACCACTTTCACCACTTTCAACACAGAGATCTATAAATCTACTATTGTTTTTTTGTTTTTTTTTGGCTGGACTGTCGGCCATGTTGTCGCACGCCACACAAAAATATGTATAATAAATGAGTATAAAGATCTCTCAAGATTCCCAGGGGTAATGTGTGTGTGTGTGTGTGTGTGTGTGTGTGTGGGTGTGTGTGTGAACCCTGGAGATTTACGAAGGACGACAACGACGTATTTTGCGCCATTGTGGTTTGGGGTATGGGGTTGTTTGAACGGTCGCCGCTCGTAAAGCGGGTCGCGCCGACGTCACATCTGATGTCACACGCGTGTGCACATCTGTCCCATTGTGTACTGCGACGACAATGGTTTGGGGTCGGTCGCGAGATTTGGTCGGTCGCGCGCGACGCACCGCACGGCGGCGTCACATAATTTCCGTCACGCCGCGTCACATCTGTCCCATTGTGTACTTCGACAATGGTTTTCAAGTCGACGAGATTTAAGTGTCGCGCGCGACGCACAGCTGACGTCGGCTCGGACACAATGGGGCAGATGTTCGGCGCGCATTTATATATATACATGCACACTTCGGGGGTATCGCTAGTGCGTCGTTTGAGGTGAGTAGTGTGACAACAGGTTTGTATTATTTTGTATTGTTTGTATGTGTATGTTGTTATTGTGTTTGCCTGATTATCTGTTGTAAACAGAGGCAAGTGACCATCAGCCTGTTTGTTCGTGGCTGTTGGTATTGTTATTTTGTTTTTTAGTGGTGTAAACATGTTTTTTTAGGTGTTGATAGTTGCACTCGCTGTTCATGACCATGTGAACAAAATTTGTTTTCCTGTTTTAGATCCCAAAGCCGAAATAGAAAACGAAAAACTAACCATTTGAAAGGTTGGTAGAATTTTTATTTTTGTTTTATATTATAATGTCTGAACAGCAAGAGCAACAGCAGCAGCTGCACAAGAGCTTTCCTATAGCCTTTGAATTGCAGTTACCAAAATTTCGCAGAAGGCCTCAAATTCATTGGACACACAATAAAAAGGGAACTCGAATAACTGTTGCGACCCGATTTCGGAATAGTAATGAAATGAAAGCTATAAATAAAAAACGTAAAGCTGAAGGCCTCCCAGAACTTCCATTAGACTGGACCGTTTTAAAACAGATTTCTTTACCCCAACCACCGCCGAATGTTGTTCCCAAGAAGGCAAAGAGGCACACTAAGCGTGGTACTGATGCGACAGCTTCTATTACGAAACGACCCGTACGAGCGACAACAAGTAAATTAGTCAGTGTAGCATGGACGTAATATTTTTTTGCAGGGATGTTTTCTTCTGGTCTCAGCTCTATCGATCTAGTGGGTCGGAAGCCAGTCAAAGACGCAGTTTCCGCATCTATCCAATCGGCGAACAATATTCGAGTTCTGAATTTAGATGTGACAAATAGTATGACATACAAGACCGTGCCAATCAACACGCACATAGTTCGCCTCAACTCTCCTATCGCCGATAAGTGTTTTGGACTAAATGGCATAGCTGCATATTCATCTTATGTGAATATAGTAGTAAGTTCTATGACGAGTAGTTCAACGCCACACGGCCCAATTTCATCTGGTTCCAGCACATGGCAACCACATATAACTGATTCAAACCCCATGTATGCCATGGACTTTAATGAAAATATATTTCCAACTCGTATTGATATTTCTTGTGATGCAGTTGTAACTGTCAATGCGTACTTCTCGTCGTTGAATTCAAATCCACTTTTTTTGTGCGGCTCTGCAATTTCTACAGTACAAGTGACTAATCCACCATTTTATATTGCTACTATTACAGTTAACGCAAATACTCCTAGAGAAAATAACAATTTTCGCGAATTAACATTAGCATTCAATAATGTGTCCACTGTGATAAAAGACATCGCTATTTATGCCACACTATTGTAGATGTCGAATGCAAGCTTAATTGATGATGAAATATCAAGGGATGTCATGATACTGATGACACGCATATCAGAAACTGGTTATTATAATTGGGTGTATCCTTCTAACGGCAACGTTTCAGCTTTCCAATTGAAATCATCTTCTCGTGGTAGATTGGGTATTAAAATTAGCGAAGTGTATTGTCCTACAGATTTTTTAAACATTCATCCACTTCGACCCTGCACTTCTTTCTATTTTAGAGATGCAGTTTCTGCACTTATAAACCATCCCAATGATTCACGTTTGAAATATTCATTATTAACTAGTCAGCAATATAATCTGATGCCATCTCACTGTGTTAGTCTTGAAGGATTGTCAGAATTAACAGGTGTACAAATTTCAGCTACGCAAACGGGTCATATTTTCATTAACGACACATCCCTTCCCAATCAAGTAGCCTTGTGGCCTATTGTGGAAGTTACAAGTGTGTCACCTGCGAATACTGATGCAATTCTGAGCAGTATAAAAAATAAATTATACTGTCAGTCACTAGGTTGCATGTTAGGATGTACAGGCGACGTGATGCAGACTACCGTTTATCAGGGCCGTACAATTCGCATAGAATACTGTGTGGTGAGAACTAGTACAAGTATGTATTTCTGTTTGGCGATGTATATTAACTCTGGGTCGCTGGCTACCTTTGGGAATGCTAACATGTTTGGTGCGTGTGCTCATCTCAATATAGATTGCCCTCAACTCTTGCAATCTCCGGGAAGTGCTGATAAAACACTCTGTGCTATTAACATGGTCACTAATTCAGACTTCACAATGGCCGCTCAAATCAGTAATTCTACCACAGTTCTGCCATTAGCTTCTGCTGATTCATTTAACACCTTATCATTCATTGTTCGCGACTGTTTGGGCTTACCAGTGTTGTTCAGTAATAGTTTCGTTACTTTTCGTCTACAGATATCAAGCACTTTGTAAATGGATTTCAGTGAAAAAACAAGACGTCCAATACGCGGACCGTTGCAGATAACGCGTATGAAACGGGATCTAAATCTTCGAGATCAACCATATTCCCTAGAAACATTATCTTTGGAAAAACCATTTGGGACAGGTTCATACATTGATGAATCTCCTTACTACAATCACGGATCAGGCAGCATGATGGAAGGGGAGGGTTTTCTAGATGGGTTCAAAAAAGTTGCAGGGGCAGTGGCACAGGCAGCTATTCCAACAGTAGCCAAATTAATAACGAATGCTGCAGGTGACAACTCGGTTGTTGGAAAATTGGCTAAATTTGTAGGCGACATTACACCTGCAGTTGCTGACGCACTCAAACAACCTGATGGTATTAGGAATGCCATGTCTATTTTTGTGGACAGGCTGCCAGAGCTAGCGAAAAATCTAGGAGCATCATCACAAATAACAGATATGTTGCGAACAACAGCTACATCTCTTATGAAAAATTTGTTAAGTCCCTCTGGTAGCGGTGTTGCACATTTAGATCCCATACGGGACCTTTTTGATTATTCTCTTCAGGCAGGGGCACATCATTTAGTTGGTGAGGGTGCAGAAATAGACGGTGGTTTCCTGCAGGCATTGCTACCTTTATTACCATCACTTATTCCTGCTGTTTCAGACGGTATCAGTAGTTTAGTAAAGGCAATACGAGGGCACGGTTGGGATAATGTTGACGGTTTAGGAGGAGGACAATGGGAACCGACGCCCGCCAAATCCCAATACAACGCTAAGTTGCTACGTGGTGCTGTCTTGCAGTTATGTCCTGGTTGTCGTGTAATTCGACCACCTGTTATGGTTTTGAAAAGTGGGCCGAAAAAAAGACGTTTATACTAAACATAAACTGTGTGTTTACAGGAGTGGGATGGCAACATCTCGTGCAACACAGAACACAGACACAGTTGATAGCAGCCCAGTCTTGACACATGGCTTGTTGGGTTTGCTGCCACAGCAAACACAACGTCAACTCACTACGTTCATGTTCATTACAACCACAATAGCTGTTGTTGTATATGCTGTCAATGCTGTTATTTACAGTGTTGATGTTTTTATGCGTAACAGTAGTAGCAGCAACAACATGTGCGTGTGTATTGTAGGTGCCGTAGTGCAAACAGTGTCCACAGTTAACAACGCTTGTATATGTCATTTTCTCGCCGTCAATTCAACACTGTAGCTGTGTACACATTGCACACTGCAAGAGCAATATTGAAGATTATAGATTCACTAAACTGGCCTAATCTTTGCGTTTATAAGTCATTTCGCCTTCCATATATTCAGCGATGTCCTCCCGGTTTGCCCAACGCACATCACGTCAATCGCAAGGTCGAGGACGTCCAACGAATGATCACACAGATGTACAGAATAAAGCGCCGAATAAACGTGCAGCTTCGCAACGTGCACCAATTAGACGACCTGTTGGTCATCGCAACACAAAACCGAAACGTGGCCGTCCTCGTTCAGACAGTCGTCACTCTGAAGCAAACACTCCAAGCACTTCTTACACTACTCCCACGCGTAGATCACATGATGACAATGTGATCCACAGCCCATACGTTCAGCCATACTATTACGAATATGTTGATGAAAATGGTGAAATTCATACTGTTTACAACGGCGATGTCCCAATAGATAGACCTGTTCGACGTGTATTTTATGACGTACAATCATCTGATGATGACTTACCAGACATTCACGTGCGACCGCCATCACAGTATATGCTCAATACTCAATCTGAAAACTAAATGGTTTTTGTGCTTTGTAGAAAATGGACCTCCCAGTGCTGTACGCCGCTTTGGCTATAGTGTTAAGTAAATATTCTACACAACCGGATATGTTTGGAGACGTTATAAATGCTAACGTTCCACAGTTCAGTGAGGTTACTGGTTTCCCACAGTTGTTATATCAACATCTCACAGGATGGGTGATGCAACATAACGTTTGGGAAGATATTAATGCCGTTCTCACCTTCATTCAATCATCTGGTGGACCGTCTGCAGAATCAGAAACATATCGCGTGTATGGCTTGCTGAAGCAACTAATCGACAACAACGCTTTCCATTCAATCGAACAAGTGTTTGTTTAAGAACTGCTAATGTTGGTCTGCTGCTGCTACTACTGCTGTGCTATTACTATTTACTACTACTATTTACTATTACTACTAGTATGGTACTTTTTTTTGTGTAATAAAAAAATTATATGTCATCATATGTCAATATTTTATTTGTTGTTTAATGTTGGTCTGCTGCTGCTGCTACTACTGCTGTTACTACAACTATTTACTATTACTACTAGTATGGTACTTTTTTTTGTGTAATAAAAAATTATATGTCAAAAATTATATGTCATCATATGTCAATATTTTATTTGTAACACATCAAGTCCATTTTAGCCATGAAAGTAATGTAATAGTAACACACATGAAATATGCATTTGCCTAATCAAGTCCATTTAAATGTCATGAAAGTAAAACGTCAATTCATAACATGAAATAAGTCATCGTGTCAATATTTGAAATGAAAGTATTAGTGCAAGTCCATTTAAGTGTAAGTCATTGTTTTATTTTCAGGATGAGTGAAGAGCAGTTGAGTACCGAGACTAAGTTATCCTATAACGTAGGCAGTGGTCTGGCTAGTCGTGGAAAATTGTATACAAGCGTTGATTCTTTTGGTAAACAGCTCAGAACGAAAAATGCTATTCTGATTGGATCTGGTGATCAAGCTAAAGCATGGAACGACCAGAATGTGTTGTCGTTCTTGATAGTACCCTCTCCAGATGAGCAATTAGTGTTAGGTAGTATTCGTCATGCATTTAAACTGGCCGTATCACAGTCTCCAAATTCACAAATACCAATCGCCCTCCCACCAGTTGGTGCTGCAGCAGGCAACATTCCAGTTAGCGCTTGTTCATTTCGGCCATTTTTTATGGCTTCTCAAATAAGAGATTGCAGAGTGTATTTGACGACTGACAACGACAGAAGCAATGATATTGACTTAACCGAATTAGCCATGCCGTCTTGTGGACAACAGGGACAATATAGTCAGCTTGCGTCAGAGTGGTTGAATTGTTTGTTCAACAGACCTGCTGATAATCAAAACAAACTTATATACAACTTCTCTTCACCAGGTTTGAACGTTAACGTATCTGCTGGTGCTGCAATTGACCAAACACTCCTAAACGGCCTTCAATTCTCTGAAGAAACTGTTAATATAGCACTGAACAAGCAAATGAATACGCTCATGTCAGACCTTGGCGCCGAGAGTTGGCGTCCATTTCAGGGTAATAACATCCAAATGTTGCCACCTGGTGTTGGATTGCGAATAGATTACACACTTATGTCTCCAAGTGATGTTCGAAGAATAATTACAACATATGTCCCCGTTGGCGGAGGTTTGGGAACTCTGTACGGGAACCTCACAAACTATGAGATGCGTTTTGATGTTTTCACATTGAACGATATGGATGACCAAGCACAGAATTTCAACATCCCGTTTTTAGACATGAACATCATTCAAACTAGTTTAGACAACACGCAGACATCCCTGCCCAAATGCTCAATCACAACTGACAAAGTAGTAGACCCTCATATACTTTTTGCTTTTCTAGCGCCCTCGTATTCATTGGGAGATTACAGTCGCAGTATTGCCGTTACAAATACAAACGCTTTGGCAGCAGCAAACGCTCAGGGCACTTACGCACAGGGCGGCGGTGTTGGAATTGTCAACAATGCGTTTACAAGTTTCGTAGTCAATGAAGACGGTGCAGCGAGTGTTTCAATAATGGGTGGCTTTCCTGGTTACCAATATGATAATACTAGTCGATCACGCGATCAGGTTGTGAGAGAATTTTTTGCAACTCCTTCTCTATACCAGGGTGAAAATTTTAACGGAAAGTTGATTCTATCGCCGCTAGGCACTTTCTGGAAGTTTAATGGTAACACGGGTGCAATCTTTTGCACCAGAGTTAGCTGTTCTAATAAAATATGTACAGCTGCGTTAGATGGCAGTCGAGGTACACTGCTAACAGCGAGTGGCAATATGGTAGCAGCTCCTGGAAACAATATGATGCTTTGGGTTGTGACCTACACTGCATGCAATCTACACCTAGTGAAAACTAAAGGGAATTGGACAGTGCACAAACAAAAAACAGCACCGATTTTAAGCAGTATGTGGAAATAGATGTTTTTTGTGTCAATTTTCAGATGACAACAATATGGTCCTTGGGACGTTTGACAACAGAAGAAGTAAATACTGCTATAGAACATTTACATTTACCAACGAGACTTTTGTGTTTCAATTTGTGTCGATCTGAAGATGACAAACCAATAGTAACAAAAAGTATTCGGTTTGGTGTTCATTTCACAAACATAGCATGCAAGGATGTTCAAGTTGCTTTTGACAGTTCAGTACAGATTGTTTATAAAACTAACAGTTGGGACGGATATGACATTTATGTATGTCTGTATACAATAAATAGTAATAACAGTGGACATTATGTTGCTCTTGGTGTTCATGATGGTGCAATGTTTATTTTTGATAGTCTAGACAATTCGTCGAATCTGTACCCTCTACAGAGTCAACGATTAACCTACATAATGGATCATGTTAGCATACAAAACATGTTTGCTGATACGTGTGGTAATTTTGCACTCCTATTTATAACATTATACATTAAATTTGGCATGTTTGAAGCTAGTCGAGTGATGCAGGAACTAGCAAACAATGTAGATCAAGCTGCAATTTTTGTGCAATATTTCACTATGCAGGCTCGGATAGGATCTGAATTCAGCAGCAAGGCATGGAATGATTGGTGTAAATTGATAGCAGTACTGTGTGGCTTTTGACAGTTATGTATGTCTGTATATGCACTCATATTGTACATTGATGTGTGTAAGCTTGAACAAAAAACATTTTTGAGGTACTATTTTATTCAACAACAAACACTAACTTGATACACAACTGACAAGGTCTACCCTAGATTACAGTCGATATACGGGTGATAAGTTGTACAAAACTGAAAATACGCTAACATAGATGTGTAACAAACAAATCAATAACCAGATATCAAAGATTATCCATGATGCTGCTACAGTACAGCGTGGTTACAGAGTTTGTTCCATGAATTTGATTTCTTTCGTCACGCAGGTAAGTTGGACTACCTGTCCACAAAATTGTCTGTGATGGCCATACAGTAAACAATGAATTACTAAAAGCAAAACTAATACGCCTGTTTATCGCAACATGAACTATAGTGGCACATAAGTTCCACAATTCCACTTTGTCAATATTCAAACAGTGCACACTGGTGCCATTGCGCATGTGAGCAAACAATGTGTACTTCTCTAAGCATGCCCGTTGGTGAACAAAATTAATGGCCATTGTTTTGGCCAAGTGAAAACATGTAAAACACTGCAAATGAAATTGCATTTCATCATAATGAAATGCATTTCCATTGGCTTTTTGCAACATGTCTAGCATCTCATTACTACTATTGTTATCGACCAAATGAAGCAAAAGAATTACAAACCATATGTGATCGTTGTTTAGCGTTCGCAATGCTTCCAATGTGATACCTGCGTTGAGATAGAACATAAAATGTGGAGTGTCAAGTGAACCACATCTGAGTTCGTCTTCTATGTTAGGAATCAAATCTAAAATGTTCGTTGTGGATAGTATGTCATCATTGCCGGCTGCCAGTTCAGTTCTCAACGATCTAATTCTGTGAGTTGCATCTTTCAGTATGGTAAACTTCGATATTTTTATTCTCGGATTGCAAGGCCCATAAACTGCTAAACGAAGATCTGCATATGCATTACAAAGTCGTCTGAAACGGTTTCTTTCCCTTAAATTTTTAGATTTGTGAGGCATCTGGTTGTTCACAGTCTTCGTTGTCAAATCTCGATTCCCATATTGGGTTTCCGCAGGTTGTACGGCTTGTGAATTCATCGTACACAGCACTGTGAGCATGCCAAAATGTCGACAGTTTGGCGCGTTCTTTCGTCCATTCAGCACTTTTATGCGCTGCCGATAATAAAAGACTAGGTTCTAAAGGGGACAATGCAAAGTCATCAATTTCAGTTGGTCGGTTGCATGCATAATGCTGGCAGTCAAGCAAAACGCGCCATAGCAAGCTCTTCTCTTTATTCTGTTGAAACTCCAGGTACTTTGGATCGTCGTCATTCAAGGACGACAAAGGCTCTAAATATCGTTTATGTGGCGTCGCACATTTACTGGCAAAGTTCAAATATTGTTGGCTTTGTTCCGCAGACAATTGCAAACGAAAAGCTTCCCAGGGCATCCGAGTAGTACATTTAATATGTGATTCCTTTATTGCACTACAATATTCTGTAAATCGACAATTCGCAGAATGCATGGTACATTTGCTAGGATGATCACAAGTCTTCATGCAATTGTATAATGAACTTTTTGGTAAATGATACAGAGCATTGCATTGAGGGAACATTAAATACTTAGCTAAAAATTTCAAAACTTCTACTTTATCGAAACGATCAATTTTAGTCTTCAGAATTTTAGACAATTCATTAGGAAAGTAAAACTTATGCATCCGAGTTTCAAAACAGTCCAAGTCA
>Ga0213920_1001647_pt1 | contig 11950 bp, 14 predicted proteins | sample McNCre1117MG_FD_161054 | JGI IMG/M metagenome (GOLD analysis project Ga0213920, IMG submission 161054) | Freshwater microbial communities from McNutts Creek, Athens, Georgia, United States - 11-17 MG | ecosystem: Environmental > Aquatic > Freshwater > Creek | place: USA: Georgia | collected...
CTTGCAGTGCCATTCATAGGAGGAAAATTACCATCCTTAGCTTGTTGCATCCAGAAGTGTACTGTTCCTACATCCATTTTTCCTGGACTTGTCTCAGGATCAATTTCCACATAGAATCGCTCTCCTAATCCTTTACCATCTACTGGATCAAAGACTACTGCACCGATAGATAGAACCATAGCATCTGGGCCTCGGCCCAGAGTTTCTAGATCTACCATCACATTGATTTGAGTATCATTCATCTTGCTTATCCTTTCGTTCGATTGATTCTTGTGTAGAGAATGTGAGCTTGGCATATCGCTTGGCAAGTTTCACACCATTCGCATGGAGAATATCATTCCGATTCAAGCCATACAAATTCCGCATTGCTTGCATATAGAATTCTAGATCACCTAATTCTTCTACAATATTCGCAAGGTTCTCAGGTGTCTGTGCTTGTCCATAGATATGAACTTTCTTCACAGCATCTAGCAACTCACCTGCTTCGCCAGCAACACCAACAGCAGCATGAATTTTCATCATCTGCTCGGTGTCACCTTTGAGTAATTGAAGTACAAACTTATCGTATCGTACTACTGTGTAAGCTTCTCCTGTTTCTGGATCAACATCTGCCAAAGGCACTGCAATAAAATCGTTACTCATACTGACATATCTCTTTCTTCTTGGGTTAATAAAGAATAATCAATTAGGCCGTCGGCTCCATCATTAATTATTCTACGTTTAGCAAGGAATCCTTTTCCAGGAATACTTTGCAATTTATCTGCAGCTACTAAGTTCTGCAATAAGGTTGTAAGATCAGTCATCTTTTCTAGATCTGAAGCTACGTGTTTCCAAATATCTTTGAATGAAACTACTCCATACTCTCGTTCGATAAGACTTATAATCTTGTGACTCACATCTGAGTGCTTTGCTTTGCCAAACTCTCCGAGGGCTTTAGGCATAAAGTGTTCAGCGTGTGCCAATATAGTGTTTGCATAGATAACATCGTGTCGTGTAATTGTTTTAGAATATCTACTTGCACTGGTAATGAGACAGAGTTTGAGAAGGTGAGAAAATCTTCGCGTGGAGTATGAATCGAATCTGACATCATTGACTCCAAGATTTGATTTATAGATTCTATCAAGAACTTCTTCTGCTTCAGGAGTGAGTTCAGCTGCTCCGTGGCAGATTGTTCTAATTGCTCTGAGTAAGTCGACGATTGTTTGCGTTGATTCTGTAGAAGGTGCTTTTGGGAATGTGATTCGTTTTCCATTTGGTTCTCCATAAATAAAGAGTAGACGACTAAAGAATCCTTGTCCGATTATCTCAGGAGGAAAGGCGATACTAAGGTTAGTAGGAGTATTACCTCCAAGAATAGAAACAGTAGGATTGACAATACTAACTGACTTACCGTTCTTGATTCGGTTACGATAGATACCAGAATAATCCCAGAGAGTGCCAAGTAAAGAAATAAATTCCACGTTCCCATTGCCGAAGAAGTCATTGAATTCATCAGCCATAATAAAGATTTCTGAATCTGGTTTAGTTCCTGTATCATCTTCGCCCCATAAGTTCTGATCTAAGAATGAATCTGTGTCTACTGCCTTAGCTTCTTCATCTGCTTCGCCTGAGAGATCTAAGATAAACTTTTCTTTAGTCGTTTTATCCGCAGCGATAGTGTGGTATCCTGCTTGTTGAATGAGTTTCTTGAATAACTTAATTGCTGTACTTTTGCGGGTGCCAGAAGCACCAACAAGCATACAATACATATTCGGATTGATTGTGAAATGACCATGATTAAAATAATATCTCCGTCCTAGGTACGCACCAATACTAGAAATAGCTGCCCATCTGTGAAAGATAGCAGGTACTTCTGTATCAGATGCGTATTTGAGATACGAGGAAAGAAAGTCCTCAGTCATGGAAACCTTACTTGTTAGAGGATTTGCATAGACTGTAATAGTCTTGCATTGCATATCCATTGGTTACGATATCAGCAAACTCTTTAATTTCTGGCGGAGCATCTGGCCATAGATTGGCTCCACGATGCACCAGTTCTTGAAAAGCTGCCATTGATTCTGGGTCTACTACAATACTAATAGTATGAAGTTTAGTTTGTGCAAAGGTTTTGATTGTGTTGATACTCATTCTGTTTCACTCCAGTAAGTTGCATATTTGAATTGACCTGATTTATCTTTCATGCCGATTTTAAGTGCGGCTGGCACTGTGAATTGTCTGTAAGTTCCAGATACGTCGCGGACTGTAACAGGAATTTCCATAAGTTCGCGTACTCTTTCAGGGAGATCTGTTGCGTCTTTTCTATACGAGAACAAGATCGAATCATGGATCTGAGCGTGCAATCTGAATGTTGTTGGATTTGGTAATGCGATTTCATAGAATACTTGCAGGAAAGCTTCGTTTAAAGTTCTTGCGTTAAGTGATTGTGGACAGTGAGCAACGTAGCTATTAAGGTCTGATTTATTTTTGTCTGGGTTTCCAAAACAGTAGCGAGTCCAGTCTCCGTGCTCAATCCATGATACCGCCGTATTTTTAATCCCTTCAGTTCCTTTTGCATTTCGCAGATTAAATTTTGTGTGGTGGAAAGCGCGGCTAGTAAGTCGTCGGGTAGTCCCGATTTCATTAACAACGCTGGTGTAGTATGCATCTCGAATCCTTGGATATGTTTTATGAAACTGTGCGAGTAGATATTTTGCTACGTCTAAAGGATCATTGTATCTAAGGCCAAGAAGTTTCTTAGCTTCCCAGATCTTATCTAATCCCATTGTGTCAATTAAGACTCCAGGCCCCATGTTATAGTTAGCACCATGGTTGACCCTCTTGGCAAGATCCCGTAGTTTTTTATCTTTAGTTTTTCCCGCGACATCGTCATAGATCGAGTCATAAGAAACACCAAAAAATGCTGAAGCATTAACGGAATGGAAGTCTCGTGTACCTGATACCGCCGCAATAAGGTTGGTATCACCTGATATATTTGCTGTATCTCTGGACTCAGCTTGCTCAAGATCGCACTCTCCAAGGTAGAATCCATCCTCAGCTCTGATGGTCTGCTTAACTTCTTTGCCTCGTGGAATGTTCTGAATTTGTAAGCCACACCAGAAATGGTGCTCTCTACTAGCAAGTCTCCCTGTATCTGTTCCGTGCGGATTGAGAGCGTATAATATTCTGCCCAGAAGTTCCTTTGCACCACCCTCACCGGCATGGATTCCTGACTGCTTAGCATCTGACTGGAGACGTAAGTATGTCGTTGCAAGTTTCCTGAGTCCTCGGATTTCGAGGATGCAGTCGATAAGAAGTTTGTTGATAGGATGTCTAAGGCTTGCTTTCGCGAGGTCTTTTTCATTGGTACTTTCTATATCCTTACATCCTAGAATGTGAAGGAGAGTTTTAACTTGTACTGGAGATCCAGGATTAAAACCTTTAGCCCCAATCATCTTTCTTAATGTATCAAGTTGCTTGGACTCTGCGGCATCTGCGTCTGCTCTAGCACTGACAAGTTTATCAGGATCTCTCTTGAGTCCAGTAAGTTCTGCAAGGAGGCAGGGATAGACAAGAGGAAACTCAAGCTGATAATTTCGCTTTGCCCAATCAGGTGCTGTAAGGATTTGTTGTATCCACACATTTGCTGTAGCCCAAGTGTCAAGTGCGTTGTATCGGTAGTACTCATGGAGATCATTCGTTTCTGCAAGATCTTTCCAATATACAACTTTACGTAAGAAGAAGGCATTAAGGAAAGCAAGATCTTTTGGTAACTCCGAATACCAACAATGCATGAAATGGGCAGTATCCCATAACCAGTTGGTGGTCGGAGCGTTATATCGCAGTAAGTAGGAGCAATCATATTTGCCGTTCTGAAAGATTTTCTGTGCAGGAAGTTCGTTGAACTTGCGCATCCATGTCAGATTGTAAACAGAATCAAGAGGTAAGACACAACTGTGAGTAGTGATATTACCAGTACTAGAAATGAATACAGCCGTATAACCAATACATCGGATAGCGAGATTCTGTCTAAGAGTTTCAATATCCACTGCGATAGCATAAGCGCCTTTGTATCTTTCATAGATACTTTCTATGTTAGAAGGTGTGAGAATATCAAAGGAGAATTCGGTTGCTTCTTTCCAACTCTCAACGGCAGTAACTTTAGAGATGAAACGAGCGGCGATAAACTTACCATACGAGACGGTGAACAACTGCTTGAGTGGACTAACAAACACGATCTCCAAGTTCTTGTGTGCGAACAATGAACCTTGATAATCCGATAGAGAAGGATTGGATTTATTATTCCCTCTGAGTTCAAGTAACTTCTTGAGTACAGTTGTGTTGGTAGATACAACTTTCGTAACGTTTCGCTTCGCACAATACATCTCCAAGTGACTAAGAAGTTCTATCTTCTCGGTAAGTACGTAGGTATTTAAACCATTGAACATGCCTTTAAGATGTGGAACATAAGCTTTATCTTCAAAGGTTCCCAAAAAGAGAGCGTTGTTCTTGCCCAGATTCTTTGGGCTGGCGCTTACTGCTGCGTCCTTTTCCTTGGACTTTGCTATTAGTTGCGCTAGTTTGCTTTGAGTTGATGCTTGTGAGTTCATGGACATGGTGTTCAACTTGAGAAGTTCCTGAAATAATTGTGAGCACAGAATCCTTGGCGCGTATTGCAAAGATATCACCTCTTGTAATAACCTCATAGATTAGAGAAGATCGGCAAAGAGTTTTAGCAGGAATAACTCGGATGTAGAGTTCTCCATTATGGATGAATGTTTTAAGTTTACTCATGTCTTACTCCTTAATGCCCAACTTAAATTTAATCATGTCAATGTCTGCTGAAATTTCAGAAAGAACAAAAACAATACAAGCTAATACGCCAAGAATTAAACCTTCAAAAAATGTCATGTCTTACCCCTTAATGCCGTGGGCGGCTTCGATTGCTCTAGCGAATTTGTAGTATTCGTTTGTGTGCATCCAAAGATGCGCAATATCTTGGAATGTCAGCGGTTTGCGTTGTTGTGGTGTGGTGTATAGCTTTGTGCCAACAGGAAGTGATACATCCAAACAGTTACTTGCATCGGCGTATTTACTCATAGGGGTTACAACTGCCACAGGCTCATCCTGCTCTTGCTGATAAACCTGCACAAATTCTTCACTATGTCCAAGTTCTCCACAAGGCTCAAAACACTGGTGTCGGTTTTTACAAGCGTATTCAGTGTGATCTTTATCAGGGCAAGGCTCACTGTGCTCTTGCTTTGGTAAGTCTTGCAGTGGTACAAGGAATGTATTAACATCTTCAATCTTACCTGTAATATCATACAGGCATTTATATTTTGTGGTCATATCTTACTCCTAAGATCCTAGTGGGCTAACTAAAAAGCCCTCTCCTTATTAGGGAGAAGGCAATTCGATTAACTAACTAATCTATTAGATAACTTGCAGTTCAACAATATCTGTATACAACTGAGTCTTATCTTTGTTAGGACGAACCTTAGTAACCACTGCAACTTCTAAGTTCTGAGCTTCAGCAATCAATTCGCGATTACTTTTCGCACCGAAGTGAGCTGCCAAAGATGCGAGGATCTTCTTGAAGTTACCTTGGCCCAGATCGTTGTCCATCATGTAGGCAACAGAAGTTGTAGCGCCAGCAGCCAAAGGAGCTTCTTCACTGTTAGCCAGTTCCAAAGTTTCGACTGCTTTCATACCAACTTCAAATGCAGGGTGAGTACCGATTTTCTTTTGCACAATAGTGATAATAACTTTGTGAGTGCCAGCAGGAAATGGCTTGAATTCCGGAGCATCTGCCAAGTCGTCCAAAGTACCGTCGAGCAAAGAGTCAATGTTAAAGTCTGACATGATAAGTTTCCTATTAAAAAGTTAAGGAGTTGAGGGAAAGAGATTGAGAGAGATTAGTACGTAGATGCAACAATGATGTTAGCAATCTTTCGTTTGAGATCAATAATGGTTCCATTATTTTCGCATACATATGTCCTTTCTTTATTGTGTAAGTTAATATCTTGTTCGCTTGCATGGTTAGCAATACCTACTGTACCATCGGCGCCGTCCCGTGTCAAGTGAATAATTATACCTTGGTTTGCAATGATAAAATCATACTCGTTTTGGAATCTTACGTCAGAGATAACTACTGTATCTGTATCTGCGTAAGCACCCCATTCAGGATGATGAGAGTCATCAGCATTAAGTCGTAGTGCTAATCGTCTGATCCAGAAGTCATCTCCGAAATACTTACGCATAACTTCTGTACCAAAGAACTGAGCTAAGTACCTAGGAGATTTATCCCAATAAGGATTAGTAAGTTCTTTAATATCTCGCTGTTCAAAGTGTTCGATTGGTAAGCCAAAGATTTCTGCCAGTCCTTTCTTCAAAGGGCCAGCAAAAGCTTCAGGATACATATCTTTATAAGTACGAGTAAGGAACTCAGCTACTGTATCTTTGCCTGAGCCTGCTTTACCATGCAAGCCAATAAGTTTAACACCTGATGTAATAGTTGGAAGATTCATTTTATTTACCTTGTGCGAGTTTCATCTTTTGCAATGTTGTCAGAGCTGCTGTTGCAGGAGTATTCTGATTTACAATGTTGGTTGTCTTACTGATCTCTCCTTTGAAGATAGGGATAAGTGATGCTTCTGACTGTGATTCCAATACATTACCAGTGCGGGAGCCAGTGAGAATGTTACCATTATACAAAGTACTAGAAGCTGCAATATGTTTCTTGTTCTTAACTTCAGCGTAGATAACTTCGTCAAAATACTTAGCAGTGTTACGAGAGAAAGCACGAGTGCCAGCTGTTGGAACAAGCTTAGTTTTACCATCTTCCATTTCTGCTTCAGTTTCGTGACTGATACATACGATATTAAAAGGAGCTTGTTGGACATGGCTAAGAAAAGTATCCATCAGCTTGCCAAGATTACCCCAATCATCGTAGTTAAGTTTGTAATCTTCAGGTTGGTTCTTAGTGATGTGAGAGATAGCAGAGTTAGTGAGTTGAGTAAGAGAGTCAACAACAACAATGGTATCGAGAGGCAGGTTGTTAAGTTCAACTGTTGTGAAAGGCAGAGAGTCTTTCTTACAGAGAGAACAACCAACCTTACCATGCTTCTCACAAATATCTACCTTACCACCTTTAATTACTTTAAGCATGGTTTCGATAGCGATAGGATAGGAACGAGTATCTGGTAAGGTGATTACTTCTACTCGCTCTTGTTGATCCTCAGGTAATTTGAGGAGAGTATCAATGCCGTTTTCTAAATCAAACCAGATAAGATTAAATTCTTTAGAAAGTTGCCCAGCAAGCTGAGTCTTTCCTGATTTCGGCGGGCCAAAGACTAAGGCACGATGTGATTTAGATGCTGTTCGTTGGGATAGTTTCATAGTTCTGCCTTTGCAAGTTGTGTTGTTAATAAATCATCGAGAGTAAGTACTATCTGATATTCAGTCTTATCTTCTTGGTCTGGGGTACATGGTTTAGTAAGGTACTCTGTACTAAGTTGGCATACATTGAGATACTCGCATTCTCTAAAGAAAGAATAGCAGCTCTCTCCGTGCATAGGATATACTTCCGCTTCTTCGTACATCTTAATTGTTTCAATGTCCAGAAGTAATTCCCGTATCCATAGTGCTCGCTGGAGATAAGTTTTCTGAAACGGGATGGGTAGATACTCACCTGACTTAGTGTTATAAATCAGATATAGAACTTCATATGCACTTAGATCGGGAAAGATTGCATCAAGAACAATAGAATAGCCAATGGCTTGAGCACTGTTTTTATACGTTGCTGGATTAACAGTTGCTGATCCAGTTGTTTTACATTCGAGGACGATAACTTTTCCTGTAACTTTATGGCGTAGTACAGCGTCAACAAAGCCACGAAGTCTAAAACCGTCAGGAAAGATAACAGAAAAGCTAAGTTCACAAGCAGGTTTACCATTGTAATATACAAGCTCATACTCCTTTAAGAATCCTGCTTCACGCAGAGATAGAAATCGTTTGATTGCAATGACTGCACCAAAGAAAGATTTGTTAAGTTTCGGATCTTCATTGAAAAGATCTGTATGCCAACCACAATACATTCTCCAAATTATTTCTTGTTCGCTCTTATCTTCGAGAGCAAGTTGGATAGCTTCTCCGAGGATGTGTCCGTAAGCGAATGTGATTGTAGATTTAATTGATTCTTCTGCACGATGGGTTGTGCGGAGTCTGTAGAGTTGGAACTTACGTGGACAGGAATGTAACGTGAGCATTGAGGAGTATGATAACTGCCGAACGCGATAGTCAATCTTTCCTTCATATCCTTCTTCGTGCCAATGAGTTCCGCTAATTCCTTCTGATTCTCCATCGTCATATCTGGTAGTATCATTGATGTCAACTGCCATATCTGATAGAAAACTGTCGAGTGAGAAGTCGTTGGTAGACATGAAATTAGTTCCTTTACTAATAAAGAATAAACTCCTGAAGATCCAGCTTTTCCATAAGGAAGTTGAAGCCAGTCTCGCAGGAGTTTGTATTGAGGGTATGAGAGTTTATTTAGTAGAACTGTCAGTACCAGAGATTGATGTAGATCCAGATTTAGGTTGGTTCCAGCGGTAGTATTCATGGAATTGTTTCCAGTATCGGCAGAGAACTAAGCAAGCTGTAGCAACATCTGTCTTTTTGAATGGAGGATTATGCATTTGATATCGCAGATAGCGTCATTGAGATTATGAAAACTAATACCCAGAAAAGATTTGCATCTGTCAAGGCACAAGCTACGAAAGAGATTAGTGCAACTAAGGGTGCCATATTAAAATGCGTCAACACCAAGAGTTTTAATCTTGGCAGTTAGAGACTTAGCGGCGGCAGGCTTGGTAGCAGACTGTGCGAAAGCTACATTCGTTTGTACAGAAAGACCTGAGACAATGATAGAAATATCTTCTTCGCTAAGTAGCGTAATCTGCTCAGGATATTGTCGGATGGTTGTGTGGATTTCGCGCAGAAGTGTTGGCATCTTAGGATTCTTTTCTAGAATCAGGGAAGCTAACTGTCCTACTTTCTCGCGGAGTTCGAATCCATCATCAGTAGTTTGTAAAGTTGTCATGTTATACAATACCTTTCGCATTAAAGATCCACTCTGTTACACAAATAATATCTGTACCAAGATCTGTACCCGCATAAACAAAATGAACTTGAGAAAGAGGAAACCACTCAGTAATAGGATCATCTAAGGGAGCCTGATTAACTGCGATAGTTTCAAACTTAATAGCTTTAGCTGTCTCGCCTAAGATATTACCATGCAGATTGAAATGTTTTTCAGGAGCTTTCTTAATCAGCTCTTTGATCTGCTCCACGGTAGGCTTAGGGAGTTTGGTATAGGTTGCCATAGTAAATCCTTTATAAATCCTTCAGAGTTATAGGTGATGCTTGATGAAATGTTAATGAGAATGTGAGGATAGAATTATTAGCAGAGACATGGAGTTTGGCATAGCTAGGATCACATTGTACTTTGTATCCTACATCCATCCACTTTTCTTTTGTAACTGCCTTAATAATTCGAGGGTGAAGCAATCTATTAGCAGTTATTGAAACTACTCTATCTTTCTTTAACTGATTCCAGATTGGTTGATATTCACGCATAGGATAGATTACTAGGTTTCTGCATTGACATTAGTTCAGTGACCCAGATTTGCTTTGAGGAGATATGAACAAAACACTGACTAAGTTACCAGCTAGTAATCTAGCCTATACCCGAAGGTATAAGAAGCAGTTTTATATCATGCTTAGGATACCATTGGCTCAAGTATATTTCAACTATGTTGCCCGATTCATAGAATTACAGGTTCTGAACCAACAATTCCACATCGTTAGCGCTGAGATAGCTATCAGCCTTAGACACCAACAATTCCAGAATGTCTTGGAACTGTTCGACTTGCTTGGAATGTTCCATGTACAAAGCCAATTGGTCTTTCAACTTGGAGATAACATCCTTGTTGGTCTTAACAATAGCAAACTTCTTGAGGTAAACCACAGTAGCGTTTGTAACTGCTTCGACAGACTTGCCAGTAACGCCAGGCATAGTTTCGATGTAGTCTTTTGCAAATGCTTCCCAAACTTCGGCAGCGATGGCAGAACTACGACGATCAGCTTTAGCCAAGTTAGCGATAGCAGACCACAGAACTTGTGCAGTTGGGAAAGTAGCTTGTGTAACTTTCTCATCATCTGATACGATAGTAGCAGCTTGGCCACGAATCACATCATAGATAGCTTCTTGCAACAGTTCCAATTCTTTGCCACCTTTTTCCAAGATGGAGATAATACCTTCAACACTGGGAACTGGGAGTTTCAATTCAACCGAAGGACGCTTGTTACCAAGTTTGTCTTTCTTGAAGTGGAATGTAAACTCTTTAGTGTCAACCATTGTATCGTGGTTAGCTTGAATATCTGACATTTTAATTTCCTTTAGGTTAGGAGTTGGGTTGAATCGGGAAAGTTTGTTCTGGCCTTTCCCTTTCGCCAGTGTTGGTATAGTAACAGGTCGGGGATTCCGTGTCAAGCCCTATTTTTAGTGGTAGTTTCTTCATCTGTTAGTTTTTTTCTTTCATTATTTTTGTAAGAGCAGAATCTACTAGCTAAAGAATTGTTACGTTCATCTGGTAGGTAGCACCCACTATATCCTCTGGAGAATAACCATTTACCATAGTATTCACAGAAATATATATGAGGTTTTTTATTACTAAGATTCTGCTGGTATTTAGATCTAATCATAATCTACTCCTTCGTTAATCTTACCTTTAAAGAACTCTGCTTTCTCTGCAAGAGTATCTCCTTTAACACGCTGTGAGGTAATACCTTTCACAAAAGTTTCTGGCTCACAGATAATATAGAGTTCTTCGCGCGCCCTTGTAACTGCGGTATAAAGAAGCTCACGTTGTAACATAGTTGCATGAGACTGGTGACATACAAAGAATACTTTGCGCCATTCAGAACCTTGAGACTTATGCACAGTTAGAGCATAGCCTAGAAGCATACCATTAATCTCAGATGCTTTATCTACTTTAACTTCGATATCAGAATCCATCATACGAAGATGTAAAGTATGTGATGCTTGTCGTACTCGCTCAGAATCTTCAGCAGATGCTACTTGTCCTAAGAGAAAGTCTACATCAGAATCATCCATAGATTCCTCTGCGGTATGAACTACTGGATCATAGCCCCAATAATCTAAGGTAGCTGAGGCTGGTAGATACTTAGCACCTGCATAAGTAGGATTGACTTCGATCTTAGTGATTACTGCATCCTCTTTCTCATAGAGAACCTTATCACCGATGCTAAAGTATAGCTTGTTAAAACCACTGATTACTTCGTGAGTAAGTTCGCCGCGTTTCTTAGAAAGATGATTGGCTAGAATCTTATTAAGTTCCTCAGTACCGAAAGCTTTGTTGAATGGAATAAGAATCATATCTTCCTCAGGATCATAGGCTCCTGCTTTCTCAGCTGCAATAAAGAATTGTCCAGCTGTAGATAATGCATCTTGTGGAGAGATTTTCTTTTTCCAAGGATGTATAGTTAGTTGGTCTGGTTTCTTCCAGTTTGGGAATTCTGTTTTCTCAATGATATTACCAGAGAGAATCCTGTGTGCCAAAGAAATAATTGGACTCTCAAGCGCTTGACGATAGACTTCGGTAAGTTCAACCACGGGTAAAGACAAGAGTTTAAACCCAAGGATAGCTGGGCCAAATACAGGCGGTAACTGTTGAATGTCACCGAGAAAGATAAGTTGCGGTTGATGTGGACAAGCATCAATAATTTCCTTATAAAGCTCAATACCAATCATAGAAGATTCTTCGAAGATGATAGTACGAATAGAAGATGGTAATGGATTGATAGCATTACGTGTAGGTTCAAATGCCATCTTAGATTTAGTATCTCCTGTCATTTCATCAGTTACTTCGTAGTAAACTGGTGCATATTCTAA
>Ga0213920_1001649_pt1 | contig 11914 bp, 10 predicted proteins | sample McNCre1117MG_FD_161054 | JGI IMG/M metagenome (GOLD analysis project Ga0213920, IMG submission 161054) | Freshwater microbial communities from McNutts Creek, Athens, Georgia, United States - 11-17 MG | ecosystem: Environmental > Aquatic > Freshwater > Creek | place: USA: Georgia | collected...
AACGATGGACTTTTTGATACCTATTTTCATATTTGTATTATTTCAAATTTTTGATGTCACTCTTGTGTCATCGGTTTAAACAAAAAGGGGGACACCGGATTAATCCGACAAGCCCCCCTTTTTAATAATGTATTGTATCGTTTGTGCGCTTGCGCGCAACGAATTAACGACGTAAACCTAATTCTTTGATTAAAGCACGGTATTTCTCAATATCGTTACGCTTTAAATAATCTAAGAAACTACGACGTTTACCAACTAATAATTGTAATGAACGTTGTGTTCCGTAGTCTTTACGGTTCTTTTTCAAATGCTCCGTTAAGTGAGCGATACGAAATGTGAACAATGCAATTTGTCCCTCTGTTGAACCTGTGTTTGTTTCTGCACCTCCGTGTTTAGCGAAGATTTCTTTCTTTTTTGTTGAATCTAAATACATGCCAATATTGCTTGAATGATCATTATGTAGTCTGGGTAAACTTTTTACAAAGACGGTGCAAAGATAGTAATTCTTTGTTATAAATAAAATATTATTGAAAGAAACGCTGAATTATAACAATCCATCGCGTTCGTAGGCACCGTTTTTATAGATACGCACCTTTAAAAGGACTCCGTCAGAATCGTATAAAAACACTTTTCCATCCATCAATTGGCCTTTTTTAAATTCACCATCCATCCAAATATCCCCTGCTTGTGTGTACAATTTATTACGCCCATTCGGCAAGAATTTTAATCCAGATGCAACTTTGGGTTTCACAACTTGGGGAGCTAATAATTGATTTTTTACTGGAACGGAAATTGGTTCCTGTTTGTTTTGAACGTTTTTGGGGTTTTTCGTTGATAGGTTGGTTGTGTTTTTTTGCAACAAATCGTTTTCCTGTGCTATTTTAACTGTTAGAAAACGCAAGTATAGCTGTTCAAAAAGGTTATTGTTAAGTGTGAAATTAATGATCTTCAAATCAGGAGCATTTGCCTCAAGAGATTTTACTAAAAAAAAGGTTAATCCTAAATGTTTACTCGTTTTAAAATTAGTTGTGTTTGCAGTTAACAACTCTCCATTTCGTTTGAAATTCAACGATGTTTCCTCTTTGTTTACTGCATGTTTTGTTGTGATTGACTTTAATGTAAGTCCATTTTCATAATAATCTATGGTTAGGACTTCGTCTGTTTTTCCAACAGCTGAAAAAGCTAAAAGTAAACAAGTAATTAAAATCAATTTTATTGGTTGCATGCTGTATTTTAAGTCTTACAAAGATATGGTTAAATGAAAGCTTAGAGTAGCAAGAATGATTAGTTCTTTCAACAAAATGAATATTGATAACTTTTCTATGAATAAAAAAAATCCGAACACGTATGCATTCGGATTTTCATTTAAATAGCTAATAGTATTTGATCAATTGCGGAAAAACTTCAAAGACATGCCTAATTGGTGTTTTAATTCAGTTCTATTAACAATATAATCCAGGAAACCGTGTTCTAAGACAAATTCAGATGTTTGGAATCCATCAGGCAAGTCGCGTCCAATCGTTTCTTTCACGACACGTGGCCCTGCAAAACCAATTAAAGCTTCTGGTTCAGCAATGTTCAAATCACCCAACATCGCAAAAGATGCTGTGACACCTCCTGTAGTTGGGTCAGTTAAAAACGAAATATATGGTAATTGATGTTCTGCTAATTGACCCAGTTTTCCAGAAACTTTTGCCATTTGCATCAGCGAGAAACCAGCTTCCATCATACGCGCACCACCCGATTTAGATATAATCATGAACGGCGCTTTCAATTCAATTGCTTTATCAATTGCTCGAGCAATTTTTTCACCCATTACTGAACCCATTGATCCACCAACAAACGAAAAGTCCATTGCAGCAACAACAAAAGGAAAACCATCTAAGTCACCATAAACTGTACGGATTGCATCAGTCAATCCCGTAGCTTTTTGTGAAGCTTTGATTCGATCAGTATATTTCTTCGTGTCCGTAAATTCTAAAGGGTCACCCGAAGTAACGTTCGCATTGATTTCAGTATATTTTCCATCGTCGAATAAAATTTGGAAATACTCTTCAGAGCCAATACGTTCGTGGTGCGAACAACGATCACACACATACGCGTTTTTCGCTAAATCATCTGCTGTGAAAAGCGTTTTACAACGCGAACATTTGTTCCACAAACCTTCAGGTGTTTCTTTTTTATCTTTTGTAGAAGTAGTGATTCCTTCTTTATTTCTTTTAAACCAACTCATTTTCTCTTATTTTAATGTTCCGACATTGTTTAAATCATGAAACGATTGCTCCAAGCGTTTTACAAATGTAATTTCACCTTCACGTAAATATTTACGTGGGTCGTAATATTTTTTATTTGGTAATTCTTCTCCTTCTGGATTACCAATTTGTGTTTTTAAATAGTCAACATTTTTGATTACATAATCACGAATTCCTTCAGTGAATGCAAATTGCAAATCGGTATCCAAGTTCATTTTGATAACTCCGTAATCTATAGCTTCTCGAATTTCAGCAAGGGTTGAACCAGATCCACCGTGGAAAACGAAATCGACTGGATTTTCTCCTGTTTTGAATTTCTCTTGCACGTATTTTTGTGAATTCAATAAAATTTTAGGCGTTAATTGTACGTTTCCAGGTTTGTATACACCATGCACATTACCAAAAGCTGCAGCAATAGTAAAACGAGGACTAACCTTCATTAATTCTTCGTACGCAAAAGCAACCTCTTCTGGCTGTGTATATAATTTGGATGAATCAACATGTGAATTATCCACTCCGTCTTCTTCTCCACCTGTAATACCTAATTCGATTTCTAGCGTCATACCAATTTTGCTCATGCGCGCTAGGTATTGCTTACATATCTCCAAGTTTTCAATCAATGGCTCTTCTGATAAATCGATCATATGCGAAGAATACAAAGGTTTACCCGTTTCTTTAAAATGTGCTTCACCCGCATCTAATAATCCATCAATCCAAGGAAGCAATTTTTTAGCACAGTGATCGGTGTGTAAAATAACAGTTACACCGTAAGCTTCCGCTAAGGCATGTACATGTTTTGCACCAGAAATACCTCCTAAAATAGCAGCTTTTTCACCTTCATTTGATAAGGTTTTGCCAGCATAAAAAAGACAACCTCCGTTGGAGAATTGAATAATCACAGGGGATTGCAACTTTGCAGCAGTTTCCATTACCGCATTAACCGTACTTGTACTTGTTACGTTTATTGCTGGAAGTGCAAATTTGTTAGCTTTCGCATAGGCAAAAATCGCTTGAACTTCGTCGCCAGCTGCAACACCTGATTTTATTGAATGTGCCATTGTTTTATTTGTGTTTCGGCCTCAAAGATAATGAAAAGTTGCAATGGAGTAAAATGGTTGACTGGGTAACTAATAAAAATGCACTTAATTAAAAGGGGAAACCAATACCAAAGTGTGGTTGGATTACAAAAAAGTTAGTTTGTACTTTGTTTTTCCAATCATTTCCATAATAATTTTGAGCTGCTGCATAAAACGCTTCTTTGCTTTCGAAAATCCAACGGGAGCCAATAGGCAATCCTGGTGTGTAAATGGGTAAACCGAAATCAAAACGAGCAATGAAATATTCAAAATCCAAGCGCAACCCATATCCAACGGATACGCCAATCTCTTTGTACCAATTTTTAGAAATTTGACTTCCCGGTCGGTTGGGGTCGTAATTCATCGTCCAGATATTTCCAGCATCTACAAAGAGAGCATGATTGAATAATTTCCCACCTCCAAAGCGAAATTCGAGAGAAGAACTCAAACGAATATCAGCAATTTGCGTTAACACATTATTGGAATCGAGCAGAATTGAATACGAACCTGGTCCGAGAGAACGTGCAACCCATCCCCTGTTGTCATTTGAACCACCACCAAAGAATGAGTAATCGAAAGGCAACGAAGTTTTTGAGTTTTTACCTGGTAAACCAACTCCTGCCAACAATTTAAACGCCAGGGTATTTCTTTTAGAAAATTTATTTGTGACAATTAATTTGGTGTCTATTAGCGAAAATTGAGAAAAAGTAACCGTCCCAATTTTTTTATTCACTGAATCTTTTTGCGGACCAAAACTTGTTAGAAAATTGAGGAGATTGCCTGCAGTATTGATGGAACCATTGAATGTTACGCGGATGTTTTTTGGTACATAACGATGTTCTCCCAATAAATTATCGTAATCAAATTGAAAACGAAAATCTTCCCAAATCAATTGATTGCTGTACGCATTGCGTAAGAACAAATCATTTAATGCGATAATTTTATTTTGAAAAGCATCTGATTTGTTTATAGAAACCACTTTCACGATTGACATTCCAGGTAATCCCAAAGAAACAGACTGTGTATTTCCATTGCCTAAAGCAAATTTATAGCCGTAATTGAACTGAAATACTTTCCGATTAAAATCGGTTCTTCGTTGAAAATTAAATGCGCCTGAAATAATTGTTCGTGGACGTTGGCGTTTTTTTAATGCATTTATTCCGAAGGGAAACAAGCCAGGTATGTCATATTTTATTGATGGACCAACCTCAAACGTATTGAATGTTTGTTTGTTATTATCACCAATTACAGCCGTTGAATCTTGTCCAAAAACGGTTGGTGACGTTTCAAAACCTCCAGAAAACGTAAATACCAAGTTGGTACCTGTTTTCGAAATGTTTTTATTTGAATAATTCAAGGAAGTGCTGACACCTAAATAGCCATTGAAATTATTGGCTCTTGGTTCGAAACTAAACGTTTTTTTCAGAGCTGGAACTAAGTAATAATGAACATTTACTTTTCCACTCCCTAATTCTGTTTCTTGTATTTCTGTTATGATCGATTGAAACAAACCAAGTTGTACCAATCTGTTATAAGTTCGATCTAAGTTAAACTCCTTGTAATTCGACTGATTTTCCAAATAATTTTGTGCTTCCAACAATTCGGGACGAACAAATAGCTCTCCGTTATAGGTAAATGTAGCTACACGTTGCAAGTCGAAAGCAATCGAATCTTTGAAATTTCCAAAAACATCTTTCTCAATTTTACTTTTCAGGTATTCCTTTTGACCAACTACAGCTCGTTCGTTTTCTGGAACCTCGACTTTTCGTTTGATTTGTTTGAATTGCAATGAATCAAGGGTTACCAACATTTTATTTTCCCGAAGATTTCGTCCTAAATAATCGACTTGTTGCTTGAAGTTACCCGAATATAACGTTGTGTCACATATATGAAAATAAACTCCAACCACTTGTGTTTTAAGATGAGGAATAGAGACAACACTGTCATTATTGACTTTGCTTTGAACAATACGATCAGCTATCTGAATACGCATGCGCATGCGCATGTTTCGCTTGTTGGTATCTATGTCAAATGATACACTTCCTTCATCAAAACCATAAAATGATGCATCTCTGAAATGTTTTGCAATTTCTAAGCGGTACAAACTTAAGTTATCTGCATCAAATGGAATTAGTAATTGTTTTTTTCTATCCCAATGGTTTTCCAATTGCATATTGACACCCTGTTTGTCACTCACCTTTCGAACAAAAGATTTAAATGTCGCTTCAATAGCTTGGTTTGGCATTAATAATTGAATGGAATCAATAAAATAGCGTGGACCAGTTGTAATGGAAAAGATAGCTTTTACTCGTTTTTTTCGATATGTTAAGGTATCGTATTGGGCTGAAACTGTACCATAATAAAATCCTTTAGAGCGCAGGTAACTTTCGAGTTGAGTTGCTGATTTATGAATAAAAAACGTATCTGCGATTACCGGAGCTTCGCCGTAACTGAATTTTATTTTTTCACCAATTTTTTTACGCAAGTCCATCGTATCTCTGATATGCGCTTTTTTCATTCGGTAGTATGGCTTGTTTTTCTCTTTCGCGCGCTTAATTCGTTTCGCATTAATTCGATTTGCTTTGGCAATAGAACGACTGTTTTTCTGAATGGTCCGTTGGCGCAATCGCTCAATACGAGTTGCTAATTTTGTGCTATCAATCGCATTGTATGCACGCAATCGAAAGTGTATTCCAAGCAGTTTTATATTTGGTTTTTGACGAATCACCGCATTAACCTCATCCAAGTTTAATGCATCACCTTTGATTTCAATTGAATTTTCGCTTAATAAATGTCTTCCCTCAGGCACATATTTTGTAGTTTTACAACTTGAGTGAAGTAAAATTACAAGAAGCACTAAGCTAAAATTAATTGGAAAACAGCTATTTTTTTTCATTCGCATTCGTACAAAAATAATAAAATCAACGCTGATTGCTATTAAAATTGTGCCAAACAACAGGAAAGGACAAAAGAACATGATAGAAGCAATTTCTAAAGCAAAACAAAAATGGATACGTTCCTTGCAATTAAAGAAAAACCGAGATGAAGAGAACGTGTTTGTTGTGGAAGGTGAAAAAATGGTGCTTGAAGGATTATCGTGCGCAATCAACGACCTCGTTCTCTTAGCTGTTGAAAATGAACACGTTCATATCGTACCAGAACAAGCAATAAACAAGTGTTTTTCCATTTCATCAAACGATTTATCGCAACTTTCCAGTTTAAAAACTCCAAATAAATTAATTGCCGTTTTTAAGCGACGGGAACAACAATACGATGCCACGAAAAAAGGTGTTGTTCTGGATGGCGTTCAAGATCCTGGTAATTTGGGCACTATTTTACGAATTGCCGATTGGTTTGGCGTTGCGCAACTTATCTGCTCCAATGAAACGGTTGATGTCTATAATTCAAAAGTTATCCAAGCTTCGATGGGGGCAATTTACCGCATCAATGTCATTTATACCGACTTAACAACATTCCTGACAACTACTTCACAACCCACGTATGCTGCGCTGTTAGACGGAGTCGATTTTCAAAAAATTGTGTTTGAAGAAAATGCTTTGTTAATCATGGGGAATGAAGGAAAAGGCATTCACAATGATTTGTTGCCTTTAATTAATCATCGAATAACGATTCCAAAAGTTGGTCAAGCTGAATCACTAAATGTTGGAACTGCTACGGGAATTTTAACTGCGAAAATGATGTTGGGTTAGTTACCCGGGTAAATTGTGGTAAAGCTGTAGACAGACCCCCAAAAAACTTTACTTTTTGTTCAACCATTCAAAAGCTGCATCAACACATTTCATACCATCAATTGCTGCTGAAATAATTCCACCTGCATATCCTGCACCCTCAGCACATGGAAACAAACCTTGGGTTGATACACTCATACACGTTTCTACATTTCTTGGAACAGACACTGGACTTGATGTGCGGCTTTCTGGTGCATGAATGACTGCATCATTGGTAAGAAAACCATGCATTTTTTTGTCAAATTCTTTGAAAGCTGTTCGTAATCTTCGTGCGATGAAATCGGGTAAAACCTTATTCAAATCAACGCTTACAATACCCGGTTGATAAGATGTTCTTGGAAAATCGATTGAGGTGCGTTGTTCGACAAAATCTTTTAAGCGTTGTGCTGGAACAGCTTGTGTTTTACCTGCTGCTTCCCAACAATCGTGTTCAACTTGACGTTGAAAATTCAAACTGACAAACGGATCACTTGGTGAATAGTTAGGCAATTCTTCTGGTTCTACACTGACGACAATTCCTGAGTTAGAAGTCACGTTATTACGCTTAGAAGGCGACCATCCATTTGTAACCACTTCACCAGGTGCAGTAGCACAAGGCGCAATGATTCCACCTGGACACATACAGAATGAATAAACTCCTTTGTCTTCCACTTGCGCAACTAAAGCATACGAAGCTGGTGGCAAGTATTCATCGTTCAACCGACCATGGTATTGAATGTTGTCGATAAACGCTTGTGTATGTTCCACACGAACACCTAATGCAAAAGGTTTTGCCTCTATTTTTACCTTTCTTTTGTGCAACAAAGCAAAAATATCTCTAGCCGAATGTCCTGTTGCCAAAACCACTGCATTTACTGGAATTATCTGTGTATCATTGATAGTTATTTCAACGATTGCATCATTCGCCAACTTGAAATCAGTCAATTTTGATTCAAAATGAACCTCTCCGCCGTATTGAATAATACACTGGCGCATGGCAACGATAATTTGCGGTAATTTATTTGTTCCAATGTGTGGATGTGCATCTACTAAGATATCGGTTGAAGCTCCGAAAGCAACGAACCATTTTAAAACGCGCAACACATCACCTCTTTTTTTCGAGCGTGTGTATAATTTTCCATCTGAATAGGTTCCTGCACCACCTTCACCAAAACAATAATTTGATTCCGCATTGACAAGGTGTTCTTTGTTCAATTGTGCCAAATCTCTTCTGCGTGACCGCACATCTTTGCCACGTTCAAAAACGATTGGTTTCAATCCAATTTCTAAGGCACGTAAAGCAGCATATAATCCAGCTGGACCTGCACCAATAATATGAACCGGTGGTTTTTCACGAACATCTTGAGGGTGAAAATCAGGCTCAAAATCACTTAATTCGCCTTTAGCTGCCACTTCAAAAGTAGCATTGATTAGAATAGTTCGTTTGCGGGCATCAATTGATCGTTTTAACCATTTGAAATCGAATGTCCCAATTTTTTGATTGATTTCTGAAGCTATTCGTTTTTCAATAAATGCTTTGTCTTGTGCTTCTTCGGGACTAAGTTGAAATTGAACGTTCATTAGCCTTCAAAAATGAGTGAAACCCACAAAACACGGTTGTACAAACGGTCAATTGGTTTGGAATATTTTGTAAAATCTTGAATCAAGGAATTAGAAAAGCTTCGGGAGTACTTGATTTCAAAACCAAATTTAAAATAAGGTGCAAAAAATTCCAACCCAGCTCCTACTTGACCTTGCAGATCGTTTGCTTTGATTTTTATGAACGGATCGTTGAAATTTTGGGACGATTTTTCAAAAGATTGTAAATCGTAAGAATATTGCCCACCAAACAAGACGTAACTTGCAAAATTGTTGTAGCGCATCGTTCGGAATTGCAACATTAACGGAAAATCGAGGTTTGTCGAATTTACACGACGTTCCCGAAACAAGTCTGTTTTAGCAGTTGGGTCAGGATTGACATAATAATACAACAAAACACGTTCTTGAAACGATAAGGTAGGAATAAAACGCAAGCGAACCACAGGGTGTCCTAATTTTAAAGTCGCAACTATTCCTACTTGCCCGCCAGGTTGACTTTTTGTTTCAAGCGATTTTAATTGATAATTCTGGTAATTATCTAGTTTTGGTATTGCTTTAAAATTAGCTGAATTACCGCCTAGCATAAACCCAAAATGGAGCGTTCGCTCATCGAAACGACGGTAATTTTTTGGTTTTTCACGCTGCGCAATCAACACGTTTAAAAACAGCAAACAACAAAGTCCAAGAATATATTTCATAGCAATAAAACGGTTTGTTGGATGGTTTATTTTGTACCGTAATAAATTGTCGCAATTCCTCCTGCTACCAGTTTCGAACCTATTTCTTGATATCCTGTTTGTTTCAGAATAGCTATAAAATCATCTCCTTCTGGAAAAGCAGCAACCGATTCTGGTAAATATGCATATGCTTTTTCATCTTTTGAAATACGTTTTCCAAAAAATGGAATGATGTATTTGGAATGAAAAGCATAATATTGTTTGATTGGAAATTTCTTTGGTTTTGAAAACTCCAAGATGATTAACTTTCCTCCTGGGCGAACCACGCGCAACATTTCACTAAGTCCTTTTTCCAAATTTTCGTAATTACGCACCCCAAAACCAACCGTCAACGCATCAAAATAATTATCTTCAAAAGGTAAATTTTCTGAATCACCCAAGCGCATGGAAATAATTCCATCGTAACCACGTGCTTTCATTTTTTGACGTCCTACCTCCAACATACCTTCGGAAATATCCATTCCAACAATCTCTGATGGTTGTAAAGACAAACTTTCGATAGCGAAATCGCCAGTTCCTGTAGCCAAATCAAGGATGCGTTTTGGTTGTAATTCGCGCAACATCTTTACAGCTTTTTTGCGCCAAATTTTATCAATTCCCAATGAAAGAAAATGATTTAAAAAATCGTATCGTTTCGAAATTTTATTGAACATTTCAGCGACTTCTTCTTTTTTCGAAGTAGCAGCATTTCCATAAGGTTTCACTTCTTTTCTTTCCATAATGATGTTTACTTATATCTCAAACGCTTGAGGAAATGTATTGTTTCGTTTAATCCCAAACTTGTTGCCCACATTCAGCAAGCAATTGTTCCGGTTGAATGGTTACCACGCCACTTTTTTCACACACCAAACCACCAGATAGATTAGCTAATGATGCAATTGTTTGAATGGAACGATTGGCAGTCAAACACAATGTTGCAACGGATATCACCGTGTCTCCTGCTCCACTTACATCTGCAATATTGCGCATGTGAGCGGGATTGTGAAACGATACATCGTTTTGTTTGATAAACACGCCATGTTCTGAAAGTGTTACAAAGGTTATGTCGTTTTGTAAGGACGTTTCAAGCATGTTAATGGCTTCATGAAAAGCTACTTGGTCTTGAAAAGAACATTCGATACCAACACCTTCTTTTAACTCTTTTAAATTTGGTTTGAACAACGTTACCCCTTTGTATGCAAGAAAATTATCTTTTTTCGGGTCAACAGTTGTTGGAATATTTTTTTCATTTGCCAATGCAATGACTTGCGCGATGATTGTTGGTGTTAAAACACCTTTGTTGTAATCTTCAAAAATGATTGCGTCAATTTTTTCTTGCGCAATAATTGCTTCAATTGCGGTGAAAAAATCGTTGTTTTCATCAGCAGTAAGCGGATGTGTATCTTCACCATCAATGCGCAACAAATGTTGGTTATTTCCAATAACACGTGTTTTTACAGTTGTAACACGAGCTGCTGAGGAAATAATTCCTGTGATAGGCATTCCTTCCTGTTGAACGAGTTGCTTTAATTGATCACCTTCACGATCGTTTCCTACAACCGAACATAAAATTGGTGTAGCACCAAGTGAAAGTAAATTGAGTGCAACATTGGCAGCACCACCTAAGCGTTGTTCTTGTTTTTCCAAGCTAACAATTGGAACAGGAGCTTCTGGACTCACACGATGAACTTTCCCCAACATGTAGGCGTCTATCATGACATCACCAATCACTAAAATGCGTTTGGTTTTGAATGTTGCTAATAATTCTTGTATCGTCATTTAATTCAATTCAGCTAATGCATTTGCAATACGTCTCATCGCTTCGGTCAACGTTTCTTCTGATGCAGCATAAGATATACGCATGCAATTTGCATCACCAAAAGCTTCACCAGAAACCAATGCAACACCTTTGTCAAGCAAGTACATACACAATGCTTCGGCAGAATCAATTTTCATATCACCTGCAGTTTTGCCAAAGAAACTACTGATATCTGGAAAAACATAAAAAGCTCCTCCTGGGCGATTACATTTTACGCCTGGCATTGCATTTAAAGCTGCTAAAACCAATTCTCTTCGGCTTTCAAAAGCTGCTACCATTTCTTTCAATACTGCTGGATCAGCATTTACCGCTGCTATTGTTGCACGTTGTGCAATCGAACATGTTCCAGAAGTGAATTGACCTTGAATTTTGTTACACGCATCTGCAATGTTTTTAGGTGCACCAATGTATCCAACACGCCATCCTGTCATTGCCCATGCTTTGGAAACACCATTTACAGTGACAATTTGATCAAAAACATCTGGGAATTGAGCGATTGAATAATGATGTCCCACAAAATTAATGTGTTCGTAAATTTCATCCGACATGACAATCAACAAAGGATTAGCTTTCAACACATCTGCCAAAGCACGTAATTCCTCTTTTGTGTATACGGTCCCTGTTGGATTACAAGGAGATGAAAACATCATCATTTTCGATTTCGGTGTGATTGCTGCTTTGAATTGTGCTGCAGTAAATTTAAAATCCGCATCAATCGAAGTCA
>Ga0213920_1001650_pt1 | contig 11912 bp, 9 predicted proteins | sample McNCre1117MG_FD_161054 | JGI IMG/M metagenome (GOLD analysis project Ga0213920, IMG submission 161054) | Freshwater microbial communities from McNutts Creek, Athens, Georgia, United States - 11-17 MG | ecosystem: Environmental > Aquatic > Freshwater > Creek | place: USA: Georgia | collected...
CGGCACCATTGGCGGCGGGCACCTGGAATACCAGGCCATCGCCCATGCCCGGCAAATGCTGGCCGGGCATGTCCGCGATGCGGTGCTGCAGCACGTGCTGGGCCCCAGCCTGGGGCAATGCTGCGGGGGCTCGGTTGAGCTGCAGTTTCAGTGGTTGGGTGCGAGCGATGTGTCCAGCTTGCGCACGCAGTGGGTGCTTGAACGGACCCCTCTGGCCCTGTTTGGTGGGGGGCATGTGGGCAAGGCGCTGGTGAAGGTGCTGGCCCCATTGCCTTTTGCGGTGCGCTGGATCGACAGCCGCGATGAAATCTTCCCTCCCGATGTGCCGCCGCAGGTCGTGTGCGAGCATTCCAGCCCGGTGCATATGGCAGTGGATGATCTGGCATCCGGCAGTCGCGTGCTGATCATGAGTTTCAGCCACGCCGAAGACCTGGATGTGGTGATCGCCTGCCTCAAGCGGCTGCGCGAGAAGGGTGATCTGCCTTTTGTGGGCTTGATCGGCAGCAAGACCAAATGGGCCACATTCCGTCACCGGCTGGAAGCCCGAGGCTTTTCCGAAGAGGAAATGGCGCGTATCACCTGCCCGATCGGTGTCCCTGGCATCGGTGGGAAGGAGCCAGAAGTGATTGCTGTCGCCGTGGCTGCGCAGCTCCTGCAGATACCGGCCTGATGGTGTTTTCCCTGTCCACTGGTTTACCCTGAATCCGGGTTCTGGATCTGGATTCAAAAATTGTATACACTCTAGTGCACTGGTCGCAGCGGCGCAAGGGTGATTCGAAATGACCCATGTTCGCGACCGAATGACTGCTCACAGGGCCCGCGGTGGTGAGCAGGTTGGAGAATCCTGATGGAAGCTTATTTGCTGGATTGGGCCAACCTGCTGCTCAGGTGGGTTCATGTGATCACGGCCATCGCCTGGATCGGCTCGTCGTTTTACTTTGTCTTTCTGGACAACAACCTCCTCAAACCCACATCCCCTGACTTGCTCGAAAAAGGTGTGGACGGGGCCATGTGGGCCGTTCATGGCGGTGGTTTCTACAACCCCCAAAAATACATGGTGGCACCCAAGAAGATCCACACCAAGCTGCACTGGTTCTATTGGGAAAGCTATTCCACCTGGCTCAGCGGTTTTGCCCTGTTCACGGTGTTGTACCTCTGGAACGCGGGCACCTTTCTGATTGACAAATCCCTGATGGACTGGGCACCGACCACGGCTGGCGCGGCCGCCCTGGGGTTTCTGGTGGCCTTCTGGCTGGTGTATGACACGGTGTGCCGCGTTTTCGGTTTCAGGAAAAACGGCGAGACCATCGTCGCAGGCTTGATGATCGTGGTCATCGCTTTGGCCTCCTGGCTGGCCAACCACCTGTTTGCCGGGCGTGCGGCCTTTTTGCTGGTGGGCGCGATGATCGCCACCGCCATGAGCGCCAACGTCTTCTTCTGGATCATCCCTGGCCAGCGCAAGGTGGTGGCCGCCATGACCAGCGGCGAAAAATACGATGCCCAAGCCCTGGCCATCCATGGCAAACGGGGCAAGCAGCGCAGTGTGCACAACACCTATTTCACGCTGCCCGTGATTTTTGCGATGCTGTCCAACCACTACAGCTTCCTCTACACCCATGAACAGCGCTGGGTGCTGTTGTTCGTGATGATGTTTGCGGGTGCCCTCATCCGCCAGTTCTTTGTGCAGCGCCATGGTTACCACCTGGGCCGTGCCAAGAATCCCTGGCCTTTTGCCGCAGTGGGGCTGGTGCTGATCCTGGGGGTCATCGTGGCCCTCAAGCCTGCAGCCTCCTCGGGCAATGCCGCTGCAGCCGCCAAGCCAGTGGCCTTTGCCGAGGTGCAAGCTGTCATCGCTCAGCGCTGCAGCCTGTGTCATGGTGCCACGGTGCAGATGAAGAATGTGCGCCTGGACAGCGCAGAAGGTGTGCGCACCCATGCACAGGGGATTTACCAGCAGGTGGTGGTGTCGCGCCAGATGCCGATGAACAACGCCACAGGCATCACCGATGACGAACGTGCGCTGATCGGGCGCTGGTTCAAGAGCGGCGCAGTGACCGAGTGATCAGGGCGCATCTGGCGGGCCATCGTGCCCGCTGCGCCAGATTGCACGCACCAGCCACAAGCCGCCGAACACGGCGCCACAGAAACCCAGAAATCCAAACGCAGGCAGCCCCCACAGGGTGGGGCCGCCCTGCACCGTCATGACAATCGACGAGCCAATGATCAGCGCGGCGATCACCAATGCCATGGCCAGGCGGTTGGCCGCCTGATTGAGCTGGTTGCCCACCCGTTGCAGGTGGGCCAGCTCCAGTCCGATGTGCAGTTGCCCGCGCCGTGCCTTGCGCAGCAGGTGCGAGACGTCATGAGGCAGTTTTTCGGCCAGTGCCAGTGCGCGGCGCAAGGTTTGCCAGCCGCGCTGGGCCAGGACCTTGGGTTTGTAGCGTGCGCGCAGCACTTTGCGCAGCAAGGGCAAGGCTTCTTCGGCCATGTGAAACTGGGGATCGAGCCCGCGCCCCATGCCTTCCAGCGTGATGAAGGCCTTGATCAGCAAGGCCAGATCGCTGGGCAAGCTCAGGTGGTGTTCGCGCAGGATGGCTGTGACATCGCCCAGCATTTGCCCCAGGTTCAGTTGGGCGAGTGGCACGCCGTGGTACTGGTCCACAAAGGCCTCGATCTCACTTTCCAGCAGTTCCAGCTGCACGCCATGGCCATCGCCTGCCCAGTCCAGCAGCACATCGATGACCTGCTGTGCCTGGCGCTCCACCAGCCCCATCAGCAAGCTCAGCAGTTCTTCACGGCGACGGCGCGTGAGCCGCCCAACCATGCCGAAGTCGATGAAGGCGATCCGATTGCCAGGCAGGTAAAACACATTGCCCGGGTGTGGGTCGGCATGAAAGAGCCCGTCTTCCACAATCATCTTGAGGACGGACTGCGCGCCTCGCCGGGCGAGCAGTTGCCTGTCCATGCCCAGGACGTCCAGTTCGGCCAGTGCGTTGCCGGGGATGCCCATCACCCGATCCTGCACATTCACCCGGGTGCGTGTCAGGGGCCAGTGAACCTGGGGCACCACGATCCAGGGCTGTGTTGCCATGTTCGCTGCGATGCGCTCGGCGTTGCGGCACTCATTGGCCAAATCCAGTTCGCGTTGCAGTGAGCGCTGGAGTTCCTTGACCAGTTGCTGCGGCCGGTACGGTTGCAGCGCAGGCAGATTGGCTTCGGCCAGTGCGGCCAGGCGGGCCAGCAGGCGCAGGTCTGCAGCGATCGTGTCGGCAATGCCGGGTCGCCTGATCTTGATGATGACCTCGCGGCCATCGGGCAATTGCGCGCTGTGCACCTGTGCGATCGACGCCGCTGCCAATGGCTCGGTGTCCAGCCGGGCCAACAGTGTCTCGGGGGCTTGTCCCCAGTCTTCCTGCAATTGGGCGCGCAGCGTTTCAAAAGGCACAGCAGGCACCTTGCTGTGCAGTTTCTCAAACTCGGTGATCCAGGCCGGGCCAAAAAGGTCGGTGCGCCCCGCCAGGATTTGTCCGAGCTTGACGAAAGTGGGGCCCAGCTCCTCAATCGCCAGGCGCAGTTGCACGGGCGCTTCCAAACGGGACAGGTCGGCGGCATGCGCCCACAGCAGCGCGTGGCCGGCTTTGGCCAGCGCATCGCTCAGGCCCAGGCGATGCACCATGTCGCCAAAACCATGGCGGATCAGGATGCCCAGAATCGTGTTCAGACGGCCCATGTCACGGGCGGCGCCCAGTGTTTCGGTCAGCATGGGGCCATGATAGAGCGCTTGGGCAGATTGGATTTGACCGAGGTCAATTGCCGCGGTCGCTGTTCACACCAGCAGGTGTTCAGCCTGCCAGGCCCACAAAGACGTTCTGCACATCGTCACATTCATCCACGGAGGCCAGGAACTCTTCGACTTCGGCCATGGCCTCGGCACTGAGGCTGCCGGGGTCGATCGGGTTCTTGGGCTTGTAGCCCAGTTTGGCCGACAGCACATTGAAGCCCTGATCGGGCAGGGCGCGGCTGACCAGGTCCAGGTCGGCCGCGTCGGTGATGAACACGGTGGTGCCTTCGTCGCCGGGCTCCAGGTCCTGTGCCCCGGCCTCGATGGCAGCCATCTCGGCGTCAGCGTCCTTGGAGGTCGGCTCGGCCTCGATCATGCCCACATGGTCAAAGTCCCAGGACACCGAGCCCGAGGTGCCTTGCTGGCCCTTGCGGAAGATGACGCGCATGTCCGAGGCGGTGCGGTTCACGTTGTCGGTCAGGCACTCGATCATCACGGGCACGCGGTGCGGGCCAAAGCCTTCGTACATCACGCGGTCGAAGTTGACGGCTTCACCTGTGAGGCCCGCGCCCTTCTTGATGGCGCGTTCCACGGTGTCCTTGGGCATGGAGACCTTGCGGGCCAGTTCCAGCACCATGCGCAGGCGCGAATTGGCCGCCGGGTCGGCGCCGTTGCGCGCCGCAATCATCAGGTCCTTGGCCAGACGCCCGAACAGTTTGCCGCGTGCATCTGCCGCCTGTGCCTTGCCCTTGGCTTTCCATTGTGCGCCCATGTCGTACTTCCTTGTGTGGCCCGCACCTTTGGGTGCTTGGCGTTGTATTTTGAAAAACCGATTATCGGGCCATCAAGGGGTGGGACCCCAGGGAGCCGACAGCATCAGCTTGTTTTCCTGCGATTGCAGCAGCGGACGCAGCTTGGCAGCAAAGGCCATGAAATCCGGGTCGGCAAACACCTCGGCCCAAAAGGCCCGGCGGTCGGCATCGTCCTCGAATTTCCAGAGGTGAATCAGTTGGTGCAAGGCCCCCACATCGCCTGTGAAGTAACCCACCAGTTTCTGCGGGTGTTTGGCCAGGGCAGGCCAGCCTTCGTTTTTGTAGAGCGAGACCACTTCGGCCATCTTGCCCACGGTGACTTGGTAGGTTCTCAGTTCGTAGATGGCCATGCGGTTTCCTTCACTTGTACGGAATGAAATGTCAGACCAGACGGCTGCGGTGACGCGCGATCTGCGCCTTGACCTGCGCCGGGGCGGTGCCGCCCAGCGTGTTGCGTGCTTCGAGCGAACCGCGCAGGCTCAGGCAGTGGTACACATCTTTCTCGATGGCCGGGTGAAAGCCCTGCAGCACATTGAGCGGCAGCTCCGACAGGTCGCAGTTGTGGCTGGTGGCCGCCTTGACGGCGTGGGCCACGGTTTCGTGCGCATCGCGAAACGGCAGACCCTTCTTGACCAGGTAGTCGGCCAGGTCGGTGGCGGTGGCGTAGCCTTTTTTGGCCGCGTCTTCCATGGCCTGCGCGTTGACGGTGATGCCGCCTTCTTTTTGGCCAGTGGCCGGGTTCACCTGCCCGCCCACCATCTCGCAGAAGATCCGCAGGGTGTCCTTGAGCGTGTCCACGGTGTCGAACAATGGCTCTTTGTCTTCCTGATTGTCCTTGTTGTAGGCCAAGGGCTGGCCCTTCATCAGGGTGATCAGGCCCATCAGGTGGCCGACCACGCGGCCGGTCTTGCCGCGAGCCAGTTCGGGCACATCGGGGTTTTTCTTCTGCGGCATGATCGACGAGCCGGTGGTGAACCGGTCGGCGATCTTCACAAAGCCGAAGTTCTGGCTCATCCACAAAATCAGTTCTTCCGACATGCGGCTGATGTGCACCATGCAAAGAGAAGCGGCGGCGGTGAACTCGATGGCGAAATCGCGGTCGCTCACGCCGTCCAGGCTGTTCTGGCTGACTTGCGGGTTGCCTTGCGCATCGATCATGCCCAGTGTGCGGGCCACGCGTTCGCGGTCCAGCGGGTAGGTGGTGCCCGCCAAAGCGGCGCTGCCCAGCGGCAGGCGGTTGGTGCGGCGGCGCACGTCGACAAAGCGCTCAGCATCGCGTGAGAACATTTCCACATAGGCCAGCAGGTGGTGCGCAAAGCTCACGGGCTGGGCCACTTGCAGGTGGGTGAAACCGGGCAGGATGACCTCGACGTTCTGCTCGGCCACATCGACCAGGGACTTTTGCAGGTCAGCCAGCAGGTCGATGATCAGGTCGGTCTCGCTGCGCAGCCACAGGCGCACATCGGTGGCCACCTGGTCGTTGCGGCTGCGGCCGGTGTGCAGGCGCTTGCCTGCGTCGCCCACCAGCTGGGTCAGGCGCGCTTCGATGTTCAGGTGCACGTCTTCGAGGTCCAGCTTCCATTCAAAAGCGCCGGACTCAATTTCCTGCGTGATCTGTGCCATGCCGCGCTGGATGTCGGCCAGGTCGCTGGCGCCAATGATGTTTTGCGCGGCCAGCATCTCGGCGTGGGCCAAAGAGCCCTGGATGTCGGCTTGCCACAGGCGCTTGTCAAAGAACACGCTGGCGGTGTAGCGCTTGACCAACTCGCTCATGGGTTCAGAAAAGAGCGCGGACCAGGCTTGGGATTTTTTGTCGAGTTGGTTTGTCATAACCCCCGATTTTATCGGGCGCGGGGCAGTCCCCTGGCTGGGCTCACATCAGGCTGGCCGCAATGTTGATGGTCAGGGCCAAGACCGTGGTGTTGTAGAAGTAGGCCAGCACGCAGTGCACCAGCCCCGTGCGGCGCATGGCCTTAGAGGTGAAGGACACGTCGGCCGTCTGGCCCGAGGTGCCGATCACGGCCGAAAAGTACAGAAAGTCCCAGTAGTCGGGCATGGGTTCCAGCGGAAAGGCCAGACCGGGTTCATGCCCGTGGCGCCCGCTCAGGTAGTAGTCGTGGGCGTAGTGCATGGCAAACATCAGGTGCATGAACACCCAGGAACTGGCCACCGTGGCAGCAGTCAGACCGATGTGCAGCAGCTTGTCGCTGCCGCTGAGCGACTTGATGGACGACAGCTCGGCCACGATGGCCACCAGGCTGGCCAGCACCGCCCCGATGGTCAGCAGCAGGATGGTTTTTTGCCCCTCGTCCTGCCGGTTGGCCCGCTGGCGCATGTTGTCGTGGGTGGAAGTGCCCATGACCCACAGCGCCATCAGCAGGTACAGCGCCACGGCGGCGTTCCAGCACAGCAAAACCCGGGTGGTGGTGAGGGCGGGCCATTGCGGTGGCAGTGCCAGATGAAGGGCGATGCCGAACAGCGCAGCGCTGACCAGCCGGATGCGGGCTTTGACCTGACGAATGAGGGTGAACATAGGGCGTGTCATGGCCCCATGTTAGGGGCAAATCAGGCCCTTTAGCCCCTCCGTGCTCAACCCGTGTTGCGCAGTCCCGCCGCAATCCCGTTGATGCTGATGTGAATACCGCGTTGCACCCGTTCGTCGGCCTTGCCCTCGCGGTAGCGGCGGATCAGTTCGACCTGCAGGTGGTGCAACGGGTCGATGTAGGGAAAGCGGTGACGGATTGACCGCGCCAGCGACGGGTTGCTCTCCAGCCGGTTTTTCTCGCCCGTGATCTGGGTCAGCGCATCGGCCGTGCGGTGCCACTCGGCGTCGATGGCGGCAAAAATCCGTTTGCGCAGGCGCGTGTCGCTGACCAGCTCGGCATAGCGCGAGGCCAGCGCCAGATCGCTCTTGGCCAGCACCATGTCCATGTTGGACAGCAGGGTGCGAAAGAACGGCCACTGGCGGTACATCTTTTGCAGCAGGGCGAGTGCGGCTTTGCGCTCGGTTGCGCTGGGCTTGTCGAGGAAGGTGGCCACGGCCGAGCCAAAGCCAAACCAGCCGGGCAGTGTGAGGCGGCACTGTCCCCAGCTGAAGCCCCAGGGAATGGCGCGCAGGTCTTCGATTTTTTGCAAAGCCTTGCGCGATGCGGGGCGCGAGCCGATGTTCAGCTGCGTCAATTCGCGCAGCGGCGTGGCGCCAAAGAAATAGTCGGTGAAGTCCGGCGTGCCGTACACCAGGGCGCGGTAGGCCGCCATGCTGGCCTCGGACAGCTCGGCGGCGGCGTCCAGAAAGGCACGGGTGGCGGGCTTGGTGGGTTGCAGCAAGGTGGCTTCGAGCGTGGCCGCGACCAGGGTTTCCAGATTGCGGCGACCGATTTCGGGGTTGGCGAATTTGGCACCGATGACTTCGCCCTGTTCGGTCAGGCGGATCTGGCCGCGCACCGTGCCCGGTGGCTGGGCCAGGATGGCCTGGTAGCTGGGGCCACCCCCCCGGCCCACGGTGCCGCCCCGGCCATGGAACATGCGGATCTTGATGCCATGGCTGCGTTCGAGTTTGTCAAACAGCTCGACCAGCGCGATTTCGGCCCGGTACAGCTCCCAGTTGCTGGTGAAGATGCCACCGTCCTTGTTGCTGTCGCTGTAGCCCAGCATGATGTCCTGCTCGGCGCCCGAGCGTTGCACCAGCGCAGCCACACCCGGCAGGGCGTAAAAGTCGCGCATGATGGGGGCGGCGTTGCGCAGGTCTTCGATGGTCTCAAACAGCGGCACGACGATCAGGTCGTTGTGCGCCTCGGCATCCAGCGTGTGGCGCATCAGCCCTACTTCCTTTTGCAGCAGCAAGACCTCCAGCAAATCGCTCACGGTTTCGGTGTGGCTGATGATGTAGTGGCGAATGGCTTGCTGGCCGAATGTGGCGAGCATGCGCTTGGCCGTCTCAAAGATCGCCAGTTCAGACTGTGTGTGCTCGCTGTAGGTTGCGCCCGGCACGCGAAGCGGGCGCGCATCGTTCAGCAGTCCCAGCAGCAGGGCCTGCTTGGCGTGCTCGTCGAGTTGGCTGTAATGCTTCTCCACACGGGCTGCGGCCAGCAGTTCGGCGACCACTTCTTCGTGCTTGTCCGAGCTTTGGCGCAAGTCCACCGTGGCCAGGTGAAAGCCGAACACCTCCACGGCGCGGATCAGCGGGTGCAAGCGCTGTGCCGCCAGCGCTTCGGCGTGGTGGCTGCGCAGCGACACTTCGATCACGCGCAAGTCGGCCAGAAACTCCGCGGCGCTGGCATAAGGGTTTTGCGGGGCCACTGCGTGGCGGGCGGCGTCACCACCCGTTAAGGCTTTCAAGGTGGCAGCCAGTCGGGCGTACATGCCAGTCAGCGCCCGGCGGTAGGGCTCATCCTGGCGGTGTTCGTCGGTGTCGGGCGATTGCGCCGCCAAGGCCTGCATTTCGGGGCCAAAGGGCACCAGCATGGCCGACAGCGACAGTTCGCTGCCCAGAAAGTGCACCTCGGTCAGGTAGTGGCGCAGGGCGACTTCGCTTTGGCGGGTCAGGGCGTGTTCCAGTGTTTGCGCGGTCACGTTGGGGTTGCCGTCGCGGTCGCCACCGATCCACTGGCCCATGCGCAAAAAGCTGGCCACCGCTTGCCCGTCCAGCGCGTCCTCCAGTTCGGCGTAGAGCTTGGGAATCTCGCGCAAGAAAGTCGACTCGTAGTAGCTCAGTGCGTTTTCGATCTCGTCGGCCACGGTGAGTTTGGTGAAGCGCAGCAGACGGGTTTGCCACAGCTGCATCACGCGGGCGCGGATTTGTTGCTCGTTGGCCGCCAGCTCTTTGGGGCTCAGCGCATCCTTGGCCGCATTGACGGCGGCGGCACGGGCCTTGATGGCGTCGCGCTCGGTCAGCAGGTGGGCGATGTCGCGCTCGGCGTCCAGAATGCTTTTGCGCTGCACTTCGGTGGGGTGTGCGGTCAGCACGGGCGACACGTAGCTGCCCGCCAGCGTCTGTGCAATGGTTTTGGGGGTGATGCCTGCCCAGCGCAGGCGCTGCAGCGCCACATCAATGCTGCCTTCCTGCGTGTGGCCAGCACGCTCATGGATGGCGCGGCGGCGGATGTGGTGGCGGTCCTCGGCCAGATTGGCCAGGTGTGAGAAATAGGTGAAGGCGCGGATCACGCTCACGGCGCGGTCACCGGGCAGGCTTTTGAGCAGCTTTTTCAGGGCCTTGTCGGCTTCATGGTCGGCATCACGGCGAAAAGCCACCGACAACTTGCGGATCTGTTCAACCAGTTCAAAGGCTTCAGGGCCTTCCTGTGTGCGGATCACATCGCCCAGAATGCGGCCCAGGAGACGGATGTCCTCGACCAGGGGTTTTTCGTTGTCCCGGTTGCTGGCGCGGGGGCTGCGGGCGGCGTTGGAGCTGGCCTGTTTCATCGGAGATGCGGTGAAGGTGTGGTGGGCAGCGCTTGTGGCGCCGTGCATTCTGCAGCCCGACAGAGGGGTGCAAAGCTCATGCTAGCATCGACCAAGCCCCAAAAATTACCAAGCAGTTTCATTTTGAGGGGCGTTCGATTTTTTGAAAGTCTGACCGTGTCTTCTGCGCCCGCCACTTCTGTCGTCATCGCCACCCGTGAAAGCCGTCTGGCGTTGTGGCAGGCCGAGCATGTCAAGGCCCTGTTGCAGGCCCGTGGCGCGCAGGTGAGCTTGCTGGGCATGACCACCCAGGGCGACCAGATCCTGGACCGCAGCTTGTCCAAAGTAGGGGGCAAAGGCCTGTTTGTGAAGGAGCTGGAGGTCGCACTCGACGAAGGGCGTGCCGACATTGCCGTCCACTCGCTCAAGGACGTGCCAATGGACTTGCCCCAAGGTTTCGAGCTGGCCTGCGTGATGGAGCGCGAAGACCCGCGTGACGCCTGGGTGTCGCCCGCGTACGCCCGGCTGGAGGATCTGCCTCAGGGGGCCGTGGTGGGCACATCGAGCCTGCGCCGCACGGTGCTGCTGCGTGCCTTGCGCCCGGACCTGAAGATCGAGCCCTTGCGTGGCAACCTCGACACCCGTTTGCGCAAACTCGACGAAGGCCTGTATGCCGGCATCGTGCTGGCGGCGGCAGGCCTCAAGCGGCTGGAACTGTCTTCGCGCATTCGCCACATTTTCGAGACCGACCAGATGCTGCCCGCCGCAGGGCAGGGCGCCTTGGGCATCGAAATCCGGGCGGGCCGCGAGGACCTGAAAGCCTTGCTGGCGCCGCTGGCCGACATGCACACCTGGTTGCGGGTCGCGGCTGAGCGTGCGGTCAGCCGTGCCATGGGTGGCAGCTGCTCCATGCCGCTGGCGGCACACGCCGTGCTCGAAGGCGGGGTGCTTCGCCTGCGCGCCGCCTGGGGTGACCCACAAGGCGCTGCGACCTTGGTGCAAGCGCAGGCCCAGACCACGGTGCTGGACCTGGCCTCGGCCGAAAGCCTGGGCCTGCAGGTGGCTCAGGTGCTGCGCGAGGGCGGGGCGCACTGAGCCACGCGGCATGAGCGCTGACCACCTGCTCCCGCAACGTGTGCTGGTCACACGGCCGCAGTGCGACGCAACGCCCTGGGTGCAAGGCCTGCGGGCACAAGGGGTGGATGCACAGGCCTTTCCCTTGATCGAGATCGTTGGCGCGCCGGACCCCAGTGCGCTGCACTGCGCCTGGACCCGGTTGGGGACTTGCTCGGCGCTGATGTTTGTGAGCGCCAATGCCGTTCGCCACTTCATGGCGGCCCGTCCCGCCACCTCGCCCATGCCCATGGCCCAGGCCTGGGGCACAGGGCCGGGCACCGAGGCGGCCCTGCGCGAGGCTGGCTGGCCAGCACACCTGATCCGTTGTCCGGCCGCCGACGCCGCCCAATTCGATTCGGAAGCGCTTTGGGCGCTGGTGCAGGCCGATGTGCGCGCCTGGCGCGAACAGGGCGGGGCACCGCAGGTGCTGATCGTGCGCGGCGCGGACGCCCATGGCCAAATGGCTGGACGCGATTGGCTGGCCCGGCAAATGGCCGATGCGGGTTTGCAGGTGAGCCAATGCAGTGCTTATGCGCGTCAGGCCCCGCGACTCGATGCAACGCAGCAGTCACTGGCCCGCCAGGCCTTGGTGGACGGGCACTGGTGGCTGTTCAGCAGTTCCGAAGCGGCTGCACACCTGCGTGAGGCGGTTCCGGATGCCGATCTGGGGCATGCCTGCGCTTTGGCCACACACCCGCGCATTGCCGAGCGCCTGCAACAAATGGGTTGGGGCCGCGTGGTGCTGGTGCCTGCCACACTGTTCGAGCAGGCCCGGTCTATAAAATCACTGACATGACACCCCA
>Ga0213920_1001655_pt1 | contig 11885 bp, 7 predicted proteins | sample McNCre1117MG_FD_161054 | JGI IMG/M metagenome (GOLD analysis project Ga0213920, IMG submission 161054) | Freshwater microbial communities from McNutts Creek, Athens, Georgia, United States - 11-17 MG | ecosystem: Environmental > Aquatic > Freshwater > Creek | place: USA: Georgia | collected...
CAAAGCCTCTGCCGCGGGACCACTCAAACGCTGCAGAGCCGAGGATTATAAGCAAAATCAAGCACTTGGCGCAAATTAGCCCAAAACAAGGCAATTTGGCGGGTTACCATCCCGCCTTATGTTCAGTTATCGCCACGCTTTTCACGCCGGAAACCACGCCGACGTCCTCAAACACCTCACTTTGATTGCCACTTTGAAGCATTTGATGCATAAAGACGCGGGCATTCAGTTTGTGGACACGCACGCAGGTGCTGGCCTGTACCGCTTGGACGGCGACTATGCCGCCAAGAGTGGCGAAGCTGCCGAGGGCCTTTTGAAAGTGCTCGACCTCAAAGGCCCCGCCGCCCTGACCGACTACCTTGAGATGGTGGCCAGCTTCAACGCTAAAGGCAGCCACAAGATTTACCCCGGCTCGCCATTCATCATCCACAAGCTGCTGCGCCACGAAGCACGCGACCGTTTGAAACTGTTTGAACTGCATCCCACCGACCACAAATCGTTGTCTGGCAATGTGCAGCAGCTGGAAGCGGGTCGCACCGTCAGCGTCACACGCGCCGATGGGTTTGAGTCACTCAAGGCCTTGCTGCCCCCCCCTGTGTCAAGCACCGGCTCACGGCGCACTTGCGTGTTGATTGACCCCAGCTACGAAATCAAGAACGACTACTACCGCGTGATCGATTGCATTCAAGACAGCTTGAAGCGGTTTGCCACTGGCACCTACATCGTGTGGTACCCCATCGTGCCGCGCCCTGAAGCGCACGACTTGCCGCGCAAACTCAAAGGTTTGTGCAGCCAAGTCAAAAAACCATGGTTACATGCTACTTTGGCGATTGGCCGTGAAACGGGCAGCAAAGACGCGGGCTTGAGCGCCAGTGGCATGTTCATCGTCAACCCACCTTTCGCGCTGAAGCCTTTGCTGAACGAAGCACTGCCTGTGGTGGAAGAAGCTTTGGCGCGTGGGCCTGGTCGCGGCTGGACAGTGGAATCTGGCGGCTAAGCTTGATCGCACAATAAAAAAGGCCTCGCACTGCGAGGCCTTTTTGCTGGGTAAGCTAATGCTTAGAAGCGGTAGCCCACGCCCACGCCGACCAGAACTGGGTCGAGTTTCAGGGTGCCCAAATCGGTCGAACCGTTGTACACGTGAGACTTCAAGTACACCTTTTTCACATCCAAGTTCAATGAAACTTGTTTAGTCAAAGGAATATCAACACCAGCTTGCAAGGCCGCGCCAAAGCTACTGCTACTCAAGTGAGTGTCGTTGGCCGAATAAACAGTGATGTAGTCGCTGCTGATTTTTGTGTAATTCACACCTGCACCAACATAAGGCTTGAAGCCATTCAAGTCAGTAAAGTGATATTGCAATGTCAGTGTCGGAGGCAAATGCTTGAATGTGCCAACTTGTGCAGTACCTGAGTACACGCGCTGTTCTTGAGGCACAGTCAAAATCAATTCAGCCGCCACGTTCTTATTAAAGAAATAGCTGATATCAATTTCAGGAATAGTCTTGTTATCAACACTCAAAGCGCCCAAACCTAAAGATGTAGCTAGTGTTTGGTCATTGTTGTGCATGCCAATATGCACAGCGCGGGCACGCACCAACCAAGGTGACTCTTGTGCTGCCACAGAACCAGCAACCAACATACCAACAGCGGCGGCGATGAGAATTTTTTTCATGATGTTTTCCTTAGCTTTATTCGGGTCGATTCCCGTGCTGTTGATTTCACGTCAACCCAGCTAAATGCGGCTTGATGCACATCAAGCGCAAGGAAGGATCTAGTTGATCCACATCAAATGAGCGGCGCTTAGGCGGCCAGCCCAAGGTTTTTACAAATCGCCAAAGTGGTGGCGCTTTGGTTCATGCTGTAGAAGTGCAATCCCGGTGCGCCACCCGCACGCAGCTGTTCGCACAAATCTGTCACCACCTCTAAGCCAAACGCTTTGATGGATGCGATGTCGTCACCATAGCCTTGCAGGCGCAAACGAATCCAACGGGGAATCTCTGCGCCACACGCGTCCGAGAAGCGCAACAACTGCGACGAACTGGTAATCGGCATGATGCCTGGGATGATTGGAACTTCCACGCCTAGCTTGTCAGCGTCTTCCACAAAACGGAAATACGCATCGCTGTTGTAAAAGTATTGGGTAATCGCCGAATCAGCACCCGCCTTCACCTTGGTGGCAAAGGCTTGCAAATCAGCTTCTGCCGATTTGGCTTGTGGATGAATCTCGGGATAAGCCGCAACTTCAATGCCAAAGTCATCGCCCGTTTCAGCGCGAATGAAAGCCACCAAATCACTGGCGTATTGAAACTCGCCGCCCGCGCCATAGCCGCTGGGCAAGTCGCCACGCAAAGCCACCAAACGCTTGACGCCCATGGCTTTGAACTCGGCGAGTTGTTGACGCACGCTGTCGCGCGTCGCGCCAATGCAAGAGAAGTGCGAGGCAGCAGACATGCCCTCGCTCAAAATTTCTTTCAAAGTCGAAATCGTGCCAGCTTGCGTAGAACCACCCGCACCGTAGGTGACGGAACAGAACTGCGGCTTGAGCGGGTACAGCGCTTGGCGCACCGCTCGCAACTTCTCTGCACCCTCTGGCGTTTTTGGTGGAAAAAACTCAATGCTCAAGCTGTTGTTCGTCGTCATCTCTATCTCACTTGTTGGCGCGTCATGCACGACGCGCACCGATCCAAAATTCTTGGTTGCCATCGCCCCCGGCAATGGCGCTGGGCCAATAGCCCAACACATTCAAATTCAATCCTGCACAAGCCTCACGCAATCGCGCTTCCACTTGCACATAGCTGGCAACGTCTTTAACTAAGCCGCCTTTGCCAATGTCGCTGGGCTGCAGTTCAAACTGCGGCTTGACCAACATCAGCAGCGTCCCACCCTGTTTCAACAAAGGCAGCAACGCGGGTAATACAAGGGTGAGCGAAATGAAGGACAAATCACCCACCACCAAATCAAAACCTTCTTGCGCATCAGGCACGCGCTCATCATCGGCTTGCAGCTCACGCGCATTGATGCGTTCCACGCACACCACACGCGCATCGTCACGCAAACGTGGATGCAGTTGACCATGCCCCACATCCAACCCAACCACCTGTGCTGCGCCATGCTGCAACAAGCAATCGGTAAAGCCACCGGTACTTTGCCCCACATCGAGACATCGCAAACCTTGAGCCGTAAGGCCGCTGCTTTGCAGCGCGCCTTCTAATTTCAAACCACCGCGAGACACATAGCGTGCCTCGGCGGTGTCTAACAAACGCACTTCACACGGCAGTGGTAACTCGTCACCATTTTTGGAAACACGTTGCCACGGCTTAGTGCCTAGGCGCCACTCGACACCCGAGGCGATCAGCCGCTGCGCTTGAGAGCGCGAAGCGGCTAACCCACGGTCGAGAAGTAGCTGGTCAGCACGCATCCGTGAAGTCAAAGGGCTTAGTAGCGGTAAGTGTTGGCTTTGTAAGGGCCGTTCTTAGACACACCGATGTAAGCCGCTTGCTCGTCTGTCAATTCGGTGAGCTGAGCGCCCACTTTCTTGAGGTGCAAGCGGGCCACTTTTTCGTCGAGGTGCTTAGGCAACACATAAACCTTGCCCACTTCGTATTGGTCTTGCTTGGTGAACAACTCGATCTGAGCGATCGTTTGGTTCGCAAAGCTTGAGCTCATCACAAAACTGGGGTGGCCTGTGGCGCAACCCAAGTTCACCAAACGGCCTTTGGCCAACAAGGTGATCTTCTTGCCGTCTGGGAAGATGACGTGATCGACTTGAGGCTTGATCTCGTCCCACTTCAGCTTCTCCAAAGAAGCGACATCGATTTCGTTGTCGAAGTGACCGATGTTGCAAACAATGGCTTCGTCTTTCATGGCGGCCATGTGCTCGTAGCGGATCACATTCTTGTTGCCGGTGGCAGACACGAAGATGTCGCACTTGTCAGCGGCGTATTCCATGGTGACCACTTTGTAGCCTTCCATCGCGGCTTGCAAAGCGTTGATCGGGTCGATCTCGGTCACCCACACTTGAGCGCTCAAAGCGCGCAAGGCTTGTGCAGAACCTTTGCCCACGTCGCCGTAACCGGCCACGCAAGCCACTTTGCCAGCAATCATCACGTCAGTGGCGCGCTTGATGGAGTCGACCAAAGATTCACGGCAGCCGTACAGGTTGTCAAACTTGCTCTTGGTCACAGAGTCGTTCACGTTGATGGCGCGGAACATCAGGCTGCCTTTGGCGGCCATTTCGTTCAAGCGCAACACGCCTGTGGTGGTCTCTTCGGTCACGCCGATGATGTGCGCACCTTTGCGGCTATACCAAGTGGGGTCCACGGCCAATTTGGCTTTGATGGCGTTGAACAAACAAGTTTCTTCTTCGCTGGTGGGGTTGGCGATCAAAGAAGCGTCGGTTTCAGCGCGCTTGCCCAAGTGCATCAACAACGTGGCATCGCCGCCGTCATCCAAGATCATGTTGGGGCCTTCACCTTCAGCACCTTTGGCGCCGAATTCAAAAATGCGGTGGGTGTAGTCCCAGTACTCAGCCAAGGTTTCGCCTTTGGTGGCGAACACAGGAATGCCTGCTTCTGCGATGGCAGCAGCAGCGTGGTCTTGGGTCGAGAAGATGTTGCAAGAAGCCCAACGCACGTCAGCGCCCAAAGACTTCAAGGTTTCGATCAACACAGCCGTTTGAATGGTCATGTGCAACGAACCGGTGATGCGAGCGCCTTTCAAAGGCTGTGCCTTAGCGAACTCTTCGCGAATGGCCATCAAGCCGGGCATTTCGGTTTCGGCGATTTTGATTTCTTTGCGGCCCCAAGCGGCCAAAGACATATCGGCCACGATGTAATCAGCGGCGGCGTTGGTTTTAAGAACAGCGTTCATTTGTGAGACTCCAAAAGTTGGCAAAGCCACTAGCGACGCGCGGTCAGCATCATCTGGGAGTCCGAAGAATTCTTCGAGGAGCTCACCTCACGTTGTCTAGTGGGTGAGCGCGGTTGGCAGTCCGAGCCTCACCTGTGAACCAGCCCTTTGCGGGCCGACAGGCTGCAGCGCTCCTCGGAATGCTGCAGATTTTAGCCGAAGGTTTGTGTTTTTAAAAAAACAAACCATAAAGCATTAACATCACAAAATGAACGCAAACCGCAGAATTCATATTTTCATCAAACGACGCCTGCCTTCGCACCTGCGCCGAACACGCAACATCTTTTTCGTCTCCTTCACGGTTTGTGCGCTGGTTGGCTTGCTGACCATTGCTGGATGGCTGCACTGGATGGAAAGCCCGCGAAGCGCAAACTCGGCGCTTATCGCCTCAGGCATGGTGGCCTTGTCGATGTGTGTGTGGCGTTACGGCGGCGGTGTGACATGGGGCGGCTTGCTTTACCAAATCACACTCATGGGTGTTGTGCTTTACAACGCCGCCATCACGGGCGGCGTCACATCGCCTGCGCTCACTTGGTTAGCCATCATTCCTTTACTGCCACTCTTCACTGCATCTCGCGCATGGGCATTGGCCTCGATGTGCGCATCACTGCTGAGCGTCATGCTGCTTTATTTCGCGCAAGCGCACGGCATGCTGCCTGCCGCAGAAACACAGTTTGCATTGCAATCGGTGGCAGACAACACCTCACATGCAGATGCATCTTGGCAATCCATGTCGTTTGCAGCAGGCATGTTTTCACTGATGTTGTTTGCGCAAATGGTCCTCGTTCAAACGTACGACACCGCCAATGAACAACACCTGCGCCGTTTGCGGCAATCTAATAAACGGCTAGAAACGTTGTCATCGAACCTCAAACTTGCCAACGCACACAAAGACCAATTCTTAGCCATGGTGAGCCACGAAATGCGCACACCGCTCAATGCCGTGATGGGCTACTTAGGTCTACTGTCTACCGATTCACAACTGCCCCAAGCCGCTGGGCAATACGTGCAAGGCGCGCGTAACTCGGCTTCACACTTAGTCACCGTCATCAACGATTTGCTAGATTTTTCGCAAATTCAGCAAGGCAAGTTGGTGCTCAGCCCGCAAGCCGTGAATTTGCGTGACATGCTTAGCAGCACGCACCAAACCTTGGCGCCACGCGCCAACGATCAAGGACTTGGCTACCCCTTGGATTTAGATGCATCGCTCCCAAACTGGGCGTCGATCGACCCACACCGTTTGGCACAAATCATCATCAACCTCTTAGGCAATGCATTGAAATTCACAGCCCAGGGGCAGGTGTGTATGCGTGTGTCCTTTGAAAGAGAGGTCGACAACGCCAAGCGCGGCATGCTCAACATCAGCGTGCAAGACACAGGATCGGGCATTGCCGCCGAATCCTTGGACGCCATTTTCCAACCCTTTGTGCAACTCAAAATCAGCGACAACGCTGTGAAAACGGGCAATGCCTTACATGGCAACGGCCTAGGCTTGGCCATCACCCGCAGCTTGGTCAAAAGCCACAAAGGCACGATCAGTGTCCAGAGCACCCTGGGCATTGGCAGCACATTCACCGTCAAGCTGCCTATTGAAGAAGTCGCTCCGCCCGCCAGAGTTCAAAGCACAGATGCCATCACCCACGCTGCAGCACTTGACCTGTTGGTCGTTGATGACCACTTGACCAACCGCTTGGTCGTCACCGCCACCATCAAACGCAGCTTGCCCAATGCCAACATTGACCATGCAACCAACGGCATCGAGGCTGGTGAAAAAATGCGTCAGCACCGTTATGACTTGGTGTTGATGGATCTCATCATGCCCGACATCTCCGGCACCGAAGTAGTCCGCCGCATTCGCAACGACGTAAACCACCCATTCCCCGATGTACCCGTCATCGCGCTCACCGCCAACGTGGCTGAAGAAGCTGTGAATGAATGCATGGCACTGGGGTTCAAAGACGTACAGCCCAAACCATTTGACAAAGATATCTTGATCCAAGCCATCTTGGCCCACGCCCTGAAGGAAGACGCATAGCCCGCGGCGCTATGATTCTGCCCTTTGACCTGACGTGCTGATACGCACCTCCCCATGAGCTCCTTTTTGAACGAAGTGCGCCGTCGCCGCACCTTTGCCATCATTTCTCACCCTGACGCGGGTAAAACCACGCTGACCGAAAAGCTGTTGCTGTTCTCGGGCGCGATTCAAATTGCAGGCGCTGTGAAAGGCCGCAAAGCCAGTCGTCACGCCACGTCTGACTGGATGGAGATTGAAAAGCAGCGCGGCATTTCGGTGGCCTCATCTGTGATGCAGATGCTGTATCGCGAACACGTCATCAACCTGCTCGACACCCCCGGCCACAAAGACTTCTCGGAAGACACCTACCGCGTGCTCACTGCCGTGGACTCGGCCCTGATGGTGATTGACGCGGCCAACGGTGTGGAAGCGCAAACCCGCCGCTTGATTGAGGTGTGCCGTCAACGCGATACGCCCATCATCACCTTCGTCAACAAAATGGACCGCGAAGTGCGCGACCCGCTTGACATCCTCGACGAAGTCGAACGCGAACTCGGCATGCCCTGCGTGCCCATGACATGGCCCGTAGGTCAAGGCAAATTATTCGGCGGCATCATCAACTTGCGCACGCAAGCCATGACGGTGTTTGACTCGGGCTCTGAGCGTTTGCCACAAGACTTTGAAACACACCCACTGACCGAGCAAGCCCAACTGGCTGAACGCTTTGGTTTGGAATGGGCCACCGCCATGGAAAGCATGGAGCTGGCCACCGGCGCATCGCCCAAGTTCGACAAAGAAGCCTTCTTGGCGGGCAAGCAAACTCCCGTGTTCTTTGGCTCGGGCGTGAACAACTTTGGTGTGATGGAAGTGCTCGACGCCTTGGTCGACCTCGCACCATCACCCCGCCCTCGCTTGAGCCACTTGGTGGTGAACAAACAAGCGGTGGAAAAAACCATCCAACCTGAAGACGAAGGTTTTGCAGGTGTGGTGTTCAAGGTACAAGCCAATATGGACGCCAACCACCGCGACCGCATCGCGTTTGTGCGCGTAGCATCGGGCAAGTTCACGCCAGGCATGAAACTCAAAGTGCAACGCACCGCCAAAGAACTGCGCCCCACCAGCGTGGTGACCTTCATGTCGCAACGGCGCGAAGCGGTGGAAGAAGCGTATGCGGGCGACATCATCGGCTTCACCACCCACGGCGGCGTGCAACTGGGCGACACCATCACCGACGGACCCGCTTTGCAATTCACGGGCTTGCCGTTCTTCGCGCCTGAGTTGTTCATGACGGTGATTTTGAAAAACCCATTGCGCACCAAGCAACTGCAACAAGGCTTGGACCAGCTGGGTGAAGAGGGCGCTATTCAGGTGTTCAAACCCGAAGCTGGCGGCGCGATGCTGCTGGGCGCTGTAGGACAGTTGCAGTTTGAAGTGGTGCAACACCGCTTGAAAGCCGAATACGACTGCGATGTGAAGCTAGAGAGTTGCCAGTACACCGGTGCACGTTGGATCACCGCGGACACCCCAGCTGAGCTGCGTGAGTTCACGTATGCGTACCCGCAGCGTATGGCTTTGGATGCGGCTAACACCTTGGCGTATTTGTGCACGTCGCCTTATGACGTGCGCTTGGCGCAAGAGCGGTTTCCTAAGATTCATTTCCATCCACTGCGGGAGCATGCTGGGTTGGCTTTGTCTACTGCTGGGTGATTGTTTGTTTCGTTGCTTTTGTAGTGAAGAGAGGCTCAGCGGCATTGCCCTAGGCTCCTCTTCGCTGCGCTCAGAATGTCGCTACGGGCGACACCACTGAGCCTCTCTTCGCGTTGCACGCAGCCACATCAACGGAACAAGCGTTACGTGCGAGCCAACACTGGCTTCAAAGCCACCCCCGTGTGCGTCCCCAAAGCCACCACAGCCTCAGGTGTATCAGCCGCCACGATCAAGCCACCGCCGTCGCCGCCTTCTGGCCCAAGGTCGATGATCCAATCGGCTTCGGCAATCACATCGAGGTCATGCTCAATCACCACCACGCTGTGGCCGCCATCCACCAAACGGTGCAACACGCGGATGAGCTTGTCCACGTCGGCCATGTGCAAGCCCACCGTGGGCTCGTCCAACACATACAACGTGTGTGGCGCCTTTTGGCCGCGACGTGTCACGTCGTCACGCACTTTACTGAGCTCAGTCACCAACTTGATGCGTTGCGCTTCGCCGCCACTCAAAGTGGGCGAAGGCTGACCAAGCGTGAGGTAACCCAAGCCCACGTCTTTGAGCAGCTGCAACGGATGCGCGATGTTGGGCATGGTGGCGAAGAACTCCACCGCTTCGTCCACTTCCATTTGCAGCACATCGCCAATGCTCTTGCCGCGCCAGCTCACCGCCAAGGTTTCAGGATTGAAGCGTGCGCCATGGCAGGTTTCGCACGGCACTTTCACGTCGGGCAGAAAGCTCATCTCAATTGTGCGCAGGCCTTGGCCTTCGCAGGTGTGGCAACGCCCCTCGCCCGTGTTGAAACTGAAACGCCCTGCGCCATAGCCGCGCGCTTTGGCTTCGAGTGTTTCAGCAAACAGTTTGCGAATCGTGTCCCAAAAACCAATGTAGGTGGCGGGGCATGAGCGCGGTGTTTTGCCAATCGGCGTTTGGTCAACTTCCAACACGCGGTCAATGGTTTGATAGCCGTCAAGACCCGTACAACCTGCCCACGCAGGATGTTTGCCTTCTTCATCGAGCTTACGACCTGCCTGCGTCGAGCGCTGCGCTACCGCAGCCGCTACGTTGTGCAACAACACATCACGCGCGAGTGTGGACTTACCCGAACCCGATACACCCGTGACTACCACCAAACGCTTGAGCGGAATTTCCACGCTCACATCGTTCAAGTTATGCAGCGACGCCCCCTCAAGTGACAACCATTGCAACACAGCCGCGTCAACAGAAGCAGCTTCAGCAACAGGCGCAGCCGCCTTGCGCTTACCCACCTTCGCGGAGGATGAGGCATTGCCGGGTGACGATTTTGGCTCGCCGCTTGAGGAGCTCGGCAATGCCTCGTCCTTCGCAGCGAGCGCAGCAGCAGCGGCAGCAAAGGCAGTCAAAGCAGCATCAGACACAGGTCGTCGCGCCTGCACCGGATGCCGCATCGCGTGCAACAAGTAACGCCCCGTTTGCGACTCGTCCTGCGAGGTGATGTCAGACACCGAGCCCTCACCCATCAAACGCCCCCCCCGCTTACCCGCGCTAGGGCCAATGTCAATGATGTGGTCCGCACGTCGAATCGTGTCTTCGTCGTGCTCAACCACCACCAGCGTGTTGCCCTTGTCGCTCAGCAAATGCAGTGCGTTCAACAAAATTTGGTTGTCACGCGCATGCAAGCCAATCGTGGGCTCGTCCAACACATAGCAAACGCCTTGCAAGTTGCTACCCAGCTGCGCGGCCAAGCGAATGCGTTGCGCTTCACCACCGCTGAGCGTGGGTGCACCACGGTCGAGCGTGAGGTAGTTCAAGCCCACTTGCTCTAAGAACTCCAAACGGCTCTTGATTTCGGGTAGCAGGTCGCGTGCGATGTCACCGTCACGCCCCGTCATCGCAAGCTTCTCCACCCACTTGCGGATTTCGGTCACGCTCAAGCGTGCAATGTCGGTGATGCCCACACCTGCAAACTTCACGGCGCGAGCGGTGGCATTCAAGCGTGTGCCTTCGCAGGTCGGGCACGCCACGTCTACCAAGTCATCTACATCGGCCTCGGCAAAGGTTTGCTCACGGCCTTTGTCTTTGTCGTCGCGCACCGAGTCATCCAACACCTTGCGTTGGTCTTTGTTGAGCTTCACGCCTGTGCCGACGCAATCAGGGCACCAGCCGTGTTTGCTGTTGTACGAAAACAAGCGAGGGTCCAACTCGGCATACGAGGTGTCACACACAGGGCAAGCGCGTTTGGTGGAGTACACATCCAAACGGCCAATGCTGTTGGTGTCTGCACCTGCTTCCATCGCCTCGCGCAAACCATCAAGCTGACTGAGCACGTGCACCACGCCTTTGCCGTGCTCTAGCGCAGTGGTCAGTGCTTGGCGCAAAGCGGCTTCGTTTTGCGCCGACACCTCGAGGCTGGCCACGGGCAGCTCGATGGTGTGCTCTTTGAAACGGTCCAAACGTGGAAAGCCATTGGTGGGCAAGAAGTGTCCATCCACGCGCAAGTGCGTGTAGCCGCGCGGACGCGCCCAATCGGCCAGTTCGGTATACACACCTTTGCGATTCATCACCAATGGGCTCATGAGGCCAATGTGTTGGCCTTTGAACTCACGCATCAATTGGGCGGCAATGCGCTCTGCCGTTTGCGGCTGCACCGCTGCACCATCGTGCGTGCAATGCTGCGTGCCGAGTTTGACGTAGAGCAAGCGCAAGAAGTGCCACACCTCAGTCGTCGTGCCCACGGTGGACTTGCGACCACCACGGCTCAAGCGCTGCTCAATCGCCACGGTGGGTGGAATGCCATACACCGCGTCTACCTCCGGGCGGCCTGCGGGCTGCACGATGCTGCGGGCATAGGCGTTGAGGCTTTCCAAATAGCGTCTCTGGCCTTCGTTGAACAAGATGTCAAACGCGAGCGTGGACTTACCTGAACCCGACACACCAGTGATGACATTGAATTTGCCGCGTGGAATGTTCACGCTCAGATTTTTGAGGTTGTGCTCTTTGGCGTTGATGATTTGAATCGCACCATCGGCAACCGACGTGCCGCGTGCAGCTTTTGCAAACCGTGCTGCGCCTTCGGCGGCCAACAAGCCTGCAGAGGCTTTCTCGCCATCAATCTCGTAAACCACACCCATGGATGCCGCGTAGTCGCGCAAGGCTTTGCCCGTGTGTGAGGTAGGGTGCAAGCGCACGTCTTCGGGCGTACCTTCTGCCACCAACAAACCACCAGCGTCACCGCCTTCGGGGCCGAGGTCAATGAGCCAATCGCTGGCACGGAT
>Ga0213920_1001657_pt1 | contig 11883 bp, 32 predicted proteins | sample McNCre1117MG_FD_161054 | JGI IMG/M metagenome (GOLD analysis project Ga0213920, IMG submission 161054) | Freshwater microbial communities from McNutts Creek, Athens, Georgia, United States - 11-17 MG | ecosystem: Environmental > Aquatic > Freshwater > Creek | place: USA: Georgia | collected...
ATACTCCAGAGAGAACCCCTGTCCCGCCTTGACAGCCTCACACAAGTGTTCCCACATCTCGTCTTCAGTTACATTGACACGCCAGTCATCAGATTCTAGAAAGCCTCTGACCGTGCTCCAGGTCCAGAGCCAGACCATTGGTAAACCAAGATCGGTAGTGTCAAGGATCTCCAGACATTGGTTTAACTTATCTTTATCTAAAGGTTTCATAGATCTGCTCCAATCACATTAACTTGATCAAATTCAGGAAAGATATCCTCATCAATATCTGTAACATCAAATGGTTCTATTACATCATCTGTCTCTAATTCAAACCATTGGTCTGTGTTTAATTCATATGCTTTTTCCAATGCGTCATATCGGTCATTGGCTTCGACATTTGTATAGTAGTTAATATCCTTAACTCCAATTACTTTAAACTTAGGCATTTGTCTCCTTATCTGCAATTGCGAATGATAGATTATACGTTAGAGTATAGAGATATGTCAATGCGTCTAATTGACCTTCCCAGTACTTCCGCTCCATAGAGTCCATTGCCTCTTCGGATTCTTCCTCAGCCTGTTGTGCAAGAATATATTGTTCTTCTGCTTCCACCATTAGGTTCTTTAGTTCCCCGTGCATAATGTCGACAATTGGGACATCCAGGTCTAATAGGTCCTGTAAATGGGGCGGAAGTTCATCAGAGATTGGTTGCATATCATTTCCTTTCATTATTAGAGAGTATATCATTAGCCACTGACAAAATATGTTGCGTAGCAACAATTTGTCCCTCAACAAATTTAAAATTGTCATCTTTGGAATGAAGCTCATCCAAATCTTGTATTAAACTAACTAAATGTATTTTGATATATTCAATTAGATTAGTTGTTCTAGTGATATATGCAGATTCCATTAGTCAAAATACCCTTCTGCCCAAAGACCTTGTAAAAAATCTGATGCCATTTGCAATCCCTTTTCAACTTCGGCGGGACCGTCAATAATGTCATAAGCAATATTAATACAAGCAGTCATTCTATCTAAATCATCTAATGTATAACCTAACATTATTTCTCCTCATCAAATTCTAAATAGTAATCATCTTCAGGAGTTAAATCATAAAACTGATTAAATCTACCTTTTAGGTAGTTACTATCAGACATTTCTGCAAATCTGAAATCTGCATAGAATTGTCCTTCATCTAAATTAGAGTCCATCCATTCAGTAAATAGTTGTTCTCCAATTGCCTGTATTTCTGCGTCAATAACCATTTGGTTTTCATTTTCTATAAATGATGTATCTGACATTTTATTCCTTTCGTTTGTAGTAAGAGAATTGTAACATAGGGGACTGACATTTTAAATAGATTTCTTGTGTGATCCCCGCCACATAGTGGCAAAGATCACAGAATTTCCAGGGAAAAATAGTTGACATCGTAAGAAGAAATTGATACCCTCTGCTTTTGGGGGCAAAGGAAAGTCCCCCCAGGTGTGACACTGAGGGGACTAAATAGGGCTGCTAGGGGACCCAACGAAAGGAAAATCCCTGCCTTAGTTAACCACTGGCCGAATGGCTGTTAGCGGCACCCTAAAGATATTATTATATCATATTACGAAGGAACCAGGACCCTCGCATATTTGCTGCAGAAATTATCTAGAGTCATACTGAAAATCAAATTCTCTAAATCATAGTCATACAAAGTAAATGTTTGGTTGGACCAATCAATCACAGGAATCTTGTGCTCGTTGTCACCAAGTTCATTTACTTGAATTCCCCATCCAGTTTCTGATTTCCAGTCTTCCCCCACCAATTGGGAAATGCAAATACGTGTTGCATATGCTTCATCTGTCCAACGGGGACGTGCTTTCTCTACAGCATTTGCTAAGTTTGCAAGCATTTCATATCCAGCCCAGTGCCCGTATAAAAAGACTACATCTCCTTTACGGTCTCTAAATCCAAAGTTTGCTCTGTCTCCCATTATAGTTCCGCCTCTTCTAGTTTAGGTGCTTCTTCTTTTTTATTTAATTCTATCATTTCGTAGGCCCACTTGTCTAGCGCCTCGAAGTTTTTATTCTTGTGATGTCCACAAAAATACAGCTCGCCATCTACGCCTTTAACCAACCACATAGCCTGAGCTACACAACGGTCACAACCGATCCATTCTTGTTCAGTCATTGGCTTGTCCTCTTTCAATTCGGTCTGCAACTGAATCTAGAACATCTGCTTCTGAACCGTCAATGCAGTCCTCAGCCCATTTGCGAATGTTCTCGATAATTACTTCACGAGCAAATGTTACGCCATCTTGAAAGCCTTCTTTGTAGTCTGACATTTTATCTCCTTGTATAGCCTGTTGGCTCGTAGTCTGCTATGTAAGATTCAGTTAAGTCAAACTTATCACGAAGCCTACTTACTTTCTCAATGCTACCAGTTCCAATATTGAAAGTCAACGGTGTCATTGCTTGTGGGTCCAGGCCAAGTATTTGTGCTTCCCAATAGGCCATCTCCATTGATAGCCTATCGGGAGCGGTGAGTTCAAAGTACATTAGTCTTCCCTTATGTTAGTTACATATTGCTCATCAATTTCAATGTTGCCATTGCTTGACTCAGCATAAATATCTGAAACTTCTGATTCCAAATCAAAGTCTTCTAAGACATTGTATGAAATTGTTCCAGTAACTTCAATTGTTGCAGTAAATTGAATTTCTTTAGTTAATTCAATATCGAGAGCCTCAGCAATTGCACGAAGTGTTTCTTGGTCATCTGAATCGGCATATGATTCAGTAATAATATCTTTAACTGAATCTATTTTGTTTTGAATTGCAAGAACTGCCTTGCTATTCTGACGGGAGTTATGTAGTTCCCATTCAATGTTGCGAACCTTGTCGGTTGCATATTCAGTATCTGAATATCCACGAATTACTTTATAAGTAACCAATTGGTCAGGGTTATAATCTACTGCTGGTGATACTGTTGTGTCTGTTTCCATTTTATCCTCTTTCGTTGTTGTTGGGAGTATTGTACACCCCAAGTATGACATTTGTCTATTACATGGGCATGTGAGTTGCGTCACACCAGAAGGAAAGCCAAATCCATCAGATGTTGTTAGCTCGATCAGGGTATCACACTCGTCTGGGTCACAGACGAATGTGTACTTGGCTGATATTAAATCTGTCATACTTCAGCCTTTCTCCATTGTGATACATTGTCAAGATAAGCCTTATGTTCGTCACATTCAACGACTGCCTTAAGGTCTGCCTCGTCAAGCCAGTGGCATGCTGAGCAGATTTCTCCACAATCATTATCACAGTATTCTAATGTGTTATATGAGTCGCAGTCTCTACATCTATTTTCATATTCTGATTCTGCAGTATTTTCTCCATTGACAAATTCAAGTTCTCCGCCCCAACCTGTCTCTTCTTCATATGACAATGTTAGAACACAATTAGGAACCAGTTTAGATAACTTCTCAATGGCAGTTGCAGCAGGAGACCAAGCGGTTTCATATTTGTATATTAACCAGTTATCTTCACCTTCTGACTTATGTTCAATTAGTTCTGTGTCAGGATATTCATCACCGTCTTTAACTGCTACATCCCATTTGGTTCCCCAGTTAGATGTATTCCAGTTGTACCAATCTTTCTGAGTTTTAGCATGTGCCATTTCTTGTGCAAACCATGTTGGGTCGTCTGTAGAAATTCCAAGACGTGCTGGTTGCTTGACATATTCTTCCATTGTAATTCCGTCCTCTAATGGAGAATGGATATTCCAGAATGCAAAGACAGGGGCGGAATAAATAGTTTCAGATACTTCCATTTCATTAGTCTTAGGATTCCAAGAATCATGCAATACAATGAATGGTTGATTTAGTTTATCTTTGATATAATCTATTTGGTCTTTAGGACCTTGAATAGTTAATGAGTTAAAACACCAGTTTGGCATTTGTATTCCTTTCGTTGTGAATGCGGTAATTGTAGCAGATTGGACTGACAAAAATCAAGGGCTTTTTTATAGGCTCCGTAAGAAAAAAAGTTGGCCTTCACCTTTGGGGGCATTTGCGATTTGTACGGGATTTGAACCCGTGATCTCTACCGTGACAGGGTAGCGCTTTAACCACTAAGCTAACAAACCAATATGGTGAGCAGTTTTTTGGATCTAATCCTCCCGCATACTCAGGCGGTCTGCCCTTTATATTTAGACACCGATGGCGGGTGTGAGCAGTTTATTTGATTCCTTGCTCTTACTCAGGAGCAATTTTTATTTATTTAGAACGCAGCAACCAATTTCTTGATTTTATTTTTTTCTGCTGTAAGAATTGGGTCAAATCCAGATGCACCAGACATAAGCGTTTCTGAATTGCCACGACCAGAACGATAATAATCTAGGCGCTCAGTAAGAGCATTAAATGCACCCCACTTTGTTCCCTTGATGTTAGCGTTAGTTGGTGAGTTATGATACAAATCATCTAGGAGAACAACTTTGTTTTCCCATTTAGTTAGAGCAACCTTAGATGCATCATCAGCAGGCTTTGGGTAAATTGTACGAATTAGTTTTGAGAATTCCGCATCGGTGATTGCTTGATTAAACAATGCCTGTGCTTCAATTTCAAATTCATCGAAATAACCAAGAGCAAGCCCAAGAGTCTCACGGGCAATTTGAATTCGACCTTCAACAGATTGTGTGTGACGAATTTTAAAAGATTGCTTTGCATTACGCATTGCAAGATTTAATGTGTTTTGGCAAACAACACGAACAGGTGTAACCGCTGCTTGAACAGCAACAGAACCGTCATGTGACGTCCAAACAATTAAATAGAGTTTAGTTTCATCATTAGCACCTTGTGGGTCTAATACCATTGTGCGGGGAATATCAACAGTACCAAATACAACCTTACCCTTTTTTAATGAGCCCGCAGATTCCCAACGACAATTAGGGTCTGCATCATGAATTGCATCAGCAAAAGCAAACAATTCTTCATTTTGTACTGGCTTATAGCGCTTTCCAACAGTTGCAAGAACATCTGTTCCGCCATTGAATGGATTGTCACGAATAACAAGAGATGCATCCGATACGTCATTCCAAGATTCTGAGATGTGGTCTGTTAATGGAGAGAGACGAACATTCCAATTTGCTAACTTTGCTTCTTCAAGCATTGTTGATGTTGTAACTTCTTCATCTTGTGAGAAGATACGATTTGCGAGATTGTGCCATGCAGGTGCTCCACGCAATGCAAAAGCAACTTCGCCGTTTTGTGTTTCTAGATTATGAGCCATGTTATTACCTTTCGTTAGATTTGGCATAAGTATAACATCTTGCACTGACATTTGTCTAGTCTAAGAGACTGTAAATTTTCAGGGTTATCCACAAGCTGCCGTAAGCCTGTGGATAACCCCCCACATTTTGGGGGCCCAGGATCTAAGATCCTGGAGCGCCGTTAAATTAGTTTGGCGGGATATGAAAATTTAGATTGAATTGACTGTACTGTTTCCATTGGAAGAAACATTGCAGTAACTTTTTTCTTTTTCACATTGTCATATACGTATGCATGGACGGTTGAACTGAATTTGCGAATGTTAGCAAAGACATACTCTGAAAGTAAATCTCTGTCTACATTATTGTCCGCAAACATTGTGACGTCATTTGATTTGATGTCGTCGTAGATTTCTATGCGATAACGATTACGCATTTTATTTCCTTTGTTAGTAGGGACACCCGAAGGTGTGAGCAGTTTTAAGACTTGCTCAGGTCATTAGATTATTTAGAGATAACGAGCAACTGCGTTGTAAGTGCTTGTATTTACAACTTCCTCGTCAGTCATTTTGAGAATACGAATAGCATTTTCCATTTCCTCTTTTTGAGAAGTGTATTCGTGTCTGCTAATTACCTCAAAATCCTTTTCAGGTTCTTTAGGGAAGTCATTTTCACTTACTGTTAGGTCAAAATCTACATTGAGAGTTTTGTTCCAAGAACGATAGTTGGTGCGTAGGTTTTCTGCTTTAGCAAAATTAGCCATAGCATACTTACCAATTTCCTTGAGCCACTTATCGTGAAGTTTTTGATACTTTGCTTCGTTTTCCTCTAGTGTTGTGTAGTCTTTTTCTAGTTTTGCTAGACGAGTTTCTAACGCTTTGATTACTTTTTCAGTAGGTATTTTAACTGAAATTGCTTTTCCTCTTGTCATTTATTTCCTGCTTTCGTTGTAGTTGGTTTGTTTAGTTGTATTGTATCAGTTACCACCGACACAAAATTGGTGTAGGGTTCTTACTTACGACATTGGGCGAGAACTCCCTCAAACTGCCCCTGTTTCGTTTATTTAGTTATGCTAGAACTACTGTTGTCCAACGAGTTTCTTTCGTTGGCATTTCTAGTAGAACACGCACCGAGCCAGATGCGTTAGGAATAATCTCTTTGATTACTCCTGTTTTCTTTGACTTTAGGGTGGTGAATAAATCGCCGACCTTGTAGGTGTATCCGTCTATCGTCATTTTGCTTCCTTTCTGTTTAGGGTGTTAGTATAACATTAAATTAAAAATTGGGGAAGGGGGAAGGAGTGTGAATTAGGTCACAGATACTCTGTAAGGTCTCTGTCCATAATTTCATTTACTTCAACCCCTTCTGATTCAGCAATTGCTTCCCATAAATCAGATTCTGTAAATTCTCCGTTAGGATGTAATTCGGCTAAAATAGAATAAAGATTATTCATTTATTCAGCCATACTTACAATTGCCCAATTAGCGTCAGCGTTAATTGCGTCAAGCGCACCTGAAACTATGAGAGAGGCTTTAGTTGCTTCTTTACACAACTGAATAAGACCTTCCTCTGATAGCGCAAAAAACTGTGGAAGTATTTCTGCTGGCATTTTTTCTGTATCAAAATCTGATACAAAAGTAAGAGTGTGTTCTACTCGCATTTGTTACCTTTCGTTGTTGGAATAAGAGTATTTTAGCATAACCCACCGACATTTTCTAATTCATTTACGGCGTGTCGCAGCTTTTGTGAGATTTATCACAAAATCCAGGGGTTGTGGATAACTTACGTAAGCCTGTGGATAACCCCCCAAATATGCGGGCCGCACGTTTTTATTTTATATGCAAAAACATATATATCATTAATAAAAACGGGAGGACCAATAAAGTTATTAATGAAAAACCAATAAGAGCTCCTAGTACATCAGTTAGAATCATTATCGCCCCAAATCTCAGGATCCTCTTGTTTTAAATATTCAATTGCAGCTTGCTGCTGATCTTCATCACCAGCAATTGAATTTATAAGTGCATTAAAATATTTCATTTTATCCTCCTATTTTTTAGTTGCGCTAAATCGAACATCCGCTTTACCATATACACACAATCCGCAAGAAACACATGCGGAACCATTTGTAGAAATTAGCGGAATACTTTTATTATTCTCAGGGCACTTAGCACCAGGCTTGCCGATTAATTCTTTCATTGTGTTTTCAGTAACAGCGAAAGTCTTGCCTAAATATGCAAGGCGAACACCGTCATGCTTAAGGCGCAATTCGTGTGCAATTTCTTTATTATCATCATCAGTTGAGAAATAAAGAGACAGGTTAGAAATATCTTTTAACCAGACAATCGCAGAAGACACACGAGTATAAACCCAGAATTGAACATCCGCATTGCTTTCAATAACGTCACGCCATGCACGTGTATAGGTATCATTAAAGAAATCTCCGTCCCAATGGATACGGAATAATTTTTCTGCATTCTTTTTATCACAGTCTTTTTTAAAGTCTGTAATCATTTCGGAAAGTAGGCTAACCATAGTTTCATAGTCGGCGTCTTTTAATAATTCCCAATTGTGCAACAGAACAGACTTAACACCAGGAAATAGTTTTTCTAATTTGCCAGCATAACACACGCTTTCGCATATGCTAGTAGCGCCAGGGCATGAGTAATTTTTACCAGCGGGCAATCCGAAAGTATTCGCAATAGCAGCCTGCTTGCCATTTTTAGTTACAAGATTAGCCACTTTACGGTCATTAGAACGTTTTAATTTCATGGGCAGAATTATATCAGGAGACACTGACATTACCACCCTTCAAATTGTGAGTTATACATTTCGCCCAAATATTCTTGACGGGCATTTTCTTCATCGGATTCTTGCTCGCATGAATTACAGACGGGATATTCGACAATTGTCATTTCATCACAGAATTCACACTTAACAGGAGTATCATCGAATGAATAATAGATATCATAGAATTCTTCAAAAGTTTCTGATAAGTTTGGCATTAGTTGACCTTTCGTTGAGTTAAGAGAACTATAACAGATCACACTGACATTTTCAATTCGACACGCAAATTCAGGGCATTTTTTAGGTGTGTCTTAAATCACATTTTGCCCCCGCAACTATGTGCGGGAATTGTCGACAATTATTAATTATATTTAGCAGCTAATTTTCAGGATCACAAAATTCACAAAAATTTAATTCATCCCAAATAAATCCGCCTTCATCCCAATTTATTATTTCATTACAATTAGCGCATTTACTCATCTTTATTTTTGTGTTTTACCTTTCGTGTGTATTTTTTTTTATTGCGTACAGGTTGCGCCGCATTACTGCGACGCAATTCCTGTATTCGTTGCACGTAACTTTTAATCTTCATCATCGTCATCATAGTTATCGAAATTACACCATGCGTCAAGATGATGAGAGTCAATAATTGCTGCTGCAGGTGCAGTATCTTGACCACGCCATGAAACGCCTTCAGGCAATTTAATTTCCTTACTGAAATCTCCCACGTTGTAAGCATGAATTGCTTCAATGCAGACGGGAACCATAGAATAAGGAACGGGTGGATAGTGATTCGATCTAAGTTGTATTGTGATAGCATTTTCCAAATCTAATTCAGGGAACAATTCGCTATCTGCTAATTCATACGCCATATTTCTGCCCATTATTATGCTCCAAACATTACTTTATAGTTAGTGGCTTCATGAAATTTAACTACGTCAAATCTCTCGTTATCTTTTGCAAACATTTCCGCAAAGTCATTTACTAATTTAGAAAATAACGCAGGGTGAGTTTTATTACTTGCATACTTTAGAATTTCAGCAGTTGCGATGTAGTCTTTTCTAGTCATCATTTTTGTGTAACCTTTCCATTTCGGTAGAAGTTCTTAGTGTGCATTTTACCATTAGGTTCTGACAAATTAACTGTGGAGTATTCATCAGCAAATCCCCAGTCTACGTGTTTATTGAATTCATTAACTGCGGTTAATGCATCTGAATAGCGACCTGTCCAATGCGGTTCATTTCCGTCATAGGATACAGTTATGGAGTATAGGTATTCCATTAGTTATCCTCCTCCACGCAGTCACAAGGTTCTACGTGGTAGTCCTCTCCGTTGCCAAAGAATAGCAAGCCGTACCCCAAGCAGGTATCGCAAGCGATAGTTTTAACTGAGTTTATCATTTAGTTTTCCTTTCGTTGTTTTGAGTATTGTATCAGTTGCCACTGACAATTTTACAGTGCACCCTCTTGAAATAATCCAATTTCAAGAGTTAGCAATTCATCAGGAGTTGCCTCAGATAAATCTACCCAAGACACGCCATCCTCGTTAATTCTAGCGAATTCAATAAATCCCATTATTCACCAACCTTTACTGCAATTATGCGATAGTGGTCACGATAAGAATAAGGTGTTCTAATTAAAACACGATACGCTTGTTTATCTGAACCAAACCAATGGTCAGTTTTTTCTCCATTTATTATTTCACCATTTAGAGAGCGTGAATTATACTCTTTACCTTCTAGAAGGTTTTCTACTGTGTATAAGTTAGCCATTGTTAGCCACTTCCTTTCTTTATGCCGCAAGTTTACCACAATTCACCGACAATTCCTAAACGCCACGCCGTAAGTCTCAAACTTTAAGACGGCGTGTCGTGTGATAAATCTCACAAGAATTTCAGGGGTTTTCTTAAATCGGACATAAGAGACATTTCGCCCCCGCTCTTTTGGGGGCAACTTGATCGGTTGTCAAGTCGCCACGCCGTTATCCTTCATCATATTCTAAAGAAAGCGGGAAGTCGTCAGAAATTTCTTCAGCTAATGCATCTTGATAATCTAATAAACCTTCATGATACATTACAGGGTCGCAATTAAAAAGAATTTCAGATGCAGTAAAAGTTGCATACCCAATTTTTACATCGGGATAACAGTCGTCGAGCATTGCATTGTACGCTTCTTTAATTTCTAAATCTTTTTCAAAATCTGTTTTCATTTATTTCTCCATTACTGATTTGATAATTTTTAACTGTTTTTCTGTAAGAAGTGCAGAAGCGCTTCCCCATAGTGCAACATAAGATAATTCACCATTGTATTTTTTATCTGCTAATTCTTTTATTTCTTTTAGCAGCAAATCTTGTTTAGTGGTAGTCATTACTTTACCGCCTTTGCTAAAATCGCAAGGGCTTCGGCTTTGCTTGCTTCACGTTCTGCAAGCACCATTTCTTTGTATTCTTCAAGTGTCATTTTTTGACCTTTCGTTTTGTTGATGCTGCAATTTTAGCACATCACACTGACATTTTCTAATCGACACGCCATACACGGCGCTCTGATCTGTGTGATAAATCTCACAAATTTCCAGGGTTATCCACATGTATACGTAACCCTGTGGATAACCTCCCACAAAAGCTTGGGGGCTGATCGCCTTTGTCAAGGCGACACGCCGTTACTCTAAGCCAAATGTGTAGTGTGTTAGGACACACTCACGCCCTTCTATAGTTTGTTTACATTTATCATAGTGCGGATGTACTAGAAACGGGGTAGCAATAATAACGATAAACGCTAAGCAGTATCCTATTAGACCTTTCATTATTAGTTATCCCAATCTAGTGTGAGTTCATCATCTTCATCATCAAGGAAGATAGCACCTTCATTGACTAGTTGTTCCCATGCTAGGCTTTCTTCTAATCCGATATAAGCATCTGCTACATCTGCCTGAATAGTATCCCATTTAGTCATCATTATTTATTTACCTCAATTTTTCTTACGATAGCGGAGAATTTAACAGACTTAGCAAGGTCACTAGTATTTAGTTCCTTTATTAGATTATCTATCTCATTAGTAGAGTTAGCAGATTGGTCAATGGCTAGCAGGTTATTACCTTGCCATAGTGAGTATGTGATAGTCATTTATTTACTTACCTTTCTCATCTTGTAGAGCCTTAGCGTAGTCTACATCAGACACGGCATCTGCGCCAAACTCCTCGTAGATTTCGAGATAGATATCATCATAGTATTCATTGTAGTTCATTATAAGTTTTCCTTTCGTTTTGTTCTTATAGTATAAGCCTAGCAGGGGGGTCTGACAATTATCAACTCACAAATCGGACATGTCGGACAATTTCAAAAATCTTTTTCAAAAATCTTATGAGATAGGTCACATTATGGGCTGACTATCGGACAAATCGGACATTGTTAAATGTGTGTATCGTACAAGAAAAATCAAATACCACATTTTATGATATTTAAAATGTTAATTGTTTATTAAATTATGATACAATATATCAATGGGAAAACATACAGAAGGAATGTACTTTAAAGGTAACACAGACACACATAAACGTTGTCCAATTTGCGGGGAAGTAAAAGAAAGATCTGAGTATTGGAAATGGAAGTCTAGAAAAGATGGGCTAGCTGCATACTGCATTCCTTGCTTTGCAGAAAGAAATGCTAAGTGGAATAAAGAAAATCCAGAAAAATCTAAATCTGCATCAATTGCAACTTCTAGAAAAATAAAATACGGAATATCTCGTGAAGATTATTCACAAATGTTAGTTGACCAAGATAACTCTTGTGCTATATGCAATAAAAAAATTGGGTGGGAAGCAGCAGTAGATCATTGTCATGCTACAGGCAAAATTCGTGGACTACTTTGTAAAAGCT
>Ga0213920_1001661_pt1 | contig 11871 bp, 11 predicted proteins | sample McNCre1117MG_FD_161054 | JGI IMG/M metagenome (GOLD analysis project Ga0213920, IMG submission 161054) | Freshwater microbial communities from McNutts Creek, Athens, Georgia, United States - 11-17 MG | ecosystem: Environmental > Aquatic > Freshwater > Creek | place: USA: Georgia | collected...
GGTCGGTTCCGTCTGCAAAAATTCTTCTTTACAACTAACCGTTCCCATTAGAACAGCCGCAAATAAAAATTTATATACTGTTTTCATCTTTCTATTTCGTTTAAAAAATTAAAACTTAACGCGTAATCCTGCTGTCATAGTCGACAATGGAGAATAACGATACGTATCAGATCCTCCTGTTTCAGCCGTACTTGGGTTGAAACCATTTCTAGCAGATGCTAAGAACAAGTTGTCTCCTGATACCCAAATGTACACACTTGAGATAGGGCTGTTTCTAAAGAATTTGCTAGGAACCTTGTACCCGATTTGAACGTTGTTCAACGCTAAGAAATCAGATTTCGTGATGAAACGAGTCGAAGTAGAACTTACGTTCGCATCTTGACCCGCTGATAAACGAGGAACGTCTGTTGCGCTACCTGCTTTAGTCCAACGAGCTAAGATATCTGTATGGTAGTTATTACCACCTGCAGCACCACCTGAGTTCATTAAACCAGCATAAGCACCATCATACGCGTATCCGCCTAAGCTGTACAGGAATTGCATGTTAATGTCAAAGTTTCCTAAACCACCATTCAAGCTAAATGCACCTCTTACCGTAGGGAATGGTGATTTGTCTACGAATTTAGTTGTTGCTTCAGCATAGGTTGCCGTTCTTGCTACTTTCACTTGAGCCATTTGCTCAGGAGTCTTCGCTTGGAAATCCGCTAATGAAGGGATATTCTCTGCAGTTTGGCGAATACCATCTGCATTTGAATCTACCCAATATACGTTCCACTCAGATACACCCGTCTCTGGGTTCACACCTGCATATTCACGTACATAGAAATCAAAGATGGAGTGACCTACCGCTCTACCGTAAGCGCCGTCGATGTCAATGATTTTCTCTTTTCCTGTCGCTGGGTCGATCGGTAAACGAAGCATTTCGTTTTTGATCATCTCACCGTTTACTGTGAAGTCTAAGTAGTTTTTCTTCGTTTGAATTAAGTGAGCCGTAACATCAAATTCAATACCTGTGTTGCGTAAAGCACCATCGTTCACACGTAAAGACGCATAACCTACAGAAGGTCCTACTTTACGATCGAAGATCAAGTTATCTGTCGTCTTCGTGTAGTAATCGATGGCAGCGTTAATGTATTTGCCTAATTTGAATTCAGCACCTACTTGGAATTGCTTCGAAACCTCCCACGTTAAATCTGGATTACCCTTCGAAACGAAAGATAAAGAGATGTTTGAGTTCAAGTTTTGTACTTGGAATAAGTCATATCCAGGATATAGACCGATACCACCTTGCTCTCCGATTAAACCGTATGAAGTCTTCACCTTTAAGTCTTTGATGAAATCCACGTTTTCCATGAAGCCTTCTTTGGAAACTAACCAAGCGAAACCTACGGAACCGAAGTTACCCCATTTGTTCGTTAAGAAACGAGAAGAACCGTCACGTCTTACGGTAGCAGATAAGAAGTATTTGCCATCGTAGTCATAGTTTAATTGACCAAAGTATGACTCTAAAGAGTAGTTATTCAAGTACGATCCTGGAGGGTTAGAAATAACCGCGTTGTTGAATTCAACACCATCCGGCATCACTAACTTGTACATCGAAGCCCACATGTATTTCGTTTCTGTTGCATAGCTCTCGTGTGCTACGAATGCTTCGAAATTGTGCGCATTAAACGCCTTCTTGTAACGTAATAAGTTTAACAAGTTGTAGTTTAAGTTCTCCGTTTTAGCCTTGTAGATATAACCGCCTTGTCCTGAGTTAGGGCCATAGAATGGGTTGTTTTGTGTGTCTTGGCTTGAGTTTGAATATTGTAAACCTAATTTATTCTCGAATGACAAGTTAGGAGTGATTTGAATATTCAAGGAAGTCGCCGCGTTTACATCATGCGTCTTGCTATTGCGGATACCTAATTTAGCATCTGCGATCGAGTTCGTTAAAGCACCAAAACCACGACCTACACCGTAATCATATTGGTATCCATTGTAATACGGATCACGCACGTATTGTGACGTCGTGTTATCATGTAAGAACAAAGGATAAATAGGAGGCAAGTTATCTACGAACCAGAATACAGAACCGGAGTCAGAAGTTTGACCTGGGTTGTTTTGTGTGCTGTAAGAGTAACCAATGTTTGTTGTTGAGCTTAACCAAGACTTAGGGTTGTGTGTTAAGTTCAAACGAGTTGAATAACGCTTGTAATCCGTGTTGATCGAGTAACCTACATCTTCCAAAGCCCCATACGACGTATAGTATCTCGTTTTGTCGTTACCACCGCTGATTTTCAAGGTAGCTTCGTTACGATTCGAGTTTTGGAAAGCGAAATCACCCCAGTTTTCTGGATTGTAACGACGGGCTGTTCCTGGAACTACTTGCTTCGTAGCAGGGTCAATTAACTGAGCCGCTGGAACTGTCCACATGTTGTAGTTAGGCATGTTTGCAAATAAGTTTGTGTTTGCATAAGCCGTAGGGTTTGCGTTCGCTAAAGCAACGCCTTTGTTATAGTAACCTTCCCAAGTTAAGCCGATGTATTGCTCTGGGTTACGGATCGTGCTATAACGAGGTAACAAGCTCATGTTTTGGCCTGATTTCAAGTCTAATTCAATCACAGCATCACCTGATTTCGAACCTTTCTTTGTGTTAATCACGACCACACCGTTCGCACCACGAGAACCGTAGATCGCAGTCGCAGCCGCATCTTTTAGGATAGTCGTGTTCTCGATATCGGATGGGTTAATTGAGTTAATGTTTCCTTCAAAAGGTACACCGTCTAATACGTAAAGTGGGTTACGGCTACCATTAACGGTACCGATACCACGGATACGAATCGAAGCAGAAGAACCTGGTTGACCTGAAGAGTTAATCACCGTTACACCGGCAACTTCACCCGCTAAGGCCTTAGAAACGTTTGTAATGTTCTTACGCTCGAGGTTTTTCGCATCGACCACTTTAGCAGTACCCGTGAAAGATTGTCTCGTTGTAGTCGAGTAAGACGTTACGATAACCTCATCTAACGTGTTGTCAGATGTTAATGCTACTTGAACAGATGAAGTGGCACTCGTTACAGCGACTGTAGATTTGTTGTAACCTACGAAGCTGATTGTTAAGCTTTGGCCATCAGCGGCCGCGATAGAGAACTTTCCAGACTTGTCTGTGTTTGTTCCCGTTTTCGTTCCATTTACGATGACAGATGCGCCCACTAAAGGTTGGCCGTTCTCATCTGCTACCGTACCTGTTACAGTTTTCGTTGCTTTCTGGGCGAACGATACCTGCATCATGAACACTAAGATTAGTGTCAAAAGGCTAGTAATTTTTGTTTTCATAAGCGATGAATTTTGCAAAAATTGGGTTAAAAATGATTTAAATAAATTGGGTTTGTTGACTGAAAGCCAAACGATTATTTGGTTTTCAAACCGAAAACAAACACAGAATGTTTAAAAATCAAAGAAAAATCCAAACTATTTGATTTCATCCACGCTATCTAAAACATAGCAATGTCCATGATTTTTCATCCCAATTTTAGGGTAATAACCCTCCGCGGCGGGGGCTGCTAGCAAGATAATTTTTGCTCCAGGAATAAATTTTTTCACTTCGATAATAAGCTGTTTACCAATGCCTTGGTGCTGGTAAGCCTCATCGATTGCTAAATCTGATAAATAACTGGTGAAGACAAAATCGGTCATCACGCGCGCTAGGCCCACTAATTTGTTGCCTTCGTAGGCGCCCACATAGACATTGCCGTGTTCGAACATGGTCTGCATCGCCTTTTTATCTGCGAGTGGACGGCGCAAGCCTAGGGTCGATTTGTCGAGGATATCGATGAAGTCTTGAGCGGTGATTTCAGGCTGAGGAATATAGGTGATGGTCATCAGAAAATAATTTTTGAGATTCTTAATTTATTCACAAAAAAAAGTCATTTTTACACAAAACCTATACTTATGAAAATTAAACAACTGTTAATTGTTTGCCTTTTGGCATTACCTGCTTTAGCGTATGCTCAAAAATTATACACCTATCCCATGGGTGTTCAAGCCTATACTTTCCGGAATCAGTTTCCCAAAGACGTAGCCAAAACCCTCGACCTCATTCAATCCATGGGGATCACCGAAATAGAAGGAGGCGCTCAAAAAGGCCAAACCCCCGCCCAATTCAAACAAATGTGCGCCGACCGCGGGATTAGCGTTCCCTCTACGGGTGTGGGATACGATCAATTAGAGAACCCAGCGGAGGCGATCGCAAATGCAAAAACGCTAGGCGCGAAATTCGTGATGTGTGCCTGGATTCCGCATAAAGTGCGCGGAGGCTTTACTTTAGAGGAGGCAGAGAAAGCGGTGGTCTTGTTCAACAAAGCGGGAAAGCAATTCAAAGAAAATGGATTGACGCTTTGCTACCATGACCATGGTTATGAGTTCCAGCCTTTTGGCAAAGACGAAACGCTGTTAGACTATATCATTAAAAATACGAATCCGGAATACGTTTCTTTCGAAATGGATGTGTTGTGGACGATGCACGGCGGTGGCGCTGCGATGCCAGAGAAATTATTGAAGAAATACCCGACGCGTTTCAAGTTAATGCACGTGAAAGATTTGCGTAAAGGCGTGGCGGGTGATTTAACCGGCGGAACTCCGGCAGAAAACGATGTTCCGGTAGGAACGGGTCAAGGAAATTGGAAGGCCATCATCAAGTTAGCGAAGAAGAACGGCATCGAGCATTGCTTCATCGAAGACGAAAGTAATCAAGAGGAGCAATTTGTTCCGATTAGTATTGCTTATTTGAAGAGTCTTTAGAATTTAATGTTACAAGCAATATAAGGGATTGCTGAAAATTCCGAAGTCGTAGGACTGAGTAATCCCACATCAAATGCATAACGACGGCCTATAATACGTGCACCGGCTGAAAGGATACCATTGTATTCTGAAACGGTGTTCACGTATTGACCGGTTCCACTGTCGTAGTTCACGGTTTTCGTCGAAAATAACCAGTTCTCCGAGATTAATAAGACCCGTTTTGAAATCCGGGTCATACCAGAAATGGTAAACATGGGCCTACTTGCAAATTTCCATCGGTAATCCGTGCTGCCCAATCCCGTATTTTCGTTTACCGCTCCTAGACCCACATTCAGTGTTAGGTTATTCTCGGTATTGCCATAGGTAAAGGATCCATAAACAGTCCCTACCCCAAAATTTAAATCGCGGATTAACGACGTCGCAAACAAAACGCCACCTCCTACGTGTACATTTTTAGCTACTTGGTAACCTATTTTAGGGGTGATAAATAAGGCAAAAGGGACCACGACCCCGCCTCCTATGGAGAAATGATCGCTCAGCCCAGCTTGAATCGAGTTTACCAGGAAATAGGCATTTTGATAATATTTATCTCCTTTCTTTAACGGAATGGCGGACGGGGCAAAAAAGTAGCGAGACGGTTGCGGGTTCGGGAATTGATTGACTTCATTTTTGGCAATGACATTGACAGCCTGAATGGAAGCCCATGGCAAGGTGACTGTTCCCAGATCCGTTGTTAAAACGGAGATCTCTGCCTCTGATTTATGAATCAACTGCCCTGATACACTTTTTCCATTTTTCAGTTCGACGGAGACATAGGTGGAATCCTGTGACCTCGCCGCAAAGGCCAATAATAGTATAAAGGCGGTCAAGAGCTTTTTCATTCCGCAGCGGTTTGTAAAAGCGTTTTCGTAAATACCTCGATGGGTTCCGCCCCAGAAATGCCGTATTTCCTGTCAAAAACGAAGAAAGGCACGCCTCGCACGCCTAGATTTTCTCCCTCTTGAATATCTTGTTTCACGCGGTACGCGTAATTTTCGTCTTGTAAGGCATTCAGAATTCCCTCGCGTTCTAATCCAATAGACTCCCCACATTCTACCAACGCCTCATCTTGTGCTAGGTTTTTGCCCTCCATGAAATAGGCTTGAAATAAGCGTTCTTCGATGGCGTCGCCTTTGCCTTGGTCTTTCGCGTATTGGATGAGGTGGTGGGATTTCAGGGAATTAGCAACTTTGGCCTGATCAAAATCATAGTGCAAGCCTACCGCTTCTGCCATGTCTGAAACGCGGTCGTGCATCAATTTCACTTGTTCTAAGGAGATGCCTTTGCGCGCAGCTAAATAATCATACACGCTTGTTTCCTCGCCCAAATCCATCGGAATCGTGGGATCTAATTGGAAGCTCTTCCACTCGATCTCCACGTCGTCCTTTCCGGGGAAGGTTTCTAATGCTTTTTCCAAATGTCTTTTGCCTATGTAGCAAAACGGACACATGATATCACTCCAAATCTCGATTTTCATTTTTTCCCCGATTATATCTACAAATCTCCACGCTTTATCGCAAAAATCATTCCATAAAACAGTTTATTTTTCAATATTGTGGTCTAAATACAAACCTTATGATCAATTCAATCGCTCTAAGTCTACTTAGTTTAACGCCCAGCGCGTCTACCGCTAATGGTTTATTAACGTCTCATTTTGAGAACGTATTAGGTACTTCATTAGATCTAAAGATTATCGCTTCTTCTGAAGCCGCAGCTAACAGCGCAGAATCCAAGGTGTTAGCAGAGATAAACCGCTTGAACGAATTGTTGTCTTCCATGTCCTCTTCCGAGTTTAAATTCTGGAGTGAAACGCGTGGCGAGTCCATCGAAATTTCTTCTGAATTGCGCGAGGTGTTACAGCATTTCGAAGAATGGAATGCGAAGACGGACGGAGCTTTGAATCCGGCGTCGGAGCATATCGCCAAAATGTGGGCATCTGAAATTCCCTCTGAGGTGGCGCGCGAAAAGGCCATAGCTGAAGTAAATCAGCCACATTGGTCATTAGACGAAAATGGGGCGACGCGTTTAACGGACACGGAATTGAAATTACACAGCTTTACGAAGTCTTATGTGATGGAGAAAGCCGCGAATGAGGCGATGAAAGAAGATGGGGTAGCTGGTGTGGTCGTGAATATTGGCGGTGATTTTGTGGTGAAAGGGGATTGGACGGAGAAAATAGGCGTGTCTGATCCGAGAAATGCGAGGGAGAACGCGGAGGTTTTGGGATATATCCAAGTGAAAAATCAAGCGGTGGCGACATCGGGTGATTACCGCAGAGGTTCGGATATCGATGGCGTGCATTATTCGCACATTATGGATCCGCGGACGGCGGAACCGGCTTCGGAAGTGATTTCGGCGACGGTGGCGCACGAGGATGCGGTGACGGCGGGGGCTTTGGCAACGGCATTTAATGTATTAGGTGTGGCGGCTTCGATCGATTTAGCGGCGCAGTATCCGGAGGCATCGTATTTAATCGTGGACAAAGAGGGTTTGGAATACAGAAGTGATAACTGGCCAGCGACTTCCACGGAGAAGTCTGCGATTAGTTTAGTGAATGTCAAAGAGAAGTTATGGACTGCCGGCCAAACATTGGATATCAATTTCGAATTAGCCCGTTTCGAAGGTCGTGCGCGTCGTCCGTTTGTGGCGGTTTGGATTGAAGATGAGAACCACAAGCCGGTGAAAAGAATCGCGGTTTGGTATAACAAGCCTCGTTGGTTGCCAGATTTACGTTCTTGGTTTGCGGCGAAAAGAGAGGTGGAATTTGATGCAGCTTCGGTGACGGGTGCGACGCGTGGGGCCGGCCAATATACCTTGGTGTGGGATGGCAAGAATGATGCGGGGGAATATGTACCTTTGGGGAAATACACCGTGTTTATTGAGGCGGCACGCGAGCACGGAACGTATCAGTTGATTAAGCAAGAAATGAAGTTTAATGGGAAGAACCAAAGTCAAGAATTGCCGGGTGGTGAGGAGATGACGGCGGCTTCTTTGGTTTATAAAGCAAAGTAAATGAGAGGTTTAGCGACGTGGTCGAGGTGGCTGCACATCTATTTGTCGATGTTCAGTTTTATTATCGTATTGTTCTTTTCGGTGACGGGTTTGACCCTGAACCATGTGGATTGGTTCCCAGAAAGTACGGTTGTTTCTGAGCTGAAAGGAGGCGTAAACGCAAAGTGGGTTTCAGTCGCTGACACCGCCAAAATCCCTAAACTCGAAATCGTCGAGCAACTGCGCGCAAACCACAACATCAAAGGTCAATTGAACGATTTTAGAATCGATGACGAAGAGATTTCGATCTCCTTTCAGGGCCCAGGTTATACAGCTGACTTCTTCGTGAATCGCGCTGATGGCAAATACGAATTAACGGAAACGAAGATGGGAATCATCGCCGTGATCAACGACTTGCACAAAGGGCGTGACACCGGAAAATCGTGGTCTTGGGTGATTGACTTTTCTGCGATCTTTATGATTATTATCTCGGTTTCGGGATTGATTTTGTTATTGTTTTTAAAGAAGAAACGCGCGAACGGGATGCTTTGGTTAGCTATCGGCGGGGTCGTTGCGTGGGTATTTTATTATTTTGTATGAAACGTTTATTCACCATTCACCATTTACCATTCATCATTTTACTTTTCTGTACAGTAGCTGTGTTTGGTCAGGACCACGCTCCCCTTCCACCTATTCCGGTGGAGGCCACTTTTGGCAATAACCGTGTTCAGTTTATAGGCGTTATTAATCGTCCCATTTCAGCGGATGGTAAATTAGGCTACTTTAATTTGAGTACAGGCGTGGCGGATTATTCGAATACGCCCTCTGAGACAGAATTAGTGGTGGTAAATAATTTGACCTATAAGTTAATAGGAAACATAAAATTGACGGGTGGAGCGGTATGGAATTACAAATTAGGTCTGGTTCCACAAGTAGGCTTGCAGTATTTTAAGGCAAACAGGACCTGGCTTATCATGTTGAATCCAAGTATCAATATGCAACCGGTGAAGGCGTTGGAGACTATTGGGATTTTGGAATTTAAACCAGCCCTATCACCGAAATCACAACTATATACTCGCGCGCAAATTCTTTATTCCCAAGGTCTTCAAGATGGCTTGCATGCGCGTAGTGCTTTGATGTTGCGTGCGGGGGTAACGTTGAATAAATTTACGGTCGGATTAGGAGCGAACTTCGATTTTTATGGACCCATGAAAATGGAGAAAGATAATATCGGGTTGTTCACTCGGTTGACCTTGTAATGAAAAAAGTACTCTTTTTATTTTGCCTTTCTTTATTGGGCTGCAAAACCGTGGAGCCATTGGATGATGCGTCGGCGAATCTGAATCTTTGGAACGATAAAAAGATTGCGAATTACTCTTTTAGCTTCAAGCGGATCTGTTTTTGTCCAGTCGAATATGTGGGCCCACATCAAGTGGTGGTGCAAAATGGGAAAGTAGTCACCGTGAATGGTCTTCCCTACAATTCCTCCGAACGCTATGGGGTGATACCGACTATTCCGGAATTATTGCAACTGATTAAGGCGAATGTCGATAAAAATCCGGTGAAGAAAACCTTGAATTTTAATGCCACTTACGGCTATCCTACTAGTGTGTTTTTCGATTTTTCAGAACAGATGGCCGATGATGAACTCGGTTATGAGGTGACTAATTTCAAAATCAATTAAGGGCAGATTGAGATGGGTAAAGATTTCCTAGGAGTAGGGCTGTAAGCCTTGCAGGTAATGCACACGGCAGTCAGTTGGGCAGAATCTAATTTGAATAAGAATTCATCCCCTTCTTTTAGGCTAACCGGTAAGGCGCAGGGGTTTGAAAGGGCAAAGGCATTGGTATAGGTTTTACCTGTGTCCGGGTTTTTCCACTTTACTTCGAGCCTCGCTGTATCTATCGATCCTTGAACTAATTCAATCACGTAATTATTGCAGATTCCCTTCAGAGAAAGGCGTCCTTTGTAGCAGTTATCGGGTAGGACTTCTTGGGATTTACAGGCGCCTAAAAGTAGGCAGAATAGTAGTAGTGGTTTCATTCCGCTAAAGTAATCATCGCTTTGATTACCTGTTCAGCAGGGTTGTTAATTTTTGTAAAAATACCAGTCACTCGATTTTTCATGAAGCGATGGCTGATGAACTTTTCTGCCTGAATTTTGCCTCCGCGGAATAAATTCATCACGTAGTCGAAGTCTTCCAAAGTCGCGTTTCTACTACTCATCAGCGTCGCTTCGCGTTTATGGAACTCCGGATGCGAAAAGGAAATCGCCTGTTTTTGCAATCCGATCAACACGTATTTTCCGCCGTGGGACATTTTCGCAAAACCTGATTCGATGGCGTGGAGATTTCCGGTGGCATCGATAACGGTGCTGTATGCCCCTGCACTCGCTTCCGAAACCTCTAAATTGTCAAGACAAAATCGTAGACGAGCTTTATTCGGTTCCGCGACTTCCACTAAAGCCCCCTGAATCTTTGCCAGCAATATCGTGAAAAGACCAATAGGGCCGGCGCCCATCACGAGGACTTTTTCGCCTGCTTTTAATTCCGCTCGGCGAAGTCCGTGGGCTGCAATGGAAAGAGGTTCGACTAGGGCGAGATCGTCTGCTGACAAGCCTTTTCCCGGTAAAATGTAGCGATCTTCCACCACGATATATTCGCGCATCCCGCCGTCTGTATGTACCCCAAAAACCTGGATATTCTCACAGCAATTCGATCGACCTGATAGGCAAGCGCAGCAAGTATCACAATTAAAATAGGGGATAATCGTCGTTAATTCGCCAGGCGAAAAAGTGTCAGATTCCACGATTTCTACCGCCAGTTCATGGCCTAAAATGCGGGGATAGGAAAAGAAGGGTTGGTTGCCGGCGAAGGCGTGAATGTCAGTTCCGCAGATGCCAATGTTGCGTACGCGAAGAAGGGAAAATCCGGGTGTGCGCTGAGGCATTTCGGCCTCTTGTAGGCTAAGCGTTCCGGGCTGTTGACATATCCATTGTTGCATAAGGTTGAAATTAACAATTTTAATTAAATTAGGCTCGATAAAATCTAAACCTCATGAAAATCAAGTTATTAATTCTGGCGTTTTGCCTTTTCGAGGGCAACGTATTCGCCCAAAAAACCTACCAAAACAACTGGGAATCCATCGACAGCCGCCCCGTACCGAGTTGGTTTGAAGATGCGAAATTTGGCATCTTTATTCACTGGGGATTGTATTCTGTGCCGGCCTATAGTCCTACCGCAAGAGATAAGGTGGGCGTCTACGATCGCTATGCGGAATGGTACTGGCGTCGCTGGCAAGAACCGAATAAGACGCAGCATTTCTTTACGGATTTTCATAACAAGGCTTTTGGGCCTAATGTCAAATACCAAGACTTCACAAATCAATTCAAAGCAGAGCTTTTTCAGCCGGATGAATGGGCGAAATTGTTCGAAAATGCCGGCGCAAAATACGTAGTTTTGACCTCGAAACACCACGAAGGTTTTACGCTTTGGCCATCGAAACAATCCTGGAATTGGAACGCGGTCGATGTGGGTCCGCATAGAGATTTATTAGGGGATTTGACCAAATCTGTCAAGAGCAAAAATATCAAAATGGGTTACTACTATTCGCTGCTCGAGTGGTACAATCCTCTCTATAAAAAGGAGACGCTGAATGAGTACATCGACCAGCACATGTTCCCGCAGATGAAGGACTTGGTGAATACCTACCATCCGGATTTAGTTTGGACGGATGGCGAGTGGGATTATACCTCGGATAAGTTGCGCAGCACGGAGTTTTTGTCTTGGTTATACAACGATTCGCCGGTTCGCGAAAGTGTGGTTGTGAACGATCGCTGGGGCAAGGAAACGCGCAGCAAACATGGTGGATTTTACACCACGGAATACGATTTAGTGCATAATGGGGATGCGAATGGCTTGGATTTTGCCAAACCCTGGGAGGAATGCCGCGGCATCGCCGGATCTTTTGGCTATAACCGAAACGAAAATCTGGAGGACTATTCTACTTCCGAGCAGCTCGTGCACATGTTGATTAATAAAGTCGCGCGCGGAGGCAATTT
>Ga0213920_1001663_pt1 | contig 11869 bp, 13 predicted proteins | sample McNCre1117MG_FD_161054 | JGI IMG/M metagenome (GOLD analysis project Ga0213920, IMG submission 161054) | Freshwater microbial communities from McNutts Creek, Athens, Georgia, United States - 11-17 MG | ecosystem: Environmental > Aquatic > Freshwater > Creek | place: USA: Georgia | collected...
GTCGTTGAGGATGAGACGGTGAGCGTTCTGCGTCTCGCCAACACTCATATTCATCAGACCCCGCGTCTTCTCACAATCGTGCGTCTCGTCGGCAAACGCCTCCGCCATCGTGCGAACAAGGACAAAGTCAATGTTGTAATTCTCGTTCGGCATCTTTATTTTTACTACAAGTAATTATTTTTCTTCCATTACCGCGTCCGCATACGATTCGCAACGACGCAGAGGTTCATAATGAGGAGGCGGAATAGCTGGGAAGATTGCGGCGAGTTTGAGTGCCTCTAACTCTTGGCGAATCCGCTTGACCTCCTCAATCAAAAAGTTGATCTTGGAGAGTATCTCCGGCTGGTAGTTAATCGCAGTCGCGTATCCGTTCATTCCTTATTCAAACTTTACAATAAACTTTCCGAAGTGAGCCTCATACTTCGGCGGCTCGTCCTTCCACTTCGGAGTCTTCGCCTTCGCTTTCTTGTTCTCCGCTATCTCCTTCGTCGGCTCCTTCGCTGTCGGAGTGGTTGAGTCCGTGCTTATCACGGAAGTCGTCTTCGGCTTTCCCTTCGGCATCTTTATTATGTATCCACCCAACCTTTTTCAGATCAGCACACCATTTCAGCGTGAGACCGTGATAAGTATTGTTCTCCAAGAAGTTGCGAATCAGCGTCTTGACGACCTCATTCACATTCACGCACTCCAGCATCTCCATCAGTGCCTTCTTGACCTTGTTAGAAGTATTCGTATGATACTTCGCCCTCATTCGCTCACGCTCTTGGGCAAGGGCGTTCGCATCAATCGCACACTGCTCCTTGATCTTCTGCCTCCGCTCAGCATCTCGCTGACGCATCTTTGCCCTCAGCTCGTCCTTGTGCTCCTCGTAATACTTCGCATACGACTGTTTCTTCGTCATTATTATTGATAGGTTAGATATGTTTAACTTAGAACAATCCATTTTGTTCCCACCAAATAGTATCCGTCAAATGTAAAGGATGCCGTTTAAGCTGAGGAAAGCTCCTCGCAAGGATCTATACTGGGTCGTGGGTCCGGACGGCAAACATCACAGCAAGGAACCTCTTCCGAAAGAGAGGGCAGAAGCTCAGATGAAGGCACTGTATTCGGCAATGAGGCGTGAAGAGAAGGCGATAGTTCCGACGGCTCGTGAGGAGGAGGCGATTGAAAAGAAGATGGAGGGTGGCGGAACGAGCGATGATATTGCGAGGATTCAGACGGCGATTGATGAACTCAAACGGCAAACCCCAAAGATCACGCGGTATTCAACAAAGACCGAGAAGCTTACGGCACAAACAAACCAAATCAACATCGCCAACTTAGAGAAGATTTTGGACGCACTGAAAGAGGGAGAAGCGGTAGACACATTGAAAGAGATGGAAGGAGCGAACGCACTGCTCTCGTTGAAGAAAGGTAATGGTCGGCATTCATTACACGGAAGCGGTCCCATCCCTCAACTCTCCATCCTCCAGCAGATTGCGAAGGCTGCGTATTCCACCTCTCCTCCACAGCAGATCGGTCCGTTCAAGCTACTGGGGTCTACTCCCACTCTCAAGTTCTATGGTCTGCCCGATCCGGACGATTCGCGGTTTACCGATACGATCGTCGTAGGCATTCGTGGAACCAAGACGAGTGATAAGCAAGACTTATGGGCGGACGCTCAACTGGCTATCGGCAAACTGGAGGAGACTCCTCGCTGGAAGAAGGATCTCGCCGACTTCAAGTCATTTATGTCCCGTATCCGCAACCCCAATGATGTAGATGTGTATGGAGTCGGTCATTCGTTAGGAAGTGCGATCTTGGATATGTTCTTGAAGAAGAATCTCATTCAGCAAGGTGTTTCTTACAACGGAGCCATCCAGCTGGGCGATGCCCAAAAGGATCTCAACAACCGACGCATCTACCAAGACGGCGATCCGCTACTGGCGATTATGGGTCGGTCGGCTAAGAATGTAGAGATCCGTCCCAAGAAGGTCAAGGAACAGAGTATAGGTCGTAGGATCGCAAATGTAGCGTCCTACTTCATTCCGTATGTCGGACTCGTCACGAAAGGAATGGATTCGCTGGACGCTCACGCTCTTGATAACTTCATCGGCGGAACGCATCGCACGAATGTAATCAAGAAACTCGGTCTCCAAGATGAGGGGCATTCCCTCACTCAACTCGCAAAGGCGAGTGGTATTCCTCGCAAGACGCTCCAAGAAGTTTATAATCGTGGAATCGGAGCTTACAGCAATACGAACAGCAAATACGGCGTATCACCATCCGTGCGTATGAAGGGATCGTTCAAGAAGGGTGTGAATGCTCCAATGTCGCAGAAACTCTCAAAGGAGCAGTGGGCGATGGCGAGGGTGTATTCGTTCATTGACGGCAACCCCAAGCACGACACCGATCTGCGTGGTGGACGAATGGCGGTCGCATCCGCACAACCTCCCCCACCTCCGCCTCCTCCTCCGAACAAGCGAGAGTGTGAACTGCCCTACTACAATCCCAATCCTCGTCCCATTCCTACCCAGCGTGGAGATGAAACACCACCGGCAACACTCCCAGCCGATCGCAGTCTCATCCAGCGTCCTCGTTCTCGTGTGCGTGATCTGTTTGAAGGAATGGGCAAGAGTAAGACGGTGTGTATGCCCAAGAAGGAGTATCTCGCTGAACACAAGCAACTCACTGAGATCCTTGCCCATCCATCCCAAGCAAAACTCCGCAAGGAACTCGCCAAACAAACCGCCGAAGTTGAGATGCGTGGCGGTGCTGGAACTCAACCTATCCTAAAAAGGTTCAAGAAGGCAATACGACCTTTTTTAAGCGGATTAGATATTTCTATAATCGCCCAATTCAACCGTGACTACGACATAGTAAATGACTTCCTTCGTAATACTCGTGGGACTCATCGTCAAGCGGATAAAGAGCAATACCTTTCCGAGTTTATTCGTAATGTTTCACGGATGTTAGAAGGAGAGAGTGAGCTTTTAGGAAAGCCTATCACGATAGATACTGAGGATTGGGTGACTGGTGATGTAGAAAGCCAGTTCTCTACTTTCGTGGAGGGTCTTCTACACGAACTCGGTGATCACCCAACGAGAGGACGAACGATGACTCGTGGTTCATACACACGCTCCACATCTCCGTTCGCACCTCCAAGACCTATGACTGCCGAAGAGATTGAAGAAGCAAAGGCGACACGAGGAGTCAGTCCTCCTCGCCGTGCGAGTGGTCGCAAAATGCGTGGAGGTATGGATCCTCAACCTCCAGCTTCCACTACCGTAAGTCAGCGTAAGAAAAACTACGAGTTTATGATGAGGGATCCAGCAAAGTATCTTCGTGCGAAACAGAAGGCTGAAGTTGCTCGTAAGCGTGAAGAGGCACGACGAGCAGAGGCAAGGAAAGCGATTGCGGTCACTACAACTGCGATAGATGAAGAGGAGATGGATCCTTCGGAGTTCAGCGGAAGTGGTCGGTCCACATATCTTCGCCAAGCGAGAGCCAAAGCGAAGGCATACGGATTAGACCCCAAGAAGCTGGTGTTTGCGACCGACGGACAGCACAAGTTCAGTTACGATGGAGTTCTGTTTGGAAGGAAGGGGTATGGTGATTCGTTGTCGTATGCGAAGTTAGAGAAGGAAGGTAAGGTGCCGAAGGGAACAACCGAGATGAAAAAGCGTGTGTTTCATCGGTCGCACGAGAAGATAAAGGGGAACTGGAAGCAGAACAAGGTGTCGCCGAATAACTTAGCCCTATATATTCTTTGGTAGCCGGATCGTTACAGCAGTTCATTTATATTTTCTATGAGAAGAGATATGCTCTTCAAGTATCTCCGTCTACTGCGGAGAGAGAACCCCCAAGAATACTTCCGAGTGATCGTTCAACTGGTTTCTTTACTGAGTCGGCGTTAGGTCTAAAACCGTAAAAACGGATCTTGATAGGTCAAGGAAAGTTTAGACTATAAACAACAATGGACGCATTACAACGGAAGCTGGAGTATGCGAACAAGCGAGTATCGTATGCGTGGGCGAAGGTCTACGAGGGAGCACGAAACCGGCAAGAGGCGGATTGGAGGCACTACCAACTCATCATCAACCGCACGGCTGACGATGTCGCTCTACCCCAACACATCAAGGACGAACTCGTCGCAATGGCGAAGGAACTCAAGAAGCAATGGGAGTGTCCTATCTGTATGGAGTTCATACCGATTGACTCACTGGACATAACCAACTGCGGACACTACTACTGCCGTCCGTGCTTGGACGGTTGGCGTCAAGCGTGTCGTGATCGTGGAAGCGATAAGTGGTCGTGCGGACAGTGTAATCGCCGACACAACTTCTAAACTCATCAAAACGAATTAGTTATCACTCTCATTTCCTTCCTCCTCCTCCTCCTCTTCATTCTCTTCGTTCTCACTCTCAGTCTGAGGCTCGTTTTGTATGTGGTCTTGAACCTTGTCCACGACCCAGCCATAATTCAGTTCTCGCTTCACCAGTTCCCACACTTGATTTTTAACTTCGTCTTCGGCGTCCATTGAAAGCGACCGAAGGATATCCGCTCCACAGTGGATATCCTTTTGCTCGGAACGGTCAAGGTGGCGAACAATCCACTCAACCAGCATACCCTCAGCCTCCGACAGTATGGACTCCATTAGTATAATAGGAGAAGTTATCTTAAAACTATTATACGAATTAATATTTTAATCTCCGAATAGTTTTGATTTTTTGGTGCTGAAACTCCTCTCCACTGGAGAAAATGTTCCGGAACATTTTTGAAACTGGAATTGCTTTTTAGCATCAAAAAATTAAAACATTCCCCAATAAATATAATAATTCTATAAAAGTAGTATTCTATACTAACCTATCCTACCTTTGCGATGTGCTTCTTGCCTCCGCAGTGCTGTTTCCAAAGCATCTTGGTTCCGCACTTGTAGTCGCAAGGGGCACACACAAACTCTTGGGGGTCGGCTTGAATATCTCCAACTGCCTTCTTGTGCTTGATGGTGGAGCAGTGGAAGTCAAACTCCGCAGTGGTGCGAGACTGGATACCGCACTGCTTACAAAAAATCTGAGTCATCTTTTCTTTGTGGAGATGCTCCTTGCTCTCGGTGTGGTAGTCGTAGTTTCCACGAGAGGTGGTATGGTAGTCACAGATTTCGCAGTGGTAGTGCGTGATAGGCAGTGCTTTGAGACGCTCTCGTTCCAGCCGTTCTGCTTCACGACGCTCGTCCTCACGACGCTGACGCTCTTGCTCCTCTTCCTCCTCACGAATCCGACGACGCTCCTTCCACTCCTCCTCGTCCTTCCGAGCCTTGACGCAGAGCTTACAGTCCTCGTTGGGAATACCGCCACTCGCATAGAACTCAAGATTCCGAGTATGCTGGGCGATCTCGTAGTCCTCTCGCATAGTCGTAATCTCCTTACCGTCCTTTTGAAGCCGATAAACCATCTGATCCTTTGCGGATTTCACATAGGCGAGTTTCTTGGTGGTGTCCTCTACATAGTTGAGGGGACAGTGTCCCTTGTGTTGCTCTTCCAGCTTCCGCTCGGCAATCCAGTCGGCGTCCTCACGCTTCCACTCTGCCTCTGCGATGTTCCGGCAGAAGTTCTCGGACTCAGCCAGTTCCTTCAAGGAGTTGTTGAGGTTTTGGTGGTGGAACTCAAGGGTGGACAGAATACTGCCGAACTCGGACTGGAACTCTTCATCGGCATCCCATTTCAAGAACTTATTACACTTGCGGAGGTCAAGGATGAGATTGGTCGCCTTGTTAGACAGTTCCAGCTCCTCTTCGCTGTCGTAGATGGAGGAGAGGTAGCAGTCCTTATAACGAAGGCTGGGCTTGACGGATCTACGCCAGTTGCGAGTGCGATGAGAAAAGGGGTTATTGCTTTGAGGGTCATCAAACCGTTTCTTGACCTCTCTTACGGTTTCTACCCACTCCTCCATCTTGGGTTCAATGAGTTTATAGAGGTTCTGAAAATGAGCCCAAAGTTGCTCTTCCTTCGTTTGGGTCAACAGAACATCAATGGTGTTGAGGTGCTTCAACTCGGAGGGGAGGCTGGGACGAGGCATTTATTTATACTATATATATTTTTTCTGTGTAAGTCCTTTCACAAAAAAGAATATAACTTAACAAATCCATTTTCGTTTCGTCAAAAACGGATTGTTGGTTAATCAAGGTTTAACCTATCATACCAAAACAAGATGAGCAAGACTGTGATGTTCGTTCGCAAGACTGTAAGCTACGCCCACTACGAGATGACGAAGGAGGACTTTATCAACGATCACTGCTCCGGACTGTCGGCTGGGGTCGCAGAGGCACGGTGGAAGACGCTGTGTGCCCTCTCCAAAGAGAAGAACGATGATATGGTGTGGCTTGATGAGGAGGAGAACGAGGACGATGACCTTGACTACGGTGCCGTAGAAGAGTTCCTTGACGAGGATATGTGGGACGACGAGGTCGTGTATTCCCACTGCGAAAAGTTCAGCGAGTTCACCAGTGCGGAGGAGTCCAAGCCGTATGCCGACTGGGCGTTCTACCAAACGGCTGGTGGCGGTCCTACGCTGGGCTACCTCTTCAATTCCGAGAGCAAGGAGGTGGTGTTCGCTCACAAGAAGGGACTCTGTGAGAGCTGGACTTTCAAGCCAATCAAGAAGACGCTGACCTTCCATCTCGGCGATGAGATGAAGGGCACGGACAACCGGATCGTGCTGAAGGATGTGAAGGCGTAGACCACCGAGCCGAACCAAACCTCTAATGTAAAGGGAAACCTTTTTACATTGGAAGCAAAACCAATTCTATTCGGTAAAAACGGATTATAGGTTAATCAAGGTTTAACCCATCAATCCCAACAAGATGCTCCTACCCGAAATCTTGAAATCCGACTTTGTGTGTAAGCGTTTGGACGAGACTGCCGATGTGGTGATAGATGCGATCAAGAAGTATGATGCGGATGTGAACGCTATGGAGCTCAAAGATGCGTATAGTTCGCAGATGCTAAAGATACTGATGACGATGGATAAAGAAGTTGGGGAAGACATACAGACAAAAAACAAGATCGCACGGTTTCTTATGGCGAACACGAACGGACTCATCAAGGTTCATCATCGTCCGAAACACAACCGACCTACGAAGCGGTGCTTTCGGAATGCGATAGACGAGCATAACGAGACCGGCAACAGAGTGGTGTATGTTATCACCATAGCAGATACACTGTTCGGACACAGCTTCATCTCCTACATTCCTCACGCCATCAACTACGACGAGAAGACCAAGACCTACTACGACACGACGGACAACTCTCTGCCGGGCACTTATGTCGCCTACGATGTGACCGACAAGTTCCTCTCAAAAGTCAAGCGTATGGATCCGAGAGGACAAGTGAGGATAGATTTGGAAGTCGGCGGATTCTCGTTCCTACGCAGTGAGGACAAGGTCTATGCGGTGGAAGGGAAGGACACGCAGAACAAATACTCCATTTGGAAACAAGCAAGGGTCGTGGCTGTCCTCTGAACTCCAGCAAAACGGATTATGGGTTAAACATAATAACTCCTATCAAACAAAATGAGCGAACAGAAGATTGTCGTCGTGCCGACTTTCAAGACCAGCGATCCCTACATCAAGGTCAGTATCAAGAACTACAACAAGGAACTCGCAGACTATATGTCTATGCTTCAAGCGATAATGAAGGATGGGAAGAAGGTCTTTGTCTCCGCCAAGTGGAGCTTCTCCAACAAGACGATGGCTGACCGATGGTTCGGCAAGATCGTGGCTATCACTCGCATCATCACGAAGTTTCCGGACGACCAAATCTTCGTGGTGCGGTTCGCCGGAGACCCCAACCCCAACTGCTTGGATATCCTTATCCTCGCTGGGTGCGACACGGCTGAGTTTGAGTCGGTTCTCAACAAGGTCGTTGGAACTCCATAAAACCAGTTTCGTTCAGCCGAAAACGGATTCTTGGGATAGTAAGGATTTAACCTATCAATCCAAAGACCGTAAGATGAGCGATAACGAAAATCAGTGTGACTGCCCTATCTGCCCTCTCCTCAACAACAATGTCCAAGTATGCGATGTGCTGGTCAAAGTGAACCCTAAGACGAAACAAGTCAGAGCGTATTACGATAAGGACGAGAACAATATCTCAGAAGAAGTTGCCGCAAGTCTGTGTGGACTGGTCTTAACCACGACGCAGAAACACAAACTCAAGGTAGGGGAGGTAGCAGACTTATCAGCAAACGAGTTTCAATGCTACATTGAACTCAAGAGGCGTGATCTGTATAAGATATGCTTCCACGCCAAGAACGAGCCGGAGACGGTGTCGGCGGAGACAGTAACAGAGGAAGATCCGATTGAGGTTCGGTAAAAATCGCAAAAATAAGATGTTTCATAATAAATAAATGTCGGTCGTCCTCCCCAGTCAGAAGAATGATATTGTTTTTGGTGAGACGAGTGAGGTGAATCTAATGTCTCGCATTGAAGAGCTGGTTCAGTGCCCCATCGCTCGTCAAGGCGGTTTCAACATTATGGACTACACGAATGCGAACAAGACCGTGTATGTAGAACTCAAGACTCGTCGCGTCAACCATACCGCTTACCCTACCGCCCTCATCGGCAAGAACAAGATTCTGTTCTGCTCCGACCCTACCAAGACTTATTACTTCGTGTTCTGCTACCTTGACGGCGTTTTTTACATCAAGTATGACGCTCAGCTATTCTCTACTTTTGAGTGCGAGAACGACTTTTTGCGTGGGGAGAGGAGCGACTGCGTGAACAAGGCTCAGACGATCGTGCTGATTCCGACGCACCTCCTCCTTCCCCTTCCATAAGCTCAGCCATATACTTGCGGTTCTTCCTCCTTTTGCGTCCCAGCCCAATCGCTCCCAAGACCGCTTGTTCCGCTCCGTTGAGTAGTCCGGACTGGAGTTTTTGGGTGAACGAGCCTTCGGTGCGGTAGATACTGCCCGGCGGAGCAAAGGCTTGGTATCCCAGCTGAATCACATTGCCGATAGGGAAGGGAAGGATGTAAGGCAAAAAATTAGAGCCGATATCTATCACCAGCATACCCCATTTCTTAAACTGATCCCACACATACGCTCCGCTGTGTTTGTAGCGTTCAATCGCATCGTCAATCTTCTTGTTCTCTTCGGCAACCTTGCCCTCCACATCCACCAGTTCCGGACTGCCGACGGATTCGTAGTAATCCGCAAGGGTCATATCTTTCTCGGTCGCTTCTCGCTCCAACTTAGCGATCTGTTCTCGCAGATCTTCACCCCATTTGATATACGCCAAAGCCTTATCTATTTCTTCGTCGGCAATAGGGTTTCCAGTCTTCATTCCATTGAGATTCTTGATTTTTTCGGCAACATCGTGGCTGGTGAAATCGTCAATGTTACGCAGACTCTTGAGCTTCTCTTCCTTATCCTTCCGTGTTGTTCGCTCACCCACTTGCTTCGTGATCTCCGTCAGATCCTTGCCCTCAAACGAGGGTGGCGGAGGTTTGGATTCGTTGGTGGCGAGATACTGCTCGTAGGACGCATTCTGTTGCTGATAAGTTCCGAACTCGGCGATGAGCGACGCCTTGACTTCCGGATCAATCGCATCTTCTACTCTCTGCCTCCAGTTCGCAATATTTCGCTGAACATCTTGCTCCCACGCACCACGATCCATTGGCGGTTGGCGGTATATATCTTCGGTGGCGATATACTGCTCCGCCTTCTTTCCGAAAGTCACCTTCTCCAACTCTCGTGCTAACCACTGATCACGGAGAAGTAGAGTGCCGTTCTTCTTGACCTTGTTATTGTATCCGGGCAAAAATGGAGTTCGCAGATTCGCCAGTTGCCTTGCCTTTGATGTCTCAAACGCGTCCGGAGTATCGTTGATATGGCGATCCAGCAGAACATCACGAGCTTTCTCATACATACTCTTCTCAAACTTGATGGTGGATGGGTTGCCGTGTTCCATATAGTAGGCAAAGTCATCCACAGTCGCCGCTGGAGCAGATGGAGGACCCTCTACATATCCGTCGGGTCGTGTGTGTTTACCGTCCGCATAATATCGGAGGTCGCCGAATGATGTTTTCTTATCTGCGTCTGCGTCTGCTTTTGCTTTCGCATCTGCTTCTGATTTCGTCTTTTGAAACGCCTTATTCCGTTCAAGACGAGCTGCGTCCTCCTCTCGCTTTAAGTTCATTTCAGCCAAAGTTAGTCCGCCCACAAGTCGCTGGAGTCCAGCACCTTTTAGTAGACGCTTAACCTTGCGATCCATTATCTTAATTGAATATTTTATAAAGGTATCATAAATGGCTCGTCTATACGCTCTCCAACTCGCCGATCAGAGGGCTATGGAGAGGCAAGGTGTCCGTGAGAACCCTATTCGTCGCAGTGGATACGCTGGTGGTGCTGCCCCAACCCAACCCCTTCGCTTTGAACTGGCGTCGGATCGTGCTCACGAGATCCAAGAAGGTCGTGAGGATCCTCAGCGTAAAGGTGCTACGCCCACAATGGGCGTCAGCGAGATGCGTGGTGGTGTTAAGAGGTCCAAGTCAATGCCGAAAGGGTTAAAGATGATGAAGGGAGGCAACCACACGAAGGCTCATTACGAACACGACCGTGAAGGCAAACTTCTACACGAGACAATGGAGGCACACGAAGCCGAAGGTCGTGCTATGCGTGGCGGTCGTGCCGTTCCGTCCAGCGGACTCTCCCAGTTTCGTGGCGGAAGCAATGGGCGTATGGTCGGTGCTGGTAAGGGTAGTGATAGCGATAGTTCAAGCGGTAGCGAGAGCGAGAGCGATGAGGAGTATGAGGGTGGAGCTCGTGATGCCGAGATTATGGCTCGTGAGTCCGCCAAGCGTCCAGCGATCCGATCCGGTCTGTCCGACCAGCATTCCGCCGAAGCAAAGGAGATGGGTCGTCATCTTGGTCGGCATTTGGTAAGTATGCGTGGAAGTGGATTCTACGATCTCTTTACGAAGGGTATTGTAGAGGCTGGTCGTGAAGGGAATGCGGTCGCGAAGATGGAAGGTATTCCCCCAACGCAACTCCACGCTACGGCTCCTCCTCCTACTATGGACTCCGAGCCTCCGACTTCCGAGCCTCCGACCGAGCAGAAGGGCGGTGCTCTCTTCTACCGCAAGGGCGATATGGCGAAGGGTAAGGAAGAGCACCACGAGGAGCACACGGCTCGTCGGTTCGGTATGGTTCGTAAGGGCGGATACTTGAGCGGACCTTACGAAGGTATGGGCGAGTGCGGTGGAACGCGGTCAAAGGCAAAGCCCAGCAAGAAGGAGAAGAATCCGTATGGACGCACCCACACGAGCGAATTGTCGCTCGGTATGACGAAGAAGGTCAAGAAACCAGCCCCAGCCCCAGCCCCAGCCCCAGCACCAGCCGATATATCTCTCGCAATAGATCTACCAAAAGGTAAGGGTCGTCGTGCCCCAGCTGGTCCCAACGATGGTCGTCGTAAGAGGGCGGAGATCGTCAAGCGTGTGATGAAGGAGAAGGGGTTCAAGTCTATGATTGAGGCGAGTCGTTTCGTCAAGCAACACGATTTATACAAACCTTAACAAAATCCCAGTCAAACAAAATCCCAGTCCATTACAAATGAGCGGTGGACAACTTTGGGGCTTTGATTCTATTGGAGCGATCGCTACGAAGAAACCCGGTGGCTCAGTGGCTCTTCAAGAGACCTTCCCTTCCGTCTTTTCCGATACCTTTTCTATGATGGGTAGCCCTCAAGCTTACCTCCCCAGCAGTGGCGAGGCACACGCTCCGATTCCGGAAGGCGATGACTTCCAGTCGTCTTACCACGCCGAGAAGAAGCGTGATGCGGACTATATGGCTCACGCAAAGGTTCATTCTACTCGTATGATGAACACTC
>Ga0213920_1001664_pt1 | contig 11867 bp, 10 predicted proteins | sample McNCre1117MG_FD_161054 | JGI IMG/M metagenome (GOLD analysis project Ga0213920, IMG submission 161054) | Freshwater microbial communities from McNutts Creek, Athens, Georgia, United States - 11-17 MG | ecosystem: Environmental > Aquatic > Freshwater > Creek | place: USA: Georgia | collected...
TGGTGTCCAGGTTCAGGGTGACCACGGTTTTTTGAAAGTCCACACACGACACGGCCGCGCTGGCCATCACCACATCGAGCAGCGTGACCACCACGCCGCCGTGCACGGCACCGATCACATTGCCCAGGTCGGCGTGCGGGTCGAGCGAAATCTGCGCCTTGCCGGCTTCGGAATAATCGCGCTGCATGCCCACCAGCCGGGTGAAGGGCGTCTTGGCAAAAATGGTTTTCGGGTCGTCGGAGGTGACTGGCTTCATCGCGGGGCTCTTCATTCGGGCTTGAAACCAATGTCCTTGAGCATCTTCGCATCGCGCTCGTAGGCCGTACGGGCATAGGCGGTGTAGGCTTCGCCCGTCATCAGGTTGGGCTGCATGTCAAAGCTGTCGAGCTGGTTCTGGTGCGCCGCATCCGCAGACGCCTTGCGGAAGGCTGCGGCCAACTTGGCCGCGATGGCGGGCGGCAGGTTTTTGGGCGCCACCAGCCCCATGGGCGAGTCGATCGTGATGTCAAAGCCCGAGGCCTTGACGGTGGGCACGCCCGGGTAGCCTTTCAGGGGCTCTTGCGTGAAGGTGGCCAACAGACGCGCCTTGCCGCCACGCACCTGCGCGCCAAAGCCGGGGTCGCCGTACACATCGAGGTGCCGACCGATCAAGGCGGTGAAGGCTTCGCCACCGCCCTTGAAAGGCACCATGTTGAACGAGGCGCCCGCCATCTTGGCCAGCCGCTCGGCCACAATGCGGTTGATGCTGATCGCACCCACCGTGCCCCAACTGAGGGCACCGGGGCGCTTTTTGGCGTCGGCCAGCAAGTCGCCCAAGGTCTGCCAGGGCGAATCGGCCGCCACGCAAATGCCGGTCGTCAGGTTGAACAGGCCGATCAGGTAGGTGAAATCCTTGAGCGGGTCGAAGTTGACCTTTTGGACCAGCGGTGCGCGGATCACCGAGTTGTGCATCACGGCCACGGTGTAGCCGTCCGACTCGGGCATGCTGGCCAGCGCGGCCGTGCCCATGACGCCGCCCGCGCCGGGCTTGTGCATCAGCACCACCGGCTGGCCCAGCTCCTTGGACGCGGCGTCGGCCAGGGTCCGAAAGATCGGGTCCATCGAGCCGCCGGGGGGAAACGGCAGCACCAGCTGGATCGGCTTGGTGGGAAAGGCGTCTGCGGGTCGGCTCTGAGCCAAGGCCTTGCCGCCCAGCGCCATGGCCGACAGCGCCACCAGCGCTTGTCTGCGGTCCACCAAATGTGCCTGGGTGCTCATCTTTGTCTCCTCGTGTTTGCACACAGGGTAAGGGCAGCAGGGGCTGGGCTCAAATGGCTGAAAAGCACAAAACCGCTGGCAAAAGGTGCCAGAATGCGCCCCACCATCCGTCAAGCCCAAGCCACTCAGGAAAGACCATGACCCCTGTCGCTCCCTTCATCATCTCCCGCGTTTTCCGTGCGCCCCAACCACTCGTGTTCGAGGTCTACACGCAGCCGCATCACCTGGCGCAATGGTTGAGCCCTGAGGGCTTTCACAACATCCACACCGACATGGACTTTCGCGTGGGTGGGCGTTACCACTACGGCATCCAGGGGCCGGGAGGCATGGAGATGTGGGGCAAGCAAGAATTCCTGGACATCGCAGCGCCCGAACGGCTGGTGCACCTGCAAAGCTTTTCAAACCGCGAAGGCGGTCTGGGCACACACCCCATGGCCCCCACCTGGCCCAAGTACATGCACGTCACCACCACGTTTGAAGAAGTGGCGGGCGAAGGCACCCGCGTCACGATCACCTGGGCACCGCATGAGAGCGACGACATTGGCCGCCAGACGTTCGATGCGGCCCGGCCCGGGATGGAGGTGGGCTTTGGCGGGACGTTTGTGAAGCTGGATGCTTATCTGCAAAAGCTGCAGGGCTGAAAACAGGATTCAGAGTCCTCGGGGATCGTTGAAGCGTCCCCTGCGCAGGCGATCAAAGCATCGCCTGCCGCGCATCCTCTGACAACAGATCAATCAAATCCCGCGCAAAGCCGGGCAGTTCATCGAAGCTGCGCACGCAAATCTGCATGGAGCGCAACGCCCACGCATCGGACAGGGGCACCAATCGGATGGCCATGCTGCGGGCGTGGCGGCGAGCGGCGGACTCGGGCAGCACGCCCACGCCCACACCGGCTTCGATCATGCGGCAGGCCGACTCGAAACTGCCCACCTGAATGCGCACCTTGAGCGGCTTGTTCAGCTGCTCGCATTCGCGGTTGAGGAAAGCATGCAAGGCACTGGCCTCGTGCAGGCCCACATGGTCAAACTCCAAGGCGTCGATGAGCGGCATGCTGGGCAAATCGGCCACGGCATGCCCCTCGGGCACCACCAGCACCAGGCTGTCCGAGCGGTAGGGCAAGGTCTGCAGGCTTTCAGTGCGCACCGAGCCGGCCACGATGCCGATGTCGGTCTTGCCGTCGATCACGGCACGCACAATTTCGTTCGACAGCTTTTCCTGCAAGTCGATGTTCACATCGGGGTGCGTGGCCAGATAGCGCTTGAGCACCTCGGGCAAAAACTCGCCCAGCGCCGTGGTGTTGGCGTACACACGCAGATGGCCTTTGATGCCTCTGGCGTACTCCTGCAAGTCACCACGCAGATGCTCGATCTGGCCCAGCACCAAGCGCGCACGGTGCACAAACGCCTGGCCCGGGGGCGTGAGCGTCACGCCCTGGCTGTGGCGGTTGAGCAGCTTGGCACCAATGCTTTCTTCCAGGTTTTTGATGCGCGTGCTGGCCGCAGGCAAGGAGATGAACGAAGCCTCTGCCCCTTTGGTCAGGCTGTTGGCTTCGGCCACACGCACCATGAGGCGCAAATCCACCAGATCGAAATGAACAGACATGGGGGGATTGTGCCAGCGGGGTGGGACCTTGCTGGGTCGCCAGTCTTGATGCGGAGACGAAGGTTGTGGTGGATGGGGGATGTCGGCCATACCTATCTGCGTATGTCGCTGCCTACAAGCAAGAAGCACGACAAGCCAATTGTGTTGATGGCTGCGGCTGTGCATTACTACCGTCGGCAGAAGGCGCTGCATTGGAGCGACGACAAGCGGAAGAACAAGGCAACAGCAGAGGACTATGTGTTTCTGCCCTCGCATGGACGCACTTCGGCAGCAGACACGAAGGAGCAGATTGAAAAGCGTAGGGGTGCAGCTCTTACGCAGTTGCAACGTCAATTCAGCGTACTACTTGCCCACTGTAGGCTTGAGCAAGGAGCACGTGGGGAAGAACGCAGCCTTTACAGCCTACGGCACACTTGCATAATGTATCGATTGCTTTACGGCGAGGGTTTGGACTTGCTAACACTAGTTCGCAATGCTCGCACATCCACAGAAATGATTGAGCATTTCTATGCATCACACTTGGAAGGTGAGATGAATATTGAGATGCTACAGAGGCGAAGGAGTAAAAAATGAGTGACAACAACTCGGATTTAATCGAATATCTATGCGGAAACATGTTTGACATTCAAGGTCGCCTTCGCGCCAATGAAATAATTTTGAACTCCTTGATGTCAGTTATCTGTGAAAATGCCCCAGAGTTGATCGAAAAACTAAAAGAAAAAATCAATGACACTTCGCAACTTTCAGTGCAAATGAAAGAGCTATCTACAGATTTTGCCGCAGATGCATTTCAAAGAGAAATACATCAAGCAATTTTGAAGTTTTCACTTATTGAGGAAGCATCAAAATATTCACCGACACGAATTGAAATACTGAATAAATGAAAACCATTTATCAATTTAAGGTGTACGACATAGGCTCCGACCAATACAAAAAATCCGAGGCCTTCGGGACGAAAGAGTACATAGGATCCATCAACGGCGCCTCTCTCATACATGGCACTGAAAAAGAAGTAGATGAAATATTTTTAGATGCCGACGGCCGACTAATTGACACCCAGAAGAAGTGATGATGGGAATCAAGAACAGAAGGGAAGCTGCTACCTCTTTGCGTAGCTTGTTGCTGACAAACACCGTTCTGCTGTGCTTGCCCTTCGTCTGTCCTGCTGACAGCTAAATCTCATCCTTCACTGTGCCGTCGGTGTTGAGCACGTCGCAGTAGCGTAGTGCTGCTACTTCGGTAATCATCTATTGACGCCTGAGTGTATGCAACCACTGCAAACCGATCGGTCGTAGCGTCTGTTGGAATGACCGCAACGGGTCGCAACCTGCCCCTCAACGCCCCGCCGTCTGCAGCATCTTCCTGGCCAGCAACAGCACCGGCGGATCGACCATCTTGCCGTCCACGCTGAACGCTCCGCCGCCCGCAGCGCGTTCGGCTGCCAGCACGCGCTCGGCCCAGTCACACTCGGCCTCGGTGGGGGTCAGCGCCTGGTGCACCCCGGCCACTTGCGCGGGGTGAATGCACAGCTTGGCACCAAAGCCAAAGCGGCGGCTGCGCTGGGCGTCGCGAGCCAGCACGTCGGCGTCGGTCGTGGCGGTGGTCACGCCATCTACTGGCGCGGGCAAAGCAGCGCGGCGCGAGGCCACGACCAGGGCCACGCGGATGGGGGCGAGTTCGGCTTCGTCGGGCCCGCAGCTCATGCCCAGATCGGCCTGCAGGTCGATGTGTCCCAGGCCCAGGCGCAGCACGCCTGTGGCGCGGGCGATGGCATCCATCTGGCCCACGCCTTCGGCGCTTTCAATCAGGGGCAGGACAGGCAGTCGGGTGGCACTCACCACCGCGTCGATCTGCGGCGCGCTTTCTGCCTTGGGCAGCATCACCGCGCCCAGCCCGGGCAGGCTGGCCACGGCGCGCAGATCGTCGGCATGCCAGGGCGTGCCCGCCGGGTTCACGCGCACCAGCAGGCGTGCGCGTTGCGCGGTGTCCAGGCTGGGCCAGGCCAAGAGCAAAGCCTCACGCGCCGTGGCCTTGGCGTCCAGCGGCACGGCGTCTTCCAAATCAACGATCACCGCATCGGCGCCACTGGCCAGCGCCTTGGCAAAGCGCTCGGGCCGGTGGCCCGGCACAAACAAAAAACTGCGCGCCAGTGGCAGGGGTGACGACACCGACTGGCTCATGACAGCAGCGCGCCCACCTTGGGCCAAGTGGCCACTTGCCACATCGCAGCCACGGCTTTTTGCATGGCCTCAGGTTTTGCACCGCCGCTGAACGCGGCCAGGCGCAAGGCCTTGTCGGTGATCTCCTGGCGTGAGAGGGTGTTGCCCGGATCGCCCTTGGGCTCGTCCACGCGGCCATGCAGCACGCGGCCATCGGTGGTGGTCACGGTCACTTTGCCGATCCAGCGCTTGGGGTAGGCACCATCAACTTCGGCGTCCAGCATCATCGTGACCTTGTCGCGCAGCGTCTGGGTGGGTTGGCTCAAGAAGTCGCGGTCAAATTCGGTCAGGCCCGCGTGACCGTGCTGCGCCACCAGCGCCAGCACTGTGCCCATGGAAAACTTGCTCTGGTGCACCGTGGTGGGTTTGACCACCGGGCCCAGCACATCGATCGCGCCCTGGTGCACATGCGTGACCACCTCGGCCAGATCGCCCAGTTGCAGACCATGTGTCTGCATGACGTGCAGCAACGCATCAGCGGCCGGGTGGGTGTGGCGGCAGCTGGCGTGGTACTTGAACGAGGTCTCGGCCGTGGCCCAGCGCGTGCCCAGGCCGTCCACCAAGCGGCTCGGGTCGGCGTCACTCGACATGCCAGCGGCCATGCCCTGCGGGCCTTGCAAAATGTCGGCTGCACCCGTGAATCCGTCTTTGGCCAGATAGGCCGACATCAGGCCCGCTGCGGCGGCGTGCGCGGTGTGCAGCTGCTTGCTGTCGGCCGCGGTTCGCAAAAACTCCCACAAGCCCGCCGACTGCGTGCCGGCCGAGCCCAAGGCGTGTTGCATCTGCTGTGCGTTCAGGCCCAGCAGATGACCCACAGCGGCGGCTGCGGCCAGCGTGCCTGCGGTGCCGGTGGTGTGGAACACACGGTAGTGCGAGCGCCCCAAAAATTCACCCACGCGGATACCCACTTCGTAACCCACCACCGAGGCGGCCAGCAACTGCTTGCCGCTCGCGCCCAAGGCTTGTGCCACCGCCACGGCGGGCGAAAACACCACCGTGGCCGGGTGGAACACCGAGCCGTTGTGCACATCGTCCTGCTCGGCCACATGCGAGGCCGCCGCGTTGGCCATGGCGGCCACATAGGGCGAGCTGCGGGAGCCGTCCACGATCACCTCGGACGGGCCTTGCGCGGGCCCCATGGAACGGGCAAAACGGGTGATGGTCTCCACCGGGCGCGAGCCGTGCCCGGCCACAGCCGAGCCAAACCAGTCGACCAGCAGGTCTTCGATCTTGCGGACCACCGGCTCGGGGATGTCCTCGAAGCGCAGCCCTGCGGCAAAGGCAGCCAGTTGGGTGGTATTGGATGCGGTGTTGTGGGTCATGGTTTGTCTCCTTCTGTTCAATCAAGCTGCAGGTGTAGGTGTGGGAGCGGCGCCCTCGCCGCGATAGAGCGCCCGCAGTCCACACACATTCGCCCCGAGGGCGGGGCTCCTACACATTCAAATGGCCTGGCTGTTGCGCAAGGCCTGCACGGCCGCGTCGTCCAGCCCCAGCTCGCGCAGGATGGCCTCGGTGTGCTCGCCCACGGCGGGCACGGCGTCCATGCGGTAGTCGTAACGGTTGTTGCGCCCAGGCGGCAGCAAGGCCGGAATGTCGCCCGCAGGCGAGCCCACGGTCTGCCAGCGCTGGCGGGCCTGGAGCTGCGGGTGAGCCCAGACCCCGGCCATGTCGTTCATGCGGGCGTTGGCGATCTGCGCCTGATCCAACCGGGCTTCGACCTCGGCGGTGCTCATGCGGGCGAAGACGCCCAAAATCAGTTGCTGCAGCTCGGCGCGGTTGTCGTTGCGCAGGGCGTTGGTGCAAAAGCGCGCATCGGTGGCCAAAGCCGCATCGGCCAGCACCACCTCGCAAAACACTTTCCACTCGCGTTCGTTTTGCAGGCCCAGCATCACGGTGCCACCATCGCCCGCCGCAAACGGGCCATAGGGGTAGATGCTGGCGTGCGATGCAGCGGTGCGGGGCGGCGGCGCGGCGCCTTCAAAAGCGTAGTACAGCGGGTAGCCCATCCACTCGCCCAGCGCTTCGAGCATGGACACGTCGATGTGGCTGCCCTGGCCGGTCTTGCCGCGCAGCAGCAGCGCCGACAGGATGTTGGTGTAGGCGTACATGCCCGCCGAAATGTCGGCCATCGAGTTACCCGCCTTGGACGGGGCTTCGGGCGTGCCGGTGATGGACAAGAGCCCTGCTTCGCTCTGGATCAGCAGGTCGTAGGCTTTCTTGTCGCGGTAGGGGCCGTCTTCGCCGTAGCCGGAGATGTCGCAGACGATCAGTTTCGGGTGCGTCGGGCTCAGCGCCTCGAACGACAGACCCATGCGGGCGGCCGCTCCGGGCGCGAGGTTTTGCACCAGCACGTCGGCGTCTTTGAGCAGCTCGCGCAGCACGGCCAGCGCGCCAGGCTGTTTGAGGTCCAGCGTCAGGCTTTCCTTGGAGCGGTTGGTCCACACAAAGTGCGAGGCCTGACCACGCACCCGCGTGTCGTAGGCCCGCGCAAAGTCGCCCGCGCCAGGGCGCTCGACCTTGATGACGCGTGCGCCCAGGTCCGCCAGCTGGCGGGTGCAGAACGGCGCGGCGATCGCGTGTTCGAGCGAGATGACGGTGATGCCGTCGAGGGGTCTTGGCGAAGTCATGTCAGAAGGAGCGGGGCAAACCGAGGATGTGCTCGGCCACGTAGCTGTAGATCATGTTGGTCGAGATCGGTGCCACTTGGTACAGGCGGGTCTCGCGGAACTTGCGCTCGATGTCGTACTCGCAGGCAAAGCCAAAGCCGCCGTGCGTCTGCAGGCAGACGTTGGCCGCTTCCCAGCTGGCCTTGGCCGCCAGGTACTTGGCCATGTTGGCTTCGGCACCGGCGTTCTGGTGCGCGTCGATTTTTTCGCAGGCCTTCCAGCGCATCAGGTTCGCGGCTTCGAGCTCAATGAAGGCGTCGGCAATCGGAAACTGCACGCCCTGGTTTTGCCCAATGGGACGGCCGAACACCACGCGTTCGCTGGCGTATTTGCGGGCGCGGTCGATGAACCAGTAACCGTCGCCAATGCACTCGGCGGCGATCAGCGTACGCTCGGCGTTCAGGCCGTCGAGCAAGGTCTTGAAGCCCTTGCCCTCTTCGCCGAGCAGCGCGTCTTCGGGGATTTCGAGGTTGTCAAAAAACAGCTCGTTGGTCTCGTGGTTGACCATGTTCAGGATGGGGCGCACGGTCAGGCCGTTGCCAATCGCCTGCTTCAAATCGATGAGGAAACACGACAGCCCTTCAGAGCGTTTCTTCACCTGATCGACCGGCGTGGTGCGCGCCAGCAAGATCATCAAATCGCTGTGCTGGATGCGCGAGATCCAGACCTTCTGGCCGTTGATGACCCAGCGGCCGTCCTTCTTGACGGCGCTGGTCTTGAGCTTGGTGGTGTCGCTGCCGGTGGTCGGCTCGGTCACGCCCATGGACTGAATGCGCAACTCGCCGGTGGCGATTTTGGGCAAGAACTTGTCCTTTTGTGCTTGCGAGCCGCTGCGCACGATGGCGTTCATCACGTACATCTGGCCGTGGCAGGCGCCGGAGTTGCCGCCCGAGCGGTTGATCTCTTCCATGATGACCGAGGCCTCGGCCATGCTCAGGCCCGAGCCGCCGTATTCCTGCGGAATCAGCGCGGCCATCCAGCCCGCCTTGGTGAGCGCGTCGACAAACTCTTCGGGGTAGCCCCGTGCTTCGTCGACCTTGCGGTGGTATTCGTCAGGGAACTGGGCGCACAGATCGCGCACGGCGTCGCGGATGTCCTGGTAGGGGTCGGGTGTGGTGTGCATGGTTTTTTGTATCGGTGAAAAGTGCGGGCCAAAGAATCTCAGGCCAAGGTCGCTTGCGCCTGCATGGTGAGCCAGCCTTCGTGGTCGCAGGCCCACAGCTCAACCGTTTTGCCATCGGCAGACGGTTTGCCGTTCAGGCGGAAAGGGTGCAGGTCAAAGGTCGGGCGCACGGCGCGGAACTGGAACGAAGCCACGCGGGCCCCGGGCACTTGCCTGCGCACCAGGTCCACCAGCAAGGTGGCGATCAGTGGGCCGTGCACGATGAGGCCGGGGTAGCCTTCTTCTTGCGTGACGTAGCTGCGGTCGTAATGGATGCGGTGACCATTGAAGGTGAGCGCCGAGTAGCGGAACAGCGACACCGGATCAGGCACAAATTCGCGCTGCCAGGGCGCACCGGTCTCGGCTGCGGTGGGCGGCACTTCGGGCGCACCCGGTACGGCGGCTGCGCGGTAGACGATGTCGTGCGTCTCGGTCAGGCACAGGCCATGGGCGTTGTGGAAAGCGTGTTCGACTTCGACAAACAGCAGGTCGCCGGTGCGGCCCGCCTTGTGTTTGACCGAAGCGATGCGCGAGCGCTTTTTCGCCGCGTCGCCCACGCGCAGCGGGTTGTCGGTCTGCCACTGCAGGCGACCACCGGCCCACATGCGGCGCGGCAACGGCACGGGCGGTAAAAAGCCCCCGCGCAAAGGGTGACCATCGGGCCCGATCTGGCTTTGCCGCGCCTGCGGCAAAAAGTACAACCAGTGCCACAGAGGTGGCACATCGCTGCCTGCGGTTTGCCGGGCGTCATCGCGGTCGAGCAGCGCACTCTGGCCGCGCAGGGGGGCGGCGCTGATTTCGTCGTCCAGCGTTTCGCTGCGGCCTTCCCAGCTGCGCAAGTGCGCCACCTGGGCGGCGTCAAGGGTGGTTATGTTCGTGGGCGTGTTCATGGACATATCTTCGCCGAGTTCGAGGGGTGCGCTTGTCTGTCTTTGTGAAAGACCATCTTTAGCAAGCACAAAGGGGGCATGGATTTGTAGGAGCCCCGCCCTCGGGGCGATGGATCGTGATCTGCGCAGGCCGATCGCGGCGGGGGCACCGCTCCTACTGGGGAGTGCCATGACGTGGACAGATGCATCCCTTTGTGGGAGCCCCGCCCTCGGGGCGATGGGTCGTGGTCTGCGCAAGCCCATCGCGGCGGGGGCGCCGCTCCTACAGAAGTGGATTTTTGGGGTGGTTCAAAGCTGCGCATACTTTTCGACCAACTCACGCTTGAGCACCTTGCCGCTCAGCGTCATCGGCATCTCGGCCACCAGCGTGACCACAGAGGGGCGTTTGTAAGGCGACAGGTGTTCATGCGCATGGGCCTTGAGGGCGTCCAGGTCAATCTGCACACCCGCCTTGGCCTCGATGAAGGCCAGGATGTCTTCGTTGCCGTCGGCCGTTTTGCGCCCGGCCACTGCCGCACGCTGCACACCGGGCCAGGCAAGAAAGACGGCCTCGACTTCACCGGGGTAAACGTTGAAGCCGGAGCGGATGATCATTTCCTTGAGCCGCCCCACCACCTGCAAAGCGCCATCGGCATCTTGTCGGCCCAGGTCGCCGCTGGCGTACCAGCCGCCGGGCTTCATGACCTGGTCGGTGATCTCGGGGTCGCGGAAATAGCCGGGCATCAGGCCCACGCCACGCATCCAGATCTCGCCGGTTTCGCCTGCGGGCAGGTCTTGTCCGTTTGGGCCGACGATGCGCAGCTCGGCCCCCTCGACCAGATAGCCGGCGCTGGTGTCGTTGCGCCATTCGCCCCGGCGGCACAAGGTCAGGGCACCGGCGTATTCTGACAGGCCATAGCCGTGGTGCAGGGGCTGGCCAAAGCGCGCTTCGATGGCTTTCTTGACGCTCAAGTCCAGCGGCGCAGCGCCGGTGTAGACGTAACGCAAATCAGGCGCTGCGGGGTGATCGATGCCCTGGCTGTCGAGCCAAGCCAGCAGACGGGTGAACATGGCGGGCGGGCCTTGCAGCTGCGTCAGGCCCTGGTGGGCCAAGGCCTCGAACACATCGGCCGGATCGAACTGGCTGCGCATGAGCAGCCCAGCGCCCGCGTGCAGCGAAGCCATCAGCACCGTGCCCAGGCCAAAGATGTGGGTCATTGGCAGATAGGCATACGAGCGGTCCGTGGGCACCAGCTGGCGCGACTGCGCCGAGACCTTGCCGAACTGCAGCAACCCCGCGTGCGTGAGCATGACACCCTTGGGCTGGCCAGTGGTACCCGAGGTGAAGATGATCGCGGCCACGCGCTCGGCCAGGTCGCCCGTCTGCGCCGTGGCTTGCGGGTCGGCCCGGGTGTGCCGCAGCGCGGGCAACACGCTGGCGCGGGTGTCGTGGTGCGCTGCGTGCTGGCGTGCGGCCTCGGACACGCCCACGGTGAAATACAAGAGACGGGCGTCGGCCTTGGCGGCAAAGGCCACCAGTTCGGACGCGGTCATGCGGGCATTCACGCCGCAGGCCCAGGCACCCACGCGGCTGCAGGCCAGCACCAGCGCCACATGCTCGGGGCAGTTTTCTGCGGCCACCAGCACTCGGTCGCCCACGCGCACACCGGCTTCGCGCAGCTCGATTTCGAGCAGGTTCACCTGCTCGGCCAACTGGCCCAGGGTCATCACCCCGTCTTTCAGAAAAAGAAAAGGGTGATCGGGCGCCTGCGCGGCACGCTCGTCAAAGAGGTGATGGATGCGGGTATGGTGAGAAGGCATGATTTATTCGAACGTCATGCCTTTGGTCACTTCGGCCCACAACGCGTGCTCGCGGCGCATGCGCTCGGCCAGATCGCTGGCTTTGCCGTTCCAGATCACGTAGCCCTGATCGATCCAGCGCTTGCGCAGCTCGGCGTCCTGCAAGGCACGGGCCGTGGCCGCAGCAATGCGCTGGCTGGCATCGGCACTCGTGCCCAGCGGGCCGTACAGACCATACCAACCACCCACGTCGTAGTCGCGGATGCCCAGCTCGGTCATGCTGGGCAGTTGC
>Ga0213920_1001666_pt1 | contig 11861 bp, 9 predicted proteins | sample McNCre1117MG_FD_161054 | JGI IMG/M metagenome (GOLD analysis project Ga0213920, IMG submission 161054) | Freshwater microbial communities from McNutts Creek, Athens, Georgia, United States - 11-17 MG | ecosystem: Environmental > Aquatic > Freshwater > Creek | place: USA: Georgia | collected...
TGGATGTCCGGTATCACCGCAATTGCCATCATCCTGGTTGAGATCCTGGTTTCGCTAGCCGTCATCAAGTTCTTCATGAGCAACGATGGCGCAAACGTCTGGCAGGGCAAGATCGCTCCTGCTTTGGCAGCTGTTGGTCTAGTAGTGGGAGAGTACCTCCTGATGAGCCGCTTCAACCTGCTGGCGGGTGTTCAGCCAGACGGCGTGGACCCAACCCTGCCAGACTCGGCGTGGAAACTCTCCACCCTAGGTTGGTCCCTGGTGCTTGCTCCATTCGTGGCGGCAATCATCGGCTACATCGTGAGTTCGCTTCAGAAGCACGAGAACGACACCCTGGTGGACGACATCCTGTCCTAAACCAGACAGAAGTAAACAAGGACCCCGCCTAGAGGCGGGGTCCTTCGCTTAAAAGTTGTTGCCCCCACCAATCGGCGGGGGCAACAACTTTTGGAGTCCTTACGGAATCATCTCCGCGAATGCTTCCATGAAGCACTTGCGCAGGATTCGCTCGATCTCGTCGAACTCGGCCTGGCCAATGGTCAGTGGCGGGGCCAGCTGAACTACGGGGTCTCCGCGGTCATCGGAGCGGCAGTAGAGACCCTCTTCAAACATGCGGTGGCTTAGGATTCCACGAAGCAGCTTGTCGCACTCGGCATCGCTGAAGGTTTCCTTGGTTTCCTTGTTCTTGACTAGCTCAATGGCCCAGAAGTATCCGGTGCCGCGAACGTCGCCAACAATAGGCAGGTCCTTCAGCTTCTCGAGGGTGGCCTTGAAGGCCGCTTCGTTGCGCTGCACGTTGCCAACCAGGTCTTCGCGGTCGAAGACGTCGAGGTTGGCCAGAGCAACGGCACATGAAACCGGGTGACCACCGTAGGTGTAGCCGTGAGGGAACAGGTTGCCGTGCTTGAAAGGCTCAAACAGCTTCTCTGCAATCATCAGGGCACCCAGCGGCGCGTAGGCGCTGGTGAGACCCTTGGCGCAGGTGAGCATGTCTGGCTCCAGGCCGTAACGCTCGCTGGCGAACATGTTTCCGCAGCGGCCAAAGCCATCGATGGTCTCGTCCGCAACAATCAGCACGTCGTACTTGTCGCAGATCTCTCGGATGCGCTCGAAGTACACCTTTGGTGCGGTGAAGCAACCACCGGAGTTCTGAACCGGCTCCAGGAAGAACGCGGCAACGGTGTCTGGGTCCTCGAACAGGATCATTTCTTCAACGCGGTCGGCCGCCCAAAGGGCAAACTCTTCCTCGGTCTCAAACTGATCCTGAGCGCGGTACCAGTTGGTGTTTGGCACGCGGAAGGTGCTTGGCACCAGCGGCTCAAACGCCTTCTTCATGGCGGGAATACCGGTGAGCGAAAGCGCTCCGTGGCTGGTGCCGTGGTAGGCAACGGCGCGGGTGAGCACCTTGTGCTTTAGCGGCTTGCCCTTGAGCTTGAAGTACTGCTTCGCCAGCTTCCACGCGGTCTCGTTGCCCTCGCCACCACCGGTGGTGAAGAACACGCGAGACAGGCTCTTTGGAGCGTAGGAGAGCAGGCGTTCGCTCAGCTCAATGGCTGCAGGGTGGGCGTGGCTCCAAATAGGGAAGTAGTCCAGCTCACGCATCTGCTTGTAGCCGGCTTCCGCCAGTTCTTGGCGACCGTGACCAACGTTCACCGAGAACAGGCTCGAGATTCCGTCGAGGTACTTCTTGCCATTGATGTCCCAGAAGTGGTGTCCTTCTGCTTTCACAATGATTGGGAGCTCGCCGTCTAGCAGCGGCTTGTGTTGGGTGAAGTGCAGGAAAAGGTTCTCCTTTGCAGCCTTTTCTAGCATTTCCTTGTTTGGTTCCTGGCCGGCTTTGCGCGCGTCCTGGATTGGGGTGGCTCTATTCGCCGAGGCGACGGTTGCCATGAAATATCACTCTTTACTGTGCTTGTTTTTAGCGGAACCTATCTGGTTCCCCAGTTGTAGAACTGCTTGTGCAACTTCAGGTACACGAAGGTTTCGGTACTGGTTACTCCGGGCAGCGTCCGGATCTTTGCATTGAGAAGGTTGATGAGATCGTCATCGTTCTCACAAACCACCTCAACCAAAATGTCAAAACTTCCCGCGGTCAAAACCACGTAATCCACCGATGGCAGCGATGCCAGCTCCTCGGCGATGGCTCGGGTGTCTCCGCCGCAGCGGATGCCAATCATGGCCTGGCGATAGAAACCGAGCTGCATCGGGTCTGTTACTGCAACAACCTGCATGACGCCAGACTCGGTGAGTTTCTGTACGCGCTGCCGAACGGCTGCCTCAGATAGGCCAACGGCCTTGCCAACCTCGGCGTAAGACTTGCGACCGTCGTGCTGAAGCTGCTCGATGATCGCCTTTGAAACGTCATCCAGCTGGCTAGCCTTGGTGCGCGTAACTCTGGACATATAACGATTGTGCCAGTGAAAATGCCTTTTTGCAAAAGAATCAGTAGCAAAACGCCGATTTGAGCGACCTTTTGTTCCCTCAAATGCCCAATCTGCTACGGATTACGCACCCGACCGTTATGAGATGGTTATGATTAGGGAGAGTTCCCTTTTACCCAACTCGAAGGAGAGTTGAAGTGGCCGTTCGCCAACTAACCAACTTCATCAATGGTGAGTTTGTCCAGTCCCACTCGGGCGAAACCAGCGATGTAATCAACCCATCAACCGGCCAGGTTTACGCAACCGCGGCCGTTTCCAACCAGCAGGATGTGGACGACGCCTACAAGGCCGCCGCCAAGGCATTCGAGGACTGGGGCAATTCCACCCCATCGGAGCGCCAGCTGGCACTATTCCGCATCGCCGATGCCATGGAGGCGCGCGCGGAGGAGTTTGCCGACCGCGAGAGCGAGAACACCGGTAAGCCCCGCGGCACCCTCGTTGAGTACGAGATCATGCCCTCGGTTGACCAGATCCGCTTCTTTGCCGGAGCCGCCCGCAACCTTGAGGGTCGCGCCACCGCCGAGTACACGCGCGACCACACCTCGTCGATTCGCCGCGAGCCAATTGGTGTTATCGGTCAGGTAACCCCCTGGAACTACCCGCTGAACATGGCCACCTGGAAGTTCGCTCCAGCCATCGCTGCAGGTAACACCGTGGTGCTGAAGCCTTCCGACACCACCCCTTCTTCCACCCTGCTGCTGGCAGAGGTTGCCGCCGAGTTCCTGCCAGCCGGCGTGCTGAACGTGGTTACGGGTAACCGCGACACCGGTCGCGCCATGATTGAGCACGAGACCCCGCAGATGGTTTCCATCACCGGTTCGGTGCGCGCCGGCATGGAGGTTGCCAAGAGTGCGGCCCTCGATGTGAAGCGAGTCCACCTTGAGCTGGGTGGCAAGGCCCCGGTCATCGTGTTCGCCGATGCCGACCTGGCCAAGGCCGCCGCGCAGATTGCAATCGCCGGATTCTTCAACGCCGGTCAGGACTGCACGGCAGCCACCCGAATCCTGGTGCACGAGTCGGTTGCTAAGGACTTTGTAGCGCTGCTCTCGGCCGAGGTACGCGAAAACGCCAAGACCGGAACCCCAGACCGCGATGACATTCTCTTTGGCCCGGTCAACAACGTGAACCAGCTGGAGCGTGTGCAGGGCTTCATTGAGCGCCTGCCAGACCACGCCGAGGTTGCCCTGGGTGGCCACAGCCTGGAGACCCCGGGTTACTTCCACGAGGCCACCATCGTCACCGGCCTGAAGCAGCAGGACGAGGTAATCCAGAGCGAGATCTTCGGCCCCGTTGTTACCGTTCAGACCTTCAAGGATGACGCCGAGGCAATGCGCTGGGCAAACGACGTGAAGTACGGTCTGGCCTCCTCGGTCTGGACCCGCGACCACGGCCGGGCCATGCGGTTCTCCAAGGGCCTCAACTTTGGCTGCGTGTGGATCAACACCCATATTCCGCTGGTTGCAGAGATGCCTCACGGTGGCTTCCGCCACTCCGGCTACGGCAAGGACCTAAGCATGTACGGCTTCGAGGACTACACCCGCATCAAGCACGTGATGAGTTACATCGGCGAGTAAGGGTTAGTCCCGAGTTCTCCACAGATTTGGTCGCTGGCGATTTGCCGACGACCATTTCTGCTTCTCTGAAGCAATGCAGTGGCTCTGGATTTTGCCGTCGCTGGGGTACGGCGTCTATACGTTCGTGGCAACCGGTCAGGTTTACGGGCTGGTCTTTGGTGCGCTTAGCCTGGTTGCCATGCTTGCGGGGAGCCTTCTTCAGCGCAGGCAGCAGCCCGTGGACCCCGGTGGCCAGGTGCGATTCGGGGCGGGCAGGGTTGCAATAGGCAATCGGGTCCTACCAAAGTGGCAGTGGCGCTGGCAGGCCGCCTGGGTGGAGCGCGTTTACTCGCAGCTAGAGGAGTCCAACGCCCACCTTGCGGGGCGGCTGGCAGTTGCCTCGCGGCTACGCGGTAGGTTGAGCGCCAGCGAGGAACAGCTTAAGGCCTCCGCCGGCCTGCCGGCCTGGCTGGGGTTTGCCGGCACCAGCCAGATAGAGCTGAATTTGGCGCGCGAGGGCGGGCACGGCATAGTGGTCGGCGCAACGGGTGCGGGCAAGAGCCAGCTGCTAACCCTGTGGCTGGTTAGCCTGTGTCAAGGGCTAGACGCCAGCCGGCTCAGGCTGGTGTTGATTGACTTCAAGGGCGGGGCCACCCTGGCGCCATTCGCCAAGACTCCTCAGGCTCAGTCTCTCCACACCGATCTGGGTCAGTCCACTCAAGAAGTCCTCGGCCAGCTGCAGGTCCTGCTAACCGAGCGCGAGCAGGCGCTCGCCGAATCCGCCTTTGCGGAGATAGCCCTGATGCCCCCATCAAAGAGGCCGCCGACGACGCTGGTGGTCATCGATGAGCTTCAGGCGCTGCTGACTGACAACCCCGCGGCCCAGCCGATTCTGGAGGCCATCGCGGCCAGGGGACGCTCGCTCGGGGTACACCTCCTGGTTACCGCGCAGTCGCTCATTGGAATTCCGCGCGGGCTGCTGGCAAACCTCGGGGTTCGCATTGCCGTGGGTAGGTCCGACTCGGTTGACCTCGCACAGTTGGGTTACAGCCGGCCGGCGGCGGCACTGGGCGGGGAGGCGGCGGGTGTGGCGGCGGCGGGAGCGATACCGGCACCTGGTGCAACCGCGGCGGGCGCAACCCCGGCGGGCTCGCTCCCGAACACTGAGATAACAGGCAATTCGGCCGCGGAAATTGCCTGGGGTCAGGCCGTACTTATTACCCCGGAGAGGCAGCTGACGTTTGGCTTTCCGAGCGGGGGAGCGGTGCATCCTGCACGCGCTGTGGAAACTAAGGAAACCCTAATCAATTTCGGATTTTGAAAATCATCTGGTTTAGGGCGGAAACCGCCTGCCGGGCTTACAAAATGTGGCAGTATTTTGTCTTGGGCGCTTAGGCGGTCATCTCTGTGTTGGTAAGGGTCATAGAAGATCCTTGAGCTACGAAGGAGTTAGGCATTATGTCCAACCCTCAAACCACGCCGCTTCAAAACCTGCTGGGCGCAGCAACTAATCCAATGACTCGCCGCACCGTACTCGCGGGCGCCGGCCTCGGAGCCGCATCCATGGCGCTTGCCGCCTGTGCACCGGGTGGCGCTAAGCACCTAACCCCAGCCAAGGACCTCTCTGCCTCGCAGCACGTGGTCACCTGGGACAACTGGCCCTACTACATGGACGACAACGACAACCCGCAGTCGCCAACCATCCAAGGCTTTGAGAAGCAGACCAACATTCAGGTGACCTACCGCACCAACGTTGACGACAACAACACCTACTACGCCCGCATCAAGAACCAGCTGGCAGCAGGTAAGGACACCGGCGCCGACGTATTCTGCCTAACAGACTGGATGGCTGCCCGCCTTATTAACAGCGGACTGGTGCAGCCACTCAACTACAAGCTGCTGAAGAACGTAACCGCCAACCTCGACCCATTCTTCAAGGGTTCGGAGTGGTCGTACGACTCCGACCGCACCTACTCGCTGCCTTGGAAGGGCATCATCGCGGGCATTGGCTACCACAAGGAGAACTACAAGAAACTCACCGGCAAGGACGCCCCAACTAGCGTTGCCGACCTGTGGGACCCAGCCGTCAAGGGCAAGGTTGTTGTTCTCTCGGAGATGCGCGACACCCTGGGCATGATCATGCTCGGCAACAACGTTGACATCACCAAGTTCACCGCCGATGAGTTCAACACTGCGCTTGACACCTTCACCAGCAATGTGAAGTCCGGTCAGGTTCGTGGCATCAAGGGCAACAGCTACATCGATGACCTGAAGAACGGCGACGCTGTGGTTGGCATTGTCTGGGCGGGCGACATCGTCTCCACCAACAACGAGCTGGGCAAGGATGTTCTCGGTGCAGTGATTCCTGCCACCGGTGGAACCTTCGCCTGCGACAACTACCTAATCCCAATGGGTTCGCAGCACGCCGCAAACGCCGAGGCCCTCATCAACTACTACTACACCCCTGAGGTTGCAGCCGAACTGGCTCTTGGTGGCGTGGTTTACGTACCACCTGTGAAGGGTGCCAAGGAGCTGGTGGCTGCGAAGAACCCAGCCATCGCCGCCAACGAGCTGATATTCCCAACCGACTGGAGCAAGCTGCACCAGTTCCGCCCACTGACGCCAAAGGAAGACAACCAGTTCTCCAAGGCTTGGTCCGACGCCTCGAATGGAGTTGTGTAATTGAAGGAATTCGTACCCGCGGGAGCGGACCTCGAACTAAAAAACATCCGTAAGGAATTTCCAGGTTTCACCGCGATCGAAGACCTCGATCTGCACATTCCAGCCGGCGAATTTTTCGCACTGCTAGGTCCATCCGGCTGTGGCAAGACCACAACGCTGCGCATCATCGCGGGCTTGGATGAGCCAACCTCGGGCCAGGTGCTCATTGGCGGACAGGACGTAACGTTCTCTAAGCCGCACGAGCGCCAGGTAAACACCGTATTCCAGTCTTACGCGCTGTTCCCGCACATGACCATTCTGGAGAACGTGGCATTCGGCCTGCGCCGCCGCAAGATAGAGGACCCTCTGGCCAAGGCCACCGATGCCCTCAACCTGGTTGAGCTGGGTCACGTGGCTCAGCGTCGCCCACAGCAGCTCTCCGGTGGTCAGCAGCAGCGCGTTGCCCTTGCGCGCGCGCTCGTGAACCGCCCATCGCTGCTTCTGCTGGACGAGCCACTGGGTGCCCTAGACCTCAAGCTGCGCCGCCAGATGCAGATTGAGCTCAAGGCCATTCAGATGGAGGTTGGCCTCACCTTCCTGCACGTTACGCACGACCAGGAGGAGGCCATGGACATGGCCGACACCGTGGCCGTTATGAACCGCGGTCGCATCGAACAGATGGGCGCCCCAGAGGTGCTCTATGAGCGCCCGAAGACAGCATTCGTCTCAAAGTTCCTGGGCCAGTCCAACCTGTTCGTTGGCGAGGTTGCAGAGACCAGCGCCAACAGCCTGAGCATCAACGTTGCCGGCAGCAAAATCACCGTTCCAAAGGAGCGCGCAGAAAAGCAGCAGGGCAAGATTGCCATCGGTGTGCGCCCAGAGAAGACCATGTTCCATCGCTCCAAGCCAGCGGAGTCCAGTTCGGTGAATCTCCTCGGCCCCGGACAGATCAAGGACATTCGCTTTACAGGTGTTTCCAACCAGTACCTGATCGAGGTTCCAAACGTTGGCGACATAACCGTGTTTGCTCAGAACGTTGGCATCAGCCCGGTTATCGAGTTGGGCGAGCAAGTTTGGGTTTCGTTCAACGTTGAGCACGCGTTTGGTCTGTTAGACCTCCCAGTGGGCGACGAGGAATAACAATGGCAATCGCGGCTTTCGGCTCATCGCAGCCGGCTAAGACCAGCGGTTCCGCTGCCAAGCGCGCTGGCGTTGTGGCGTGGGTGCTGCTGCTCCCCGGTTTGCTATACCTCACCATGTTCTTCATGGTGCCTCTGGTTTCGCTGCTAGTCACCTCGGTGATGGCACCGGACCCAACCGGCGCCATCGGTGTATTCAACTACGGTTTTGACACCCAGGCCTACGCCCACGTTACCGTGGACTACCTGCCTCAGATCATGCGGTCGTTTGGCTACGCGCTGGTTGCAACCATCGTGGCGCTTTTCATCAGCTACCCGCTGGCATACTTTGTTGGCATTCGTCTGCGCACTCACCCGCTGATTCAGAAGCTCACGCTCACACTGGTGATTGCGCCGTTCTTCATCTCCTTCCTGCTGCGCACCATCGCCTGGAAGCAGATATTCGCCGATGACGCACCCGCCATGACCTTTGTGCGTGGCGCGCTGCACCTTGACGCCACCTTCCACTTTCTGGGAACCCCGGGCGCCGTGGTTTGGGGTCTGGTGTACAACTTCATTCCGTTCATGACTCTGCCGCTCTACACCTCGCTGGAGCGCCTTGACCTGCGCCTGCTAGAAGCCGCCGGCGACCTCTACGCAACGCCGGCAGCAGTGTTCCGCAGGATTACCCTGCCGCTTACCATGCCCGGCGTTATCTCTGGAACACTTCTCACCTTCATCCCCATCACCGGTGACTATGTGAACGCAAGCCGTGACTTCCTGGGCTCGCCATCTACATCGATGATTGGAAACATGGTTCAGGCCGACTACCTGCAGAACCAGGACTACCCGTCGGCATCCGCGCTCTCGGCGGTTCTGATGGCCATCATCCTGGTGATTGTGACCATCTACGTGAAGCGCGCCGGAACGGAGGACCTCCTGTGAAGTCGCTCAGACTGGGCCGTCTGGTCCTTCCGCTCTACTCGGTGCTTGCGCTGGTGTACCTGCTGATCCCCATTTTTTACACCATTGCCTTCTCGTTCAATAACTCCACCGGCCGCACCAACACCATCTGGCAGGGCTTCACCCTCAGAAAGTGGGCTGACGTCTGCGCGCGCCAAGATGTGTGTGACTCGGTGGTTACCTCGCTTGGCATCAGTGCGGTGAGCACCCTGGTTGCCACCATCCTGGGTACCGCCATCGCAATCGCCCTGGTGCGCTACTCGTTCAAGGGTCGCAGCCTGGTCTCGCTCAGCCTGTTCCTACCGATGGCAACCCCAGAGGTTGTTATGGGTGCAGGCCTTGCCGCGCTGTTCTACAACCTCAACTTCACCCAGGGCTACACCACGGTGATTTTGGCGCACATCATGTTCTGCCTCTCGTTTGTGGTTGTAACCGTCAAGGCCCGCGTTCAGACCCTCGACCCCGTTCTTGAAGAGGCTGGCCGCGACCTCTACGCCAACCCATCGCAGGTGTTCTGGCGCATCACGTTCCCGCTGCTGCTTCCGGGCATTGTGGCAGGCGCGCTGCTCAGCTTTGTGCTGTCCTTCGATGACTTCATCATCACCTACTTCAACTCCGGTGGGGCGCTAACCACGTTCCCAATGTTCATCTACGTGGCCGCCTCAAAGGGAGTGCCTGCTGAGGTGAATGTGATCGCATCGATGGTGTTCATGCTGGCCATTGTGATTGTGGTTGGAACCCAGGTGGCAAGCAACATTCGCCAGAAGCGGTTGATGCAGGTCAAGTAGAAGCCAAAAACAAAACCCCCGAGGACCTAAATCCTCGGGGGTTTCGCTTTGAACTTGTTTTAGCTGTTGGCCTTGATGGCGTCCTCAAGCACGTTGATGGCGTCGTTGAGCAGCTCATCGGTAATTACCAGCGGTGGCAGGAAGCGCAGGGTGTTGTAGTAGATTCCCGCGTTTAGAACCAGTACACCGTTCTGGTGGCAGTGGGCAATCACCTTGTCTGTGATGGCCTTGTTTGGCTTCTTGCTGCCTGGCTCAACAAACTCCACGGCAATCATGGCGCCGCGTCCGCGAACATCACCAATCACCGGGTACTTTGCCTTCAGCTCAAGCAGGCGTGGCATGAGTGTCTTCTCAATGCGCTGAGCGTTCTCAATCACGCCACCGGCCTCGATTTCCTTGAGAACCGAGATGGCTGCCGCTGCCGAGACAGGGTTACCACCAAAGGTGCCCCCGATGCCGCCCGGGTGGGCTGCGTCCATAACGTCTGCGCGGCCGGTGACGGCCGAGATGACCATACCGCCGGCGATGCCCTTGGCGATGGTGAACATGTCAGGCTCGAAGCCTTCCTCGTGGCACGATGCAAACCATGCGCCGGTGCGGGCAATTCCGGCCTGAACCTCGTCTGCAACAACCAGAACGCCGTTGGCCTTGGCCCAGGCGCTGATGGCAGCCAGGAAGCCTGGGGCCGGGGTGATGAATCCACCCTCGCCCTGGATTGGCTCGATCACGATGGCGGCGAGGTCCTCGGCGCCGATGTGCTTCTCCATGTAGGTGATTGCGCGCTCCGCGGCCTCGGCACCGGTCATGCCCTCAGGGTCGCGGAATGGGTACGACATCGGCACGTGGTAGATGCTGCCGGCAAGTGGGCCGAAGCCGTTTGCGTATGGGGCGGCCTTGAAGTTCATGGCCATGGTGAGGTTGGTGCGGCCGTGGTAGCCGTGGTCAAATACCGCGATGGCCGAGCGGCGGGTGAACTTGCGCGCAAACTTCACGGCGTTCTCAACTGCCTCGGAGCCCGAGTTGAACAGCGCCGAGCGCTTCTCAAAGTTACCTGGGGTGAGGCGGTTCAGCAGCTCGCAAACCTCAACGTACTGCTCGTACGGGGTCACGGTGAAGAGGGTGTGGGTGAGCTGGGCCACCTGGTGCGAAACGGCATCGATTACGCCCTGGTTGGTGTGGCCGATCGAAACCACTCCGATGCCCGAGCCGAGGTCGATTAGCTGGTTGCCGTCAACGTCAACGAGGATGGCGCCATTTGCCTTCTCGATGTAAACCGGCAGGGCGGCACCCACACCGTTGGAAACGGCCTTGCGACGACGCTCGTGGAGAGCCTGCGACTTGGGGCCGGGGATGGAAGTAACGACTTTGCGCTCCTGCGCGATGGTGAACTCAGTCATGTGTTAAATCCTACGCCCGCGGGGGTATGTTTCAAGCCGTTAGGATGCGAATGATTGGCGTTTTTGAGCGAATTCACAGACCGTTTTCCCGCGATGGGAGAATGGACAAATGCGACGCGTCATAATCCTCGGTTCCACCGGCTCAATCGGCACGCAAGGCCTTGAGGTCATTGCCCAAAATCGTGATCGATTCGAGGTTGTTGGTCTCGCCGCGGGAACCAACTCCGAGCTGCTTGCTCAGCAGGCCGCGCAGTTTGGCGTGCCGGCATCGAAGGCTGTTTTAGGTGCAGAGGCCGCAACCCGGCTGGTTGAAGAGACCGAGGCCGATGTTGTTGTGAACGGCATCACCGGTTCGATTGGTTTGGCGCCAACCCTGGCAACGCTGAAAACCGGCAAGACCCTGGCGCTTGCAAACAAGGAGTCGCTCATCGTTGGTGGTCGTTTGGTGACCGATGCCGCGGCCGAGGGGCAGATTGTTCCCGTTGACTCCGAGCACTCGGCTCTGGCGCAGTGCCTGCTTTCCGGCGCGCCCAGCGAGGTTCGCAAGCTTATTCTCACCGCGAGTGGCGGCCCGTTCCGCGGCTGGACCCGCGAGCAGCTGCAGGACGTTACGCCAGAGCAGGCGCTGGCACACCCAACCTGGGTGATGGGCAAGGTTGTCACCACCAACTCGGCAACCCTCGTGAACAAGGGCCTAGAGGTGATTGAGGCCCACCTGCTGTTTGGCATTCCGTTCGAACGCATCGATGTCACCGTTCATCCGCAGTCCGTTGTTCACTCCATGGTGGAATTCATCGATGGCTCGGTGATTGCCCAGTGCTCACCGCCAAACATGAAGCTACCGATTGCGCTTGGAATGAGCTGGCCGGAGCGAGTTGCCAACGTGGCGCCTGCCTGTGACTGGACCAAGGCCGCCACCTGGACCTTCGAGCCACTGAAC
>Ga0213920_1001668_pt1 | contig 11841 bp, 12 predicted proteins | sample McNCre1117MG_FD_161054 | JGI IMG/M metagenome (GOLD analysis project Ga0213920, IMG submission 161054) | Freshwater microbial communities from McNutts Creek, Athens, Georgia, United States - 11-17 MG | ecosystem: Environmental > Aquatic > Freshwater > Creek | place: USA: Georgia | collected...
TATTGGATGACGGCGCTAATGTTACTAACTCTGCTGAACTTGCTAGGCGGCTTAATATGCGCGTGGCTGCTGTGGAGAAACGTCCGCTAACCTCTCATAGTGCAGAAGATAACTATCTTGCTAACCAATCCTTTGCATTGGAGCATAACGCTCGTATGCAGAAAGTTGGTGTGCCTGTATCTTCTAATCCTTATGACGTACTTCTGAAGCCTCAGCATGTAAAGATGGGATATGATATTACAGCTATTAAGGACTTAGATGGTAACGTCCTTGAAGGCATTGCAGCTATTAAGCAGAAACAAGTTATCTTTCGAGCTTCGGCTGAGAGAACTTTTGCAGAGGCCTTCGGAGAGGCTGCTAAGAACTTCTTTCGTATGCCAGAGGATGTGACGCTTAAAGCTACTACGCAAGGGGCTGGCGCTGGATTTAACTCGTTTGCAAATGGTGCGTATGGTTCTCCTGCTGCTCATTTTGAAAGCATCGGAGCACAAACCCATAACTTGATAACAGCCCGCGCTAATAGTGTACATGCTGCACTAGAACCTCATCTTCAAGCTATTGCTAAAGACCTAGATGCTACGCTTGAATTAAGTACTATCCTTAATAGAGTGCGGATGACACCTGAGAAGTATGTCCTTAATGAAGATGGTACTGCACTGATCCTAAGAGGTCTTAAAAACCAAGATCCAAAGAAACCTTATATAAAAGGTGATGCTAATGCAGCTGATGAACTTCTCATTAAGAACGAAAGCGTACAAGCATTTATCGCCCAACACATTGCGACAAATGGAGAACGTGTATCTAAGTTTCAGAGTTTTAGAAACCAAGCTGGGCTGCAAGATAGGACTGATCCAGCTACTTTCTACGCACCTCCTGTGGATCCTAAGCGTTATCCTCATTTCGCTTTTGTAGTGGATGAGAGTGTAACTGGTACGGGCCATGTTAAGATGATCCATGCGGCTACAGAAAGAGAGCTTGATCTTCTTGCTTCTAAGGTTCCTTCTGAAGGAGGACTGAAGGTAAGGTTTAAGAATGATACCGAGCGTTTCCATGAAGCTTATGGAGACTACATGGCAGACGCAGCGTTACATGAAAACTACATAGATAGTGCGTTGCATCGTGCTGGCGTTAGTGCGCAATACTTTCCAGTTACTGATGGTAGGAAACTGGTTGATGACATCATGAACTGGCATGTGCAGAAAGAGCGTCAGCTGGTACGTGAGGGTGTATCGCTTCTTTACAGCAAGGAGTTTGAAGAATTCAGAAACTTAGGTGATCAGTATACACGTCTTGCTACCTCTAAATATGGACGCCATTCTATGGTAGCACATGCAGAAGAGAGCATAAAGAATCCTTATGTGGATTATATAAAGACTGCATTGGATATAGGAAAGGGAACTGATTCCAGATTATGGACTCCATTGAATGTACAACTGGATCAGAAGATATCTAATATCTGGAACTCTGTGACGGGCACGATGCTGAAAACTAAGAGTGTTGAGGAGCTTGAGAAAGTAAATGCTGTGATGCGAGATGCTGGTATTAAGACTGCTGTCTATGATGCTCTTACAGACGGTCTTGCTAACCATACTGCGCCGCGTGGAGTTCTCTCTTCTTTTGTACAAAAGGCTAATGCTATACTTGCATCTGTTACACTACGTCCTGATGTTCTTAATGCAGTTAATAACATTGTAGGTAGCATAGTACCAACGAGTGTAGAAATGCGTGCAGTACTTGCAGGTATTGAGAAAGGAGATGCGGCTGCTGTGGGAGATCTTGCTAGTATTGCTAAGGTTAGGATACCTGGTACGCAGCATGACATTCTTTCTCCTACGAAACTTGTATCTAATGCTATACGTAACTGGTTTGATCCTCTCCTTCGTGAGAACGCTTTTAGGGATGGGTTCACATCTAGGCATAGTATGGAGTATCAATCTATTGTTGACGATGTATCTCTAAGAGGTAGCGAAAGTGTAAGTGAGTTGAATGCAAGGATAAAAAGTGCATATGATAAGGCAATGAAGTTTGCTTCTGTTGCTGAGAAGTATTCTGGTAATAAGTTTGCAGAGGAATTTACTCGATTCATAAGTGCAGATATAATGCGTCAGATAACTGATGTAGCAGTGAAGCATGGTACGTTGGAACCGGCCCTTGCAAAGAGTTACATCCAGACTTTCGTCAATCGTACGCAAGGAAACTACCTAGCTTCTCAGCGCCCTCTCATGTTCCAAGGGCCAATTGGTCAAGCTATTGGTCTCTTTCAAACCTATCAGGTTAATCTCATTCAGCAACTTCTGCGTCACGTAGCAGAAGGTAATGGAAAGAATGCTGCTATGATGATGGGACTTCAGGGAAGTATTTATGGTATGCATGGGCTTCCTGCATTTGATGTTCTTAATACACATCTGGTAGGTAATGCTGCGGGCAATCCTGAGCATCATGATATTATCTCAACTGCGTATGGGGCGCTAGGTAAGGAAGGAGCTGATTGGTTAGTTTATGGAGGAGCCTCTAACGTTCTAGGTCTTTTACATCCTGATCTGAAGATGAATCTTTACACTCGCGGGGATATCAATCCTCGGCAGCTTTCGATAATCCCAACCAATCCTGCAGATGTACCTATCATAAATGCTAGTACTAAGTTCTTTGGAAACCTAGCAGACATAACAGGAAAACTTGCAAGTGGTCACAGCAATCCTTTCGTAACTGTGATGGAAGGCCTTGAACATAATGGAGTTAATCGCCCTCTTGCTGGACTAGCACAGACGCTTGAGGCGCTAGGAAATCCAGCGTTACAATCCTTTAGCTCTTCTAACAAAGGTAACTTAAGTGCTACAAATGACCTGCTGACATTAGTTAACTTTGGTAGGATACTAGGTGCCAAGCCTATGGATGAAGCTATTGCTATTGATGCAGGTTTTCGTAAGTCTGTATATCAAGCAAGTGATGCAGCTAAAAGAGAGAAACTAGGTGAAGTTATAAAGACTAGTCTCATTGGTGGCAAGAATCCTGATCCTGAAGATATACCATATTTTATGGAAGAGTATGCTAAGTCTGGCGGTAAGCAGGAGAACTTTAACAAATACATGGTTAATCTCTATAAGAGCGCAAATACTTCTCAGGCTAATGAGATAGCAAAAGCTTTAAAGACTCCATATGCTAAGAGCATGCAAGAAATTATGGGAGGAAGAAGTATGAAAGATTTCTCCCAGCAAGCAGCAATACCTTTTAATTCTAACGAATCTTCTTCAGAGGAGTAATATTATGACATCATTTTTATCAGATCCAGATCATCCTCCAGTATTTGATAACGGTCAGATTAAGTTCTGGACAGGCAACGGATATGTAACTCGTGGAGCTTATGTAGATCCAGTTACTAAACAGCCGATGATAATCGGCGATGATGGGGTGGCTAGTGCGGTGGCTACTAACCCTTTTAACATAGTTAATTTAAAGTGGAACAAGTATCCCCGCACAACCAAAGCACTAAACGCCGTGCGATTTAATACCGCAAACATGGACGTTTGGTGTTTTGGTGACTCTATCACGATGGGAGTAAATGGCGATTTAAGTGGTGCAGCTAGCGTAGACGTGGCAAGTAGCTATGCACGCAGACTTGTAGATATTATAAAAAAAGAAATTCCAGGAATCAATGCTGGGTTTAATACGCTCATAGGCGACCACTCTCGAAGTGTTGCATTTGGCGGAGCTTACACGCTCTCGCAAATTGACCCACGCGTGACGTTAGGCGCAGGGTGGGGGGTTTTGATAATTTTATCGGCGGTAGTACGACGTTAAGTTTTTTAAACTCTACAACCACGAATGAACTCGTTTTTACGCCGAGTTTTGCATGTGATACGATCGATTATTATTGCTACGACTACGCGTCGGCGGCTAACTTAACAATCACCAATAATGCGTCTACTGTTGGAGTAACGGGTAGCGCATACACAGCCCCAAAAAACAAAAATGAGTGGGTAAAAGTAACGGCGAGTATTGCGACGCCAAACACGTTGCCTTGGGGGGTGTCGCGTTCTGCGGGGGCTGGTTTTATTGGCGGTCTGCGCTGCTACGACTCGACTAAAAAGGAAGTGTCTTTTTACAACGTCGGTGTTGGCGGTGAGTCGCTATTTCAGTTTTTGCCGAACACATTTACAGATGGCGTGTTTACTGGCACTCAACCGATTGCGCAGCTTTGGCAGGGGTGGCCAACTTTAACAAGGTCATCAAATGGGGGCAATGCGAACGCTCTTTATGGTTTTCCGCTTGCTATCATTTCCTACGGCACTAACGATAAATCTCTAGTTAATATGACAAACGCGGCGCTGTTCCAGGCTCAGCTCGATTATTTAGTATCTAATCTACAAGCAACTGGTACTGAGTGTTTACTGATAGCGCCATACAAACTGACGCAAGGATTGACGGCGGCTCAATTAGCAGTCTGGCAGGGCATTATTGATAGTTACTACGCCGTGGCGTTTAAGTACGGTTGTGCTCTGATTGATATTAATACGAGATGGCCAACGCAGTCTAACGATTTGGCGCCAAAATATCTTGGCGCCGACAATATACACCCATCAAACTTTGGTTATGTTGATATAGCTTCGGCCATAGCCATGTTTTTTAAATCTATTATTTAAGCGCGCATCAATATGAAAGACCCCATCTTAAAACGCTTTGCAGAACCTTCAACCTGGATGGGTGCGTTAGCTATAACACTGCTCCTATCCTTTTCTTTTAACACTATCGCAGCTACAGCCTGTCGCTCTTCTTTGGCACGTAATCTTTTTATTCACGCGCATCCAAAGAAAGAGTTTCTAGCCTCACACTCCTTGCCTGCTACAACTATCTTATGGGTAGATCACATCTGCGCATTGGAGTGTGGCGGTTTAGATAGTTCTATAAACATGCAGTGGCAGACTGTGCAAGAGGCTATGGCTAAGGACCGCTGGGAACGTACAGCTACTGGATGTGCTAGCACTTGTACCTCAGTGAATAGTCTTCCTTATCGCACAGTATTTAATTGTAAGTAATCCTTCCGGAGAATCCTATGTTTGGAATAGATGATGCTGTCGCTGCTGGCAGCAAACTGATTGATGATGTAGTTACTCGTATCTGGCCTGATGCTACTGAAGTAGAGAAGGCTAAGATTGCGCAAGTAACTGAGCAAGCTAAACAAGAGATGGCATCTGTGCTGGGCCAGCTGGAAATTAACAAGGTAGAAGCTGCACATCCTTCTATCTTTGTAGCTGGCTGGCGTCCATTCATTGGCTGGGTAGGCGGTCTAGGCGTTGGCTATCAGGTGCTTCTCATGCCTATTGGTAACGGTCTTGCTGCTATGTTTGGTTTCCCGCCTGTCTTTGCTGGCGTAGATATCTCTCTTTTGCAATCACTTATCGGTGGAATGTTAGGTCTTGGTATTGCTCGTAGCTGGGATAAGAAGAACGGCGCAGATACAAAGGGCTTATCTTCTTCTAAGGGAAAGGGCTAACTATGACGCACCTTAATGAGGAAGATGAAATGAGAATGGGGCGACGAGAATATGATGAGCTTCAGGTGGTAGATACAACCAATGTACTTACTAAGGAAGAACTTCAAGAGCTTAAGCGTCTTGCCTCTCTATCTAAAACTGCACGCTTCTTTGTACTTGGACTGATGGCTATAGTCTCTCTAGTTGGCTTACCTGCTATCATCAGTCTTATCCAAAAGCATTTTACCTGGTAGTATCTTTTCACTCCTTTCTGCTTCTTACAAGCAATAAAAAACCCCAGATAGTTCTCAGGCTATACTGGGGTTTTCTTTTATACCTTACTTTCTCCTTCTAAACGGCTTTCATCTATCCTTCTTTCCTTCACCTTCTGCCGTTTAGTTCTCATGTATTCCCTTTGATAAGTGCGCTGCCTCTCCTTAGAACACGGCGTACACTCTTCCTTAACGCGTGAGATAGTAATAACATTCACGCCACACCTACAAGTAAATTCCCTTAATCGAGATTTTCTAGTTTGGTTTAAAGAGCTCATTGCGTACGGCTCCAGCTACAGTAGTTACGTTATGAGTATTTCTCTTCCGCAGTTCCTGCACAATAAGGTCAGCAAGAACATGAGGATAATATACGCCATCTAAAGGAAGATTCATCCAAGCTGCGACGACGCCTAGACGCTCTGGCATATCCATATCATCTGTTACGTTGTTCATCATGTAAACCATTAGCTCTGCATTCTTAAATATCTCTTCTTGCAATGCAGAGAATGCAGCTAAGTTTTCCTGGATGTTATCTGGTAGCTTCATTCCTTCAGGTAGCTTTCCCGTATACGCCTTATTTCTCATACAAATCTCCTTCCTCTTCATCCTCATCAGATAGCAGCAAAAGATATATAGATTCAAATACCTCATCATAAGCCAGCCATTTAAGAAGGTGTTCCATCTTACGTGCTTGATGCACTGCATCATCCAAAGCATTATGCTTAGTAATCCCTTTCGTAAGAGCATCTTCAGTACCTGCCGCAAAGTAACAAGAGAACATTTCAAAGACAGTTCTGCAATCTCGCAGCTCCCTAAATGTCCAAGGTAAATCTATGTCACAAGCTTTATAAGCAGCTTCGAGAAGTGAGAAGTCAAAGTTATTTTGTTTACACCACAGCAGCACCTTATAACCAGCCTCACGCGCTTCAGTGATGTATGTTGCCAGGTCAGTGAGAGCTGTTTTTACAGGCACTCGTCCATAGAGTGTGGACATCCTAGCTTCTTCGGCTTGCTTACCCCACCACTCCATAGTTTCAGCGTACTCAGCTAATCCTACCTCTTTACAGCTGGCTCTATCAATCACACTATAAAAACTGTGCGCCAGACTCTCAGGTAAATACGGTCCCTTAGCAGATAGTGCAAAATAGCAAGCACCTATCGAGAAAATAGAACTGCCAGGTACTAAACCACCTGTCTCTATGTCTATCATTATGTTAATGGTTTGAATTTTTTTCTCTTTCTCTATGTTCATCTTAATAATTCCTCTCTTCTTCAGTTAAAATACTTGCATTAAATAACTCACTGTCCATCTCTTTCTGCTTCCTTTTCTTTGCCATGTAACCTCCGTTGACTACAAAGATCTTATCTGCAATCTGTAATCCTTTTATTATCTCCATCCCTATCTGCATATTATCTACGTCACTATGTATCTCCTTAATTAGTTGTGTTGCTGGCACAGGTTTAGTGGCGCGCTCTAGGATTGTAATTATCTTTTGAGATACATCACTATAGCGACTCTTTCCAAATTCCCCTAAAGCTTTAGGCATCAGATGTTCTGTGTGCGCTAGAACTGTGTTAGCATGAATTACATCTTCCTCACTTACTTCTTTGGATAATCGTGCAGCACTTACTATGAGGCAGAGTTTAAGAAGGTGTGTAAAGCGTCTGTTGCTGTAGTTCTCAAAGCGCACATCATCCAGTGAAGTCCATTGTGTATAGATCTTATCTAAGAGTGTTTCTGCTTTTTGTGATAGGACTGCCGCACCCCTGCACGTATCTTTGATTGCCCGCATATATGTTGCGAGTGCATTTCTTTCTTCTGGCGATGGTTGCTTGGGGAAGGTAATCTTTCTCCCTGTGGGTTCCCCATAGATAAGAAGGAGCCTAGAGAAGAAACCTTGTCCAAGAATTTCTGTGGGGAAAGCAATGGAAAAGCCAGCAGAAGTGTTACCGCCAAGGATGTTGATAGTAGGATTAGGTATGCTAACAGACTTTCCATTCTTAATTTTACTAGTATAAGTTCCTTCATAGTCCCAGAGGCTCCCAAGAAGTGAGATAAATTCTATATTACCACTACCTATAAAATCATTAAATTCATCAGCCGCTACATACATCTCAGCTGGTGCCTTGGAAGAAGCATCATCATCTCCCCATAGATTGCTATCCATTAGAGAAGATATATCTCCCTCTTCCTCCAGTTGTTCATGAAGGTCAAGAAGAAACTTTTCTTTTGAGGTTTTATCTGCACTGAAGTTTTCGTAACCAGCTACAGTGAGAACCTTCTTCATAAGTTTAATTGCTGTACTCTTTCGTGTGCCTGGCACTCCTATTAGCATTGTGTACATGTTAGGATTGAGAGTGAAGTGTCCATGCTGTAGAAAGTAGTCTCTACCTAAGAGAGCTGCTACGCCTGAGAGCGCACACCAACGATGATAGAACTTAGGACACTCCGTATCTTCTACGTAAGAAAAGTATTGAGAGAAGAAATCATTGTTCATAGTTAGGCCTTTGCCCAAGACGTAAGTCCTATGTTAAGATCAACTGGCACTAGCATCTCACGTACCTTACCAGTTATATCCGGCACTGATACAGGAAACTCCATGCATCTCTTAACTTCCTGCGCCAGATGCTCATGTCCTTCACGGTATGAGAAGAGGATGCTATCATGAACCTGTGCATGAAGATGGAAATCCTTCTGATTAGGAAGCCATACCTCATAGAATACTTTCATGAATGCTTTGTTAAGTATCATGGCATTAAGTGATTGTGGACAATGAGCCACATAAGCATTAAGATCGGGCTTATTAGTAGCAGGATTTCCAAAACAATAACGAGTCCAACCAGTAGCTCCAGTAAGTTTCTTATGAAGAGGTACATTGTATTTAATCCACTGTTGATAATCATTCTTTACTTTAGGATAGGTCTTAGCGAAAGCATCTAGTAAATGCTCACAGACCCTGTCGAGTGCCCAATGCTTAGGAAGTCCGAGAAGAGCTTTCGCTTTAGATACGTTCTCTTCTCCCATAGTCTCAAGCATAACCCACTTACCCATGTTGTAGTTAGCTCCATGATTAGTACGCTTAGATAGATCACGTAAGTCTTTATCAATAGTCTTATGTTTCTCATCATCATAGATGCTGTCGTAAGGCACACCGAAGAAAGCACTAGCGTTGAGTGAGTGGAAATCTTTAGTACCCTCAACTGCCGCAATAAGTTTCTCTTCGCCTGTAATGTATCCTGTTCCTCTACTTTCTGCTTGAGCATAATCTGCTTCTCCTAATAAGAATCCTTTCGGTGGAATGATAGCACTCTTTACTGCTGGCCCTCTTGGTATGTTTTGTATCTGCATACCTGTCCAGAAATGATGCTCTTGGGATGCAAGACGCCCCGTATCTGTACCTTCTGGATGTAGTGCATAGAGAATATGTCCATGGAAAAGCTTCTCAGGTACAAGATACGTGCTGATAAGTTTTCGCGCTTTACGTATTTTTATAATCCTACCTAAGATGCGACCATTAAGTGCATGTCTATAAGATGCTTTCTTTAGAGAAGCTTCATCGCTGGATGTAAGATCGGCGCACCCTAGTATCTTGAGAAGCTGAAGAACCTGCTTAGGGCTATTAGGATTTATTCCTGGTGTAGCTGTCTCTGCTGCAAGTGATAAAAGTTCAGTTTCGACCGATTTTTCCTGAGCCACTCTGCTTTCTTGTAGCCTCTCAACATCACAAGGCAGTCCTTGAAGTTCACACAGATGCGCGGGATAGTTGATAGGGAAAGCTTGTAGATAGTTTGAGATTGCCCACGGCGGTATCTCCAATATAAGGGAAAGAAATACATTCGCTGTGTTCCAAGTATCTTTCGCGTTGTAAAGATAATGGGCCTCCCAATCAAGAATCTTCCCTTCATGCTTCCAGAAACGGGCATCCCGCACTGCAAATGCTGCCAAAGATCCAAGATCTTTTGGGAGTTCCGCGTACCAAGAATGAAAGAGCGTCGCGGTATCCCAGAACCAGTGTGATAAGGGAGCGCGATACCGCGACGTATATGCCAGATCATAGCGACCTTTCTGGGTGATCTTACGAATTGGAAGTGCATTGAATTTCCTCATATAAATAAGCATCAGTTCAGACTTCATAGGAAGTACGATGCTATGTGTGTGAAAGGTTCCATCCATAAAGAAGATACCACAGTATCCTATGCAAGTAATTGCTAGTGGATCTTTAGATGTTTCTATATCTACTGCAATAGCAAAGGCACCCTTGAAAAGCTCTAAGGCTTCAGCCACATTTGCTTCTGTACATATCTGCCAAGAGAAAGGTGTAGCACTGTACCACTTATCAGGATGCGTTAGCTTTGAGGCATAACGATCCATAAGAAACTTTCCGTAGGAGATAGAAAGAAGTTGCTTAAGGGGGTGTACGAATACAATCTCTACTCCATCTTTCTCAAAATAACTGCCTGCCCAGTCATTGATAGAAGGATTCTTCTTACCAAAGTCTTCTCCCGTTAGGCGAGGAATAAGATGTACTTGTGTGGTAAGGATACCAGTAACACCTTTCTTCTTGCAATACGTAGTTAGTTCAATAAGCGTAGTTACATGGGCAGTGGATACAAATGTACTACCAGTGTGTTTGATTGAGGATTTCAGGCGAGGGAGATAAGGTTCATCATCCTTAGTTCCTAGGAATAGAATGTTTCTTGTCATTGTTATTATCTCATAAGGTGAGAAGAGCACTAAAGACTATGGCCTCGCTTCGTGAAAAGAAAGGCCATAGATGGTTTAATGCACTAGTTACGTGAAACTGTGAAAACCTACACTACCATCACAGAGACAACATCAAGATAGTCTTGTGTCTTCTCTTTGTTCTGACGTACCTTGGTGGTAACCAGAACTTCAGTTCCAATGATTTGTGGAACAAGATCACGCATCTTACCTGTGCCATAATGTGCAGCGAAAGGTGCAGTGATTTCTTTGTAACGACCCACACCAATATCGTTGTCCATGAAGTAAGCAACACTGCACTCAGTGCCAGCTTCAGGTGGAGTTGCATTTACGTCAACCAGCTCAGCTACTGAAGAGATTTTGAAAGTAACTTCCCATGCAGGATGTGAAGCTATCTCTTTTGGTGCCCAGCTTTTAATGGTTGCAATGTACGAGCCAGCTGGCGGTACTGAGAATGAAGGCAGGTCAGCTAAGTCGTCCAGTTCTTGATCGAATAAGTTATCTAATGACATGATGTTTTCCTTTCTTTATATAAAGAGATTGAATGTTTAAATGATATGAATGTATTACGATATATGTTACTTCTAATCTTCGTGATCTTGTGGTGCTGTATACAGATCACGAAACTCTGTATACATCTCATGGCTATCATACTCCAAGAGAAACATCAAGCAGCACATGGCATGCGCAAGATGTGATAAACCTGTTTCACTATCTACCTTCTCTCCTCCTAGATATGTGAAGATGTGACGAAGACATGCTGACATTACGCGGCTATAAAGAATACCTTTCCTCCAGTTGTGTGCAGCGTACTTACGTTCGCCAAAAGTAAGAACCTGACCAAGTTGAATGATAGCAGTAGAAGATAAAAGGGATAGATTAACTTTGCCTTCATCGTATTTAAGTCCTTCGCTTTGGTTAGGTTGCCTTAAAGTGTGTTCTTCAGCTTCAGCTTCAGCTTTTAGCTGGTTATAACGATTCGCTGGAAATTGTACAAACTCACTAGCTAAGTCCAGCACGTCTTTCTCGCTGTTTATATCAATGTAGTCCTTAGCCCAGAACCTAAATACTTTAATGCTCTCGTCTGATAAACCTTGAAGTTTAAGTAAATAGTTTATATGCATGATGCTAACCTCCTTTACGAGCAGCTTGTGCTCTCTCTAAAAGCATTCTTGTTCTCTCACTAGCAGCATTAGGTTCCACCTTCTGTATCTCTTCCTTAGCCTTCTCTACTAACGAGGGTTGTTGTCTTTCTTCAAGAAGAGAAACTGCTGCATCTCCCTGATCCTTTCTTTCTTGTACTCTTTCTATCTTTTCTTTCTGTTCTATAGATAGATGTGCATTCATAAAGAGTGGTACGAGAGAAGGAGGATCAA
>Ga0213920_1001669_pt1 | contig 11839 bp, 12 predicted proteins | sample McNCre1117MG_FD_161054 | JGI IMG/M metagenome (GOLD analysis project Ga0213920, IMG submission 161054) | Freshwater microbial communities from McNutts Creek, Athens, Georgia, United States - 11-17 MG | ecosystem: Environmental > Aquatic > Freshwater > Creek | place: USA: Georgia | collected...
AACGTGGTTCTGCCCCAGTCGGCTAAATGTTTGGTTCTTGTCATTGCGATCTCCACATACGCCCGCGATTTTCGCGTAACGCCGCACGCAAATCAGGGCACAGCAAGCTGGCTTGCAAAGCCCATTTGGTGAGTACATCGGCCACCATGCAGCTGTCGGCTTCGATGCTCACGCTTTGCCAAGTCAACTTCTGGCGCCGGCGTGTGCGCACAAATTCAGGGTTGAGCGGACCCACCACCGAGGTGGCCAGCGCTTGGCCGTGCAGGTGTTTTTTTCCTGTGACTTGGCGTCCCATCAAACGGCTGTTGGCGTGTCGCACATCCACGCGCCAGTGGCGCGGGCCGATGGCACGTAAGTCGCCACCCGCGTTGACCAAGGCATCGGTCACGCCATGCGCACGCAACACCTCGATGGCGCAATCGACGGCGTAGCCTTTGGCAATGCCGCCCAGATCCAGTTGAACGGCCTGGGTCAACGCCACCTCGGTGGCGGAGCGAATGTGAAGGTCGTTCAGGTTCCCCTTGGCTGGCCCCGCCACACCTGGGCGTTGATGTTGGCGAGACAGTGTTTGTGCCGCCAAGCATGGGTTGAATGCGCCGCCGCTGATGCGTGCCCAGTGCTGTGCTGCGCTAAGAACGTGAACGGTGTCGGCATCTAAACGCAGCACCTCGCTCGGTTGGGCGTGCGCGATGCGGCCCAGATCGGAGGTGGCGTGGTGCGCACTCATCACGCGCGAGATGTGCGCGATGCGCTCAAACGCGAGCGCCACAGCCTGCCCGACGTGGTGTGCATCGACCTCGCCAACGTGCGCTTGAATCGACACCACGGTGCCCAGCAACGGGCGTGCTCTGGCGATCAGCATGCGCTTAGGGGTTTGCCGCCACCAGAGCTGCCAAAGCGCTCAAGCGTTGCATGCCTTCGGTCACGTGTTGGCATGAGAGCGTGGCACCTGAAATGTTGCGAATGTCATCGGCGAAGCGCATGGTGCCCGGCCCTTTTTTGCCCACAAATTGTTTGCGCCATGCCGACTGTTTGATTTCAGAGCCGTGTGACTCACGGTAAGCCAACACCTCCATGCCCAGCGCGGTGCCTTGGGCGTCAAAGCCAGCGGCGTAGTCGATCAGGTCGACTTTGCCAATGACGCGGTCGAGCATGACCCACCCCAAGGTTTTGCCGCCTTGGCTGGCGCGCCAAATTTTGGGGTTGAACTGTTTGGGCACGCGCATGTCCGTCGCTTTGGCCAGCGCGTGGAGGGTGGCTTCGTCGGGGGCGAAGGGCACCGCTTGAAATGTGTCGGCATGGGGCAGCAATAACTTTTGCGCTTGCTCCACCTCCATGAAGGTGGCCGCCCATGTGACGCCCGTCATGAAGGGGCTGCTGGCGCACAAGCTGGCCGCGCCGATGTTTTGCAAAAGGGTGCGTCGGTTGGTCAATCGCATGGTGTGTCTATTTGTTGTGCGTTTAGTAGTGGAAGCCAACGCCCATGTTGAAGCGGTCGAGGGCGCTGTCGTTTTGGTATTTCTGCACATCCATCTTCAGCACCACTTGGGGGTGCAGGTAGTAGCTGGCGCCCACCGTCCACACCTTGTTGTCAGGCCCGGTGCTCACCACTTGACCGGGGAACACGCTCGAATAGTTGACGGCGGTGTTCACGCGCTCATAGCGCGCAAAGGGCACGAGGCTGTAATCGCCCTTGCGCCACAAGCGGTAGGCCGCTTGCGCATACCAACCGCGGAATTGGTCTGGCACGGGGTTGCCTGCGCTGTTGGCGGTGTTGAATCCGCTGACGTCGTGGAACCGCCCTTCAGCGGCCAAGGCCGACAAATCCCAAGCGCCGACTTGCCACTTGGTGTGTAACTCGGCGAGGGTGACGGATGCGTTGGGGGACGCGATGTCGGGTTGCTTTTGACCGATGCCACCGTGAAAGACGCTGCCGCCCACGTTGAAGCCGGGGATGCCGTCGAAGTTGAGAGCGCCGTAGTAGGCCAGCGAAGCGGCCTTGGCTTTTTGGCCTTCTTGGTGGATGGCGCCCAGTGGCGACTCTTTGGTCTCTGTGCTGTCGCTGGGCCACTTGGTCAAGTCAAAGCTGGTGACCACGCCTGCGTCCCAACGCAAGCCCGAATCGCGAACGCCGCGAAAGCCCACGCCCATCTCGCGCCATGTGCTGGGGATGATGGCGGTTTCAACCAAGTTGCGTGTCACGCCGTAATAGCGGGTGGGCTCGTGGCTTTCGTTCATGTAACCCACGGGCAACAAGAACAAGCCCATCTTGGCCGAGAGGCCGTCGTCGATGTCGTGTTCAACGTAGAGCTGCTCCATCGCCACCTCGCCGCTGTCGCCACTAGAGGCCACGGCGTTTTCCACCTCCAACTCGGCGACAAAGCGTGTGCGTTCGTTGAAGCGGTAGCCAATGCCAAACACACCGCGACGCGCGGTGGCTTCTGAGGCGGCGATGTTGTTTTTAGGTCGCGTGAAATTCAGCTCGCCGTAGCCAAACAGGCTGACGGCGTTGGGCGCAGCTTCGGCCTCGCGTTGCGGTGCAACACTGGCGTAAGGGGCGGGTGCGCTGGTGGCGTTTGGCGCAGAGGTGGCGGCGGTGGCCGTTGTTGCTGTGGCCTCTGGTTGTTTTTTCAGACCATCCAATTCGGCTCGAAGTTGACGTAGCTCTTCGCGCATCTGGCGCATTTCAGCGGCGACTTCTTTGGCCGTTTGCGCGTGGCCTGTTTGGCAAGCCAGCAAAACAGCGGTGGCGATGAGGGTGGTTTTGAATGTCATGGCAATGTTCCTTTTAGTTTTTAGCGGTCGCTCAGCGTTTGGAGAAAGGCGATCAGGTCTGTGATTTCTTGGCCGTTCAAGGCGGGCGATAAACCGGTGCGGTTGTAGGGGGCTTCGGTCACATTGACGTTGCCGCGTTCAAGCGCTGGCAAATCGTTGTAGACCAAGACGTTGTTGGGGTCTGCCGGATACCAAGCGGTGGGGTTGGTGTCGCGGGTGATGTAGAAGTTGACGACTTGGGTGAGCGTGGTGAATTTGCCGTTGTGGAAAAACCGGTTGCGCTTGGCCACGTTGCGCAGGCTAGGCACTTTGAAAGCACCGCACAGGTCGGTGCGTGCCGACAAATCGGTGCGCGTGGGGCCGCACAAACCTTTGTCGAAGAAGTTGGTGTCTGCATTCGCTGCGATCTCGGTGTTGCGCGGCACGCCCAAGCTGTCGTACGAAAAATCGGTGAACAAGGCAGCGGGTGCGTTGTCGGGTTTGGTGCTGGGGTGGCAGGCGGCGCAGTTGCCTTTGTCGGCACGGTTGAACCACACCAAGCCGCGCAGCTCTTCGGGCGTGAAAGCCTCTTTGCCTTGCATCACCGCATCGAATTTGCTGGTGAAAGGTGCGAAGTCGGTGTCTTCAATTTGGTAGCGCTCTAGCGCGTAGGCCACGCGCTCAAACGCGGTGTTGGGGTCGTTGAAGATGTCGGCACCAAACACGCGTTTGAATTGCTCGGCATACGTGGCTTGGCTGACTTTGTGAATCACTGCTGCCGCATCGGCATTGGCCATTTCCACTGCGTTCAGAAAAGGACCTTTGGCTTGCTCGGCGAGTGAGTTGGCGCGGCCATCCCAAAAGAAGCCGCCTTTGGGTGTGCCATCCGCGTCGAACTTGAATGCGCCGTTGTACTTGAGGTAGTTGATGCCGGGTGGGGTGCGCCCGCCTTGGTCTGACAGGGTGGGGCCACCCAACGCCACCGCTGTGGTGAACGGTGAGGCATGGCCCATGCTGGGGTCGTGGCAGGTTTGGCACGACATCTGGCCCGAAGCCGAAAGGCTGGGGTCTTTGAAGATGGCTTGCCCAAGCAGCGCCGCGGCGCTGAGGCTTTCTGTTGTGTTGGCGCTACCGGCACCCCCGCCGCAGGCGGTGAGCAATGTCGAATAGATCAAGAAAGGCGCTAAAAAACGGAGCGAACGCATAGGACGGTGGCAGAGTGACGGGATAAACAACGGGGAAATTCTAAATGCAAATCATTCGCATTTGCGTTCAGGGTTTAAAATAGCCCCACGTCTTTCACCGATTTCAATCACCACGGTATGTCGACACACCCACATGAACTTGCCATGTCTGCATGGCCACTGACGCTTGAGCGGCTCTCCCCCGGAGCGTCCGCCAGCATCATGGCCATCAATGTGGACAGTGAGCTGAAAAAACGCTTCTTTGCCTTAGGGCTCAAAGAAGGCGTGCATGTGCGTGTTTTGCGCCGTGGCCAATTTGGCGGCCCTTTGCATTTGCGCGTGGGCACGAGCGAGCTGATTCTTCGCGTGCAAGAAGCAAGCTGCATTTGCTTGGCTACGCCGTTCGCGGCCACACACCCAACCACCTCATCCTTATGAAACGCGTCGCATTGCTGGGCATGCCCAACACGGGCAAATCCACCCTCTTCAACCGATTGACGGGCGCGCACGCCAAGGTCGGCAATTGGCCGGGCCTGACGGTGGAGCTGCTCAATGCGCGCTTGATCGTGGGCGACCAAGTGGTGCGCATGGTCGACTTGCCCGGCATCTACGACCTCAATGGTTACTCGGATGACGAGCGCGTGGTCACCACGTTTTTAGACACACAAGCGCCAGACCTGATCGTCTTCGTGCTCAACACCTCGCAGTACGAGCGCCAGATGCACTTGCTCAGCCAAGTGATGGCCAAGGGCATTCCCATGATGTTGGTGCTCAACATGGTGGACGAAGCCAGCGCCATGGGCATTGATGTGGATGTGCAAGCGCTGAGCCAGCAATTGAAATTGCCCGTGCATTTTGTGTCTGCCAAATACGGCCAAGGCATCGAGCGTTTGCAGCCTGCGATGCGTGAGGTGTTTCATGGCCCTGTGGCTCGCCCTGCCCCGCTGACACCGGCAGAGGTTGAGGCCGCGTTTCATGCGGCGATCAACGTGCCCGCACAAGCCTCGCACGCGCTGACCGAGCGACTTGACCAAGTGTTGTTGCATCCTGTGTTCGGGCTGCCGATTTTCTTTGGTGTGATGTTGTTGCTGTTCCAAGGCGTGTTCGCGATTGGCAAGCCACTGCAAGATGCTGCCACGTGGCTGCTGGCTGCGTTTCGCACCGATGCGTTGGAGCCTTTGCTGGCGCACACGCCGCTGCTGTTGCAAGGCTTGTTGCTCGACGGGGTTTACAACGGCCTGAGCACCGTGGCGAGCTTTGTGCCCTTGATCGTGCTGTTCTTTTTGTTCATGGGCATCGTGGAAGACACGGGCTATTTGTCGCGCGCCGCGTTTTTGATGGATGCGCTCATGGCCAAGTTTGGCTTGGATGGCCGCAGCTTTGTGATGCTGTTGATGGGCTTTGGTTGCAACGTGCCCGCCTTGATGGGCACGCGCGTGATTCGTTCCAAAGGCTTGCGCTATTTGACGATGCTCATCATTCCCTTCTCGCTGTGCTCGGCGCGTATGCAGGTGTTTGTGTTTTTGATTGCGGCCTTGTTCACGCCTGAGCAAGCGCCGTGGGTGCTGTTCTCGCTGTATGTCATGAGCATTGCGATGTCCATCGTCACCTCGCTCATCTTCAAGCGCCAGTACGTGAACCAAGATGCGTTCGTGTTGGAAATGCCGCCTTACCGTTTTCCTACCGTGCGCCAAATGGTGCTGACGGGCTGGCAAGAAATTCGTCACTTCTTGAACCGTGCCACGCGCTTCATCGTGCTTGGCGTGGTGGCCATTTGGGTGCTCACCAATTTGCCGTTGGGTGTGCAGCCCGGCAGCGCAGCGTCGTGGGCGGGGCATTTGGGCGATGGGTTGCAGCCGGTGTTTGCGCCGTTGGGCATCAACCCCGAGTTGACGATTGCGTTGCTGTTTGGCTTCATCGCCAAAGAAATTGTGATTGGCTCACTCGCCGTGATTTACGGGCAAGAGGGCGCCGCTTTGGTGCACACCATCACGCAGCACATCACGTGGGTGCAGGCGTACAGCTTCATGTTGTTTGTGCTTATTTACACACCGTGCGTGTCCACCATCGCCACCATTCGCAAAGAAACCAAATCGCTTGCGTTCACCGCGCTGTCGGTGGTGTGGCCGCTGGGCGTGGCGTGGGTGGTGACTTGGGTGTTTTACCAAGTGGCCACTTGGGCTGTGGCCTAACGCTTTAGCGCTTCTGCTGTCTCCGCCGCCGGTGCTCGGGGCCTGCGTATGCAGTTAAGCCTGCGTGTTCGAGAAGCGCACCGTGAAGCGCGCACCCGGCATGGGTTTGCCGGGGAAGGCATCTTCTAGCGTGACTACCGCCGCGTGCTGGTGCGCAATTTCAATCACGATGGGCAAGCCCAAACCTGAGCCATCGGCCTCGGTGCCCAAGGCACGGTAGAACGGCTGGAACACCAAATCGCGCTCGGCTTCGGGAATGCCGGGGCCTGAGTCTTCCACCTGCAACACCACGACTTTGCCAAACTTGTCGGCCAGCAAACGCACGGTGATGACGCCGGGCGTCTGTTCGCTGGAGGGGGTGTAGTTGATGGCGTTGTCCACCAAGTTGCGCACCATTTCTTTGAGCAGCGTGGGGTTGCCCATCACGCGCACGCCGGTGCTGCCCATCTCAGCGCCTTCGTAGCCGAGGTCGATGTACTTGTCCATCGCGCGGGGCAACGAATCTTGAATCACATCGCTCACCAACGCCACCAAATCGCACGGGCTGCGCGCAATGTTGGTGGTGCCGCTTTCGGCGCGAGCGAGCGACAGCAGCTGGTTCACCGTGTGCGTGGCGCGAATGCTGGCGCGGCCAATGAGCTTGAGTGATTGCTTCAACTCATCCGCGCTGGAGTCTGCGCGTTGCGCCAAGTCGGCTTGCATGCGCAGGCCTGCGAGCGGTGTTTTGAGCTGATGCGCGGCATCGGCCAAAAAGCGTTTTTGCGTCGCGATGGATTCTTTGAGGCGCGTGAGCAAGTCATTGATCGACGCGACCAGCGGCGCCACCTCTTGCGGCACGGCGGATTCGTCGAGTGGGCTCAAGTCGTCGGGTTTGCGCAGGCGAATGCGCTCTTCGAGTTTGTTGAGCGGGCGAATGCCGCGCGCCAACGCCAGCCACACCAACAACACGGCGAGGGGCAAGATGACGAACTGCGGCAGCATGACGCCTTTGATAATTTCGGTGGCCAACACCGAGCGTTTTTCCAGTGTCTCGCCGACTTGCACCAACACAGGTTTGGCCCCCAGCACATCGACGCGTACCCATGTGTAGGCCACGCGCACATCGGCACCGCGCATTTCGTCGTCGCGAATGCGCACTTCGCCGGGCAATGGTTTTTCTTCGTCGGGTGGGAGTGGGAAGTCGCGCTCGCCACTCACAAACTCGCCGCGTGTGCCCAGCACTTGGTAGTAAATCAAGTCGGCTTCGTCAGCGCGCAAAATTTCGCGGGCGGGCAACGGTAAGTTGAAATACATGCGCGTTTGGTCGCTCTTGACGAGCTGCGCCAAGGCTTGCACGTTGTATTCCAAACCTCGGTCAAACGGGCGGCCTGCAATGTTTTGCGCCACCAACCACGTGAGTGCCAAGCTGACGGGCCACAGCAGCAAGAGCGGCGTGAGCATCCAATCCAAAATCTCGCCGAACAGCGAGTGTTGCTCGCGCCTAAACAGCTTGGCCATGCGCGTGCGTGTGGCTGATTAGCCCGGGATTTTTTCGAGGCAGTAGCCCAAGCCGCGCACGGTGGCAATGCGGATGGGGCCCTTTTCAATCTTCTTGCGCAGGCGGTGGATGTACACCTCGATGGCGTTGTTGCTCACCTCTTCGCCCCACTCGCACAGGCGCTCGACCAACTGGTCTTTGCTCACCAAGCGGCCGCTGCGTTGCAACAGCACTTCGAGCAAGCCGAGTTCGCGGGCAGACAGCTCGACCATCTTGCCGTCGATGGTGGCGACACGACCGGTTTGGTCGTACACCAGCGGGCCGTGCTTGATGGACGACGAGGTGCCGCCCATGCCGCGGCGTGTGAGGGCGCGCACGCGCGCTTCGAGTTCTTGCAAGCTGAAGGGCTTGGCCATGTAGTCGTCGGCGCCGTAGTCCAAACCTTTGACGCGCTCTTCCACGCCATCGGCGGCGGTGAGGATGAGCACCGGAATAGATGAGCCGCGTGAACGCAAACGCTTGAGCACTTCGAGGCCGTGCATTTTGGGAAGGCCCAAGTCCAAGATGAGCAAGTCAAACTCATCGGTGGTCATCAAAGCAGCATCGGCTTCGGTGCCGCTGGCCACGTGGTCGGCGGCTGCGCCCGATGCGCGCAAAGTGCGCAACAGGCCATCGGCCAAGACCAAGTCGTCTTCTGCAATCAGGATGCGCATGTGTTTGTCTCCAGCTTCTTCGCGTTATGAGAGGTGTCAGGGGGGTGATTCTAGGCTGGAGTAGCCGCCCGCATAGGCCTCCAGACCTAGGCTAACCACGGTGGCGACGTCGGTGCCGACCTCTTGTTTGAATTCGTCCTCTGCCTGCGCCACCGCTTGCTCAAACGCGCGCAGCCAAGCCAAGCCCGTTTCGGTGAACACAATGCGTCGCGCCCGTGCGTCCAGCGGGTCGGGCCTGCGCTGCACCAAGCCCCAGGCTTCGCACTGGGTGACCAAGTCGCCCATGGCCTGTTTGGTCATGCCGGCGCTCTCGGCCAGCTCGCTCAGACGCGAGCCTTCAAGGCTCAGGTGGCGCGTGATGTGGATGTGCGCGGCGCTCACTTGGGCGCGCGCCGCAAGGTTGGACAAGGCCAGCGGCACCTCGACGTTGTGCGCCATCAGGTGCAGCACGCGGGCGTCAAAGCGGCGCATGGCGTGGCCCAGCAAGCGGCCGAGGTGGATTTGTCGCCAATCTTGTTGGTTGGAAAAAGCGGGTGCAGAAGTCATGGGTAAATGGTAAGGCAAACTGACCAAAAAACGTGTTTACAAGTTTTGACTTTGCGGTAAAGTACTGGTCAAGCATCCAGCTGTTGATTCAATCAGTGGTTGGAAATCAAACCCCAAACCGGAGAACCTCATGAGCACCAAACCCGCCGTCGATAGCGAAAAAGCCAAAGCCCTGCAAGCCGCCCTGGCCCAAATTGAAAAGCAATTTGGCAAAGGCACCATCATGCGTTTGGGCGAAGGCGAAGTGATTGACGACATCCAAGTGGTGTCCACCGGTTCGCTGGGTCTCGACATCGCCTTGGGCGTGGGCGGCCTGCCCCGTGGTCGCGTGATTGAAATCTACGGCCCAGAGTCTTCAGGCAAAACCACCCTTACCTTGCAAGTGATTGCCGAGATGCAAAAACAAGGCGGCACCTGCGCGTTTGTGGACGCCGAACACGCCCTCGATTCGCAATATGCCCAAAAGCTCGGCGTGGACTTGCAAGACTTGCTCATCAGCCAGCCCGACACCGGTGAACAAGCCCTTGAAGTGGTCGACAGCTTGGTGCGCTCCGGCGCGGTGGATTTGGTGGTGGTCGACTCGGTGGCTGCCCTCACCCCCAAAGCCGAACTCGAAGGCGACATGGGTGACTCATTGCCCGGCTTGCAAGCCCGCTTGATGAGCCAAGCCCTGCGCAAGCTCACCGCCTCCATCAAGAAGACCAACTGCACCGTCATCTTCATCAACCAAATTCGCATGAAGATTGGCGTGATGTTTGGCTCGCCCGAAACCACCACCGGCGGTAATGCGCTCAAGTTCTACGCCTCGGTGCGTTTGGACATTCGTCGCACCGGCACCATCAAGCGTGGCGACGAAGCGGTGGGCAACGAGACCAAAGTCAAAGTGGTGAAAAACAAAGTCGCGCCCCCCTTCAAGACGGCCGAGTTCGACATTTTGTTTGGCGAAGGCATCAGTCGCCAAGGCGAAATCATCGACATGGGCGTGAACGCCAAAGTGATTGAAAAGTCAGGCGCTTGGTACGCCTACAACGGCGAAAAAATTGGCCAAGGCCGCGACAACGCCCGTGAGTTCTTGCGCGAAAACGAAGCCTTGGCCTTCGAGATTGAAAACAAAGTGCGCGACTCTTTGGGTATTCCATTGCTAGCCGGTGGCCCAGAGGCCCCAGCTGCCAAAGAAGAGAAAGCGCCCAAGGCCAGCAAGGCTGCGAAAGAAGCCAAAGCGGCAGAAGTCGACGCTGATGGCGTGGTGCTCTAACGCAGCCGAGTCCAAGTTCGTTTCGTGAGTCACGACATGGCCGCCAACGCGCAAGACCCCTCGGTCACGGAGGAGCAACCCAAGGCGAAAAGGGCCAGCGGGTTTCAGCCGTCGCTCAAGGGGCGTGCGCTGCGGTTGCTGTCGCTGCGCGAGCATTCGCGTCAAGAACTCGAACGCAAGCTCAAACCGTTTGAAGAAACGCCGGGAGAGCTGGATGAGGCCTTGGATTTTTTGCAGGCCAAAGATTTCATCAACGAGCAGCGCGTGGTGGAGTCGGTCGTTAACAGTCGTTCTCGCAAGCTCGGTGCATCCCGGGTGCGTCAAGAATTGCAAGCCAAAGGATTGCCCGCCGAGGCCATCGCCGAGGCCGTGCAAACGATGCGCAGCACCGAGCTAGAGCGAGCCCGCGAAGTCTGGCGAAAGAAATTCGGCGAGCCGCCCGTGGACCAAGCGGCCCGCGCCAAGCAAGTGCGGTTTTTAATCAGCCGCGGCTTTGCGGCTGAAGTGGTCAAGCGTGTGGTGGCGGGCGCTGACGAGTTTTAAACGCCGAGCATCAGCTGCAGGTTTTGCACCGCAGCGCCGCTGGCGCCTTTGCCCAAGTTGTCCAAACGTGCGATGAGCACGGCTTGGCGATGGGCTTCATTCGCGAAGACGCGAATTTCTAATTTGTTGGTGTCGTTCAATGCGGTGGCGTCGAGCTTGCCGTTGTCGGTGGCTGGGTGCACGCTCACCCAGCCGTCGGGGCTTTGGGCGTAGTGCTTGGCCAAGGCGTCATGCAAGTCGGCGGCTTTGGGTTGGCCGGGCAGTTCGTCCAAGTGCAAAGGCAGCTGCACCAACATGCCTTGGCGGAAGTTGCCAACCGACGGCACAAACAGTGGGCGACGTTTCAGGCCGGTGTAGGCCATGATTTCGGGGATGTGTTTGTGCTCTAGGCCCAAGGCATAGGCTTCAAACAGCGGGGCTTTGCCCGCTTCAAAGTCTTCAATCATGGTGCGACCGCCGCCCGAGTAGCCGCTGACCGAAGGCAGGGCCACGGGGAAGTCGGCGGGCACCAAGCCCGCATCCACCAAGGGGCGCAGCAAAGCAATCGCGCCGGTGGCGTAGCAGCCGGGGTTGGCCACGCGCTCGGCGTTGACCACGGCATTGCGCTGGCCTGCGGCCAACTCGGGGAAGCCATAGACCCAGCCCGGTGACACGCGGTGCGCGGTGGAGGCGTCGATGATTTTGGGTTTTTTGCCGCTCAGGCTGTCGATCATGGCGACCGACTCGCGGGCGTGGTCGTCGTGCAGGCACAGGATGACCATGTCGACGCCAGCCATGAGCTCGCGCTTGGCTTCGGGGTCTTTGCGTTTGGCGGGGTCGATGCTGACCACTTGCACGGCTGGCATGGTGGCCAAACGTTCGCGAATTTGTAGACCTGTGGTGCCGGCTTCGCCGTCGATGAAGACTTTAGACATGGATGTCGCCAGAAAGTACAAAAAAAGTTGGGCGTCGCTAAGCTCTTGTAAGCCAATTAAAAGTTTGACGCGATGCAGCATGATACAGTCATCGGGCTTTGCGCTGTGCGGCTTTTCGGAGTTTGGACATGCGTAGAACGTTACAAATCCACCGATTACTAAGAGAGATCTCATGAAGATTCACGAGTACCAAGGCAAGGAAATCTTGCGTCAATTTGGTGTGCCAGTGCCACGCGGTATCCCCGCGTTCACGGTGCAAGA
>Ga0213920_1001671_pt1 | contig 11817 bp, 18 predicted proteins | sample McNCre1117MG_FD_161054 | JGI IMG/M metagenome (GOLD analysis project Ga0213920, IMG submission 161054) | Freshwater microbial communities from McNutts Creek, Athens, Georgia, United States - 11-17 MG | ecosystem: Environmental > Aquatic > Freshwater > Creek | place: USA: Georgia | collected...
TAGGACACTTCGGCACATACTTGTTTGAAGGTGGCTTACTGCCAGCTCCTTAACGGCATCCCCAACGCTTTCTGGCTGCCTTGCCTCTTTCCCCTTTCCAGTTCTTAGAACGGGCACAGAAGGATTTATGGCGAGGGCCAGATTTCGTTGGGGCTTTCAGGTTTGAACCTGTAGCTCTGTTGTGCTTGGCTCTACCTTTAGCAGTCAAGCCAGCACCTTTCTTGACAGAGAGCTTTTCTCCTCTGCCAACAGAAAGTCTAGGTGACTTCTTTTTAGGCATAGTTTCTAGTTCCCTGCTTATCAATAATAAGAACTTGCTTGCGAGGAGCAGCGCCAGCAGTGTTGGGAATGCTCACGTGTGTCCACCTGTCAAACTCACGAATAAGCTGGTCGTAAGCTAAGCCAGAGGCCATGATGGTCTTCACCACTTCGTCAGGGGTTAGTTGAGGTACTCGGATGTCCACAGCACAACCAATGCGATGCTGAGAGCTATCCTTACTGCCCACCGCATCATTGACTTGCTTGCTGCGAAAAGCTGAGTTAACCATAACTGGTCTTCCACCCAAGGCTTGTTTGACCTCCTCAAGGAAGGCTGCGAGTCTCTTAAGGTTTTCCAGCTCTTGTTCATTTGGGGTATTGTCAAACTCTCTGTGGTCTGTGTGTGTCAACTCTTCTAGTGTGAAGTGTTCTGTCAAGTTCATTTCTTAACCCTTTCCGCAATTTTCTCCATAGTCCTGCCACCAAAGTAAAAGGACATGACCAGCATTCCCCACTGACCTAGTAATTCTACGTATGCACCACGTGTCTCGTATTCAAAAATGGAGGCGATGGCAAAGCCAGAATAGGCTATCAAAAGGAATATAAGCGTCATAGGGCGTATATTTTTGGAAAGCCAAGAGTCACTAGCCATGTCAGCTTGAACACGCTGCGTGAGATTGTTTTGTTCAGTCTCGTACAGTTTGGTTTCGTTAGCCATCCTAGCTAACTCACCCTCTTGTTCCATCTTGATTAGCTCTGCTTTTGCCGCAGCAGCCGCTGTAGGGTCGGGCAGCACTCTGTCCAGAATCTTGCCGCCAATAGCTACCAGTGGGTTTAAGTCGCTCAAGTTCATGTTATTCCTCCGGCTTGTCAAAAGACTGTGACAGCTTGATGCCAGCTAACAAACCGATAAATCCACCCGTAATAGTTTGCAGCACAGGGGTTATCTCTTGAAAGATTGCATTGTTGTCTACGTCAACGGAATAAAGACCCGCCAGCAATGCAAAGATGATTCCGAGCATCACAAGACAAAGTGTTGCTGTAACCATTAGCGTAACGAAGAAAGTCAGTCTGGCTCTTAAGTCTTCCATCTACATCTCACACAAATACGTCTACCCTCTTGCGATTAGAGAACATCTCTAGCTCAATAGTGTGCTGCCTAGCCCTCTTGTTATACAACTCAATCTCAAGTTCTGCAACTGCTACTCTCATTTTGTTGGCTTTAACCATTTGGTCATATTCAAATTGCAGTCTTTCTGCACGTTTCTCTGAGGCTAATTCACGAATATCTTGGGGGGAAGGATGCACAAATGGATACCATTTGCGTAGGGTAATCACTTCTTATCCTCCCTTGCTCTAGCCCGAGCATAGTAGTAAAGAACCTTTCCCCTCAATTCTGCGCTGTCAGCAGCACCTGACCATTCTGCTAACCTGTTCCACAGCAGCACCAACTGCTCAGAACTACAAGAGTCACCATTGGTTGTCAGCCACCGTGACAACTCCATGTGCCTTAATGTTGGGTCATTTATCCAACTTAGGCCATAAAAATCTGTGAGAAGACATTTCTCACCTGCGGTTGCCCCTGCTAACAGCAGTACTGAAAGCAAGAACCACCGCATTTAACATCACAATCCTTCACCGGGTGTGAAGTAACACTCACCAGTTGTTGATTCAGTAATGAATGCAATGTACATGTTGCCAGATGAAAACTGATAAGGCACAGTGTAGACAATCTGATTGCCCGGAGACACAAGCATGGCGTACTGTGGGCTGCCGTTATCAGGTGCAGTCACAGTCACAGAGGCGTTTGAGCTAACAACAAAGTAAACAGGCTTGCCGCCAGATTGTGATTCATGGCTGGACACCAACAACTGATTACAGGGGCTATCCGCTGTAATCGTAATACGCTGACTTGTCGTTGTTGCGTTGGCCTTGTAGGTTTTACCCATGGCCTGAAAAGCAATGTTATTAGCCATCAGTACACCTTACCGCCACCGCCACTGGTCTTAGAGTATTTAGTTTGTTCACCATTACCAAAGTCCCAAACAGCAATGTATCCTGCTGGCATTCTGTTGCGAACATTGTTTTGTCCATTTGCAGAGCCATCACGGGGCAACTGAGGACGAACAGACTTGGCAATCTGCTGGTTCAGTTCATGTGGGCGCTGGTGTCTTGCCGATGGTTCGTAAGACGGATGTTTAGGTTTGAGACTCATTTGGTTTCTCCTTGATGCTGACCGTAAGATACGCGAAAACTACATAAATTGCTAGTGTTGCCACTCGCTCCCAACCCCCTGCCCACAGTGTGTAGCACGTGAGGCCACACGAACTCAGTAGAGCAACAATGGTAATTAAGCGGTCGGAGATGACCCCTAACGCTATACGAATGATTTGGATTGATTCCATGGTTATACCCCCTTAATGTTGGAATAACCATATTATCACTTCTCTTCATCATCGTCTAATCCAAACCCAGAACCCCACTCGTCATCACTCATCTTGAGCTTAAGCTGCTCTAGCTTGAGGGCACGGTCAAGAATCTTTGTCTTGTCCGTCAGAGACGCAGTAGGGTCAAGCATCGTGACTTTCAGCAAGTCAGAGATAGCTTTCTCTAGGTCTGGGTTAATACCCTTGTCCTTCTTAGCCATTACCGTTTTGTCTTGCGGGAATCTTTGCGAGGTGCTTTAGGGGCAAGCGCACGGTGTGCATCTCTGCTGCCACGCACTTCATTCTCGCCACCCTCACGGGCTGCTCTCTCTGTCGGTGTTTCTTTTCTCTTATCGCTCATGTTTACTCCTTAAAAACGAGGTTTGACAGTACCAACACTACCGCTTCTGTTCAGCACATCCGAAGATGATTGCTTGGGCATAACGGCTTGACCCGCACTGACTGCCACGCCGCCGATGGGCTGAGCAGCAACACCAATGATGGCATTCTTAATTGCAGTTTGCAGCATGGTCAACTTGGCTGGCTCACCCACAGCAGAGTTGGCGATGGCTTGTAGTTGAGCTTCCAAGCTGCTTAACTGCTCGGGTGTCATTAACTTGGCATCACGTAGGCTTGGCGCTACATCTTCACGGAATGTACGCACAGAGCTGACCAGACCTGACGTTGCTCTGTCTGCCATGATTTGCCGCACAGCTTCTGCCACAGCTTCTTTCCCACCTTGTGCAGAGGCAAGAATAGGGCCAACTTCTTTCCACACAGAAGGTTTGCCAGATAAGAATATCTCCCGCACACGTGCAGCAGGATTCTTGTCACCAAGGATTGTGTCCACACGTTTCTGTGCTTCTGCCGTGATAGCGCCAGCTTCTTTCTCGCCAGCAGCCAAAGCCTTTTCTCCCGCACGTAGCACTGTAGGCTCACGAGATTCCAGTATCTTTGCCGCTGTTCCCGTCTTTCCAGAAACACGCTCAGCACGTTCCAGAGTAGATAAGTAACTACTTACTTTTGACCTTACTTCTGGCAATGATTCTAGCCAATCGCTGTTATTGTTCAACCAATCTTTAACGCCTTTTGCGTTCTTGTCACGCAACTGACGAGCAGTAAAGTCAGACGCAGCTTGTGTCACCAGCGCACGGTCACCACCAGTTAACTCTATCAAGTCAGCAACAGACTGTTTGGACTTGAAATAATCGTTTGGCAATGAAGCAGGGTCTGTTTTGAAGCGAGTTGGGTCAAACCTGTCTTGTGCCGTAGCCTTTTTACCCGCCTGAGACTTGTACTTGTCCAGCAAACGAGAAGCAGCCTCATAGCCACCTTGCAGTGCATCGTGAGATTCACCAGCAAACTTAGATTGAATCTCGCTAATCTTGGCGTAGTATTTACGTGCAATATCAGCGCCGATAGCACTGTAGCCCTCAACTTCTTTGCCAAATGCTGCATCACCCAAACGTCTACGTACATCGTCCAGCGCATCAAAAGATGTGGGGAATGTCTTGTAGGCAGGGTTTCCGTTGGTGTCAATGCCAATTTGCACACGGCGATTGCTCACAGCGTCATAAATGTTTCGGTAGGCTTGTAGCACACCTGTTTCGGTAACTGGTGCAGTTTTTTGTTGTTGAGCTTCTTTACCAATCAACAGCTTAGACCGTAACTCATCCAGCAAAGATTTGTACTCTGGCAAGTCTTTGACAAGCTGACCAGCATCTTCTTTTGCTTTAACAGCTGCGTCACGAATAGCTTTCTGAGCTTCGTACTCAGCAGCTCTAGCCTCTGTCATTTTGCCAAACAATGACATGATTTTGCTGCGTAAAGTGTTACCAATATCAGAAGCCTCACGCTCTTGACCAATCTGAGCACGTGCAGCTTGAGCTTCTTTGCTTGTCTGTGCGCCAATCTCAGTAGTTTTCTTGCCAGCCAGACGCATCTTTTGTGCTTGCTCTTCTGCCTGACGCTGAGTAATTTCTGCTTCTGCTTTACGTGCAGCCGCACGGCCTTCTGCTTCCCGAGTAATGTCAGCAGCACCAGTTTTCAATGCGCCATACAAAGTTTCTTGCGCTTGACCGGGTGTGCCAGTGCCACGGAACTCATCCAATTGTTTCTTGATAAAGTCACGTTGAGAGGGCGAGAGCTGAGCAGAATCAAGTCCTAAGTCATCTGCCAATGTCTTGATGGCTTTGACAGGCTCAATACCTAATAGCTTGCGTGAACCATACTTGATAGCGTCAGTAATGGTTTTGATAAATGCAGGGCCAACAACACCGCCAGCCAACTCAGCAGCAAACACTGCGGGAGGACGCATTCCACGTGACTCAGCAACTTGTCCAGCAATGTCACCTGTCATGCCGCCAACAGCACCAACACCAGCTTCTGTGCCACGCATGGCTCTCATTTGTTTTCCAGCAGCTTGGAGGCCATAACCCGCAGCCTTTGTGTACGGGCTAGGAATCATAGAGATACCTTTGCCAGCCAGTTGAGTTAATTCTGGTGCAGCAGCGCCAGCAATAGTTCCACCAAGACCCGCCTCACCAAACTGCTTCAAACGCTCAACAGCAGTCTTGTCTTTCTTAGGAGGCTCAACGACAGGAGTAGCTGGCGCAGGTGCGCTTACTTCCTCACCGCCAAAACGGGAAGTTGGTATTTGCTCTACAAGTTCGCCGCCGAATCGTGCCATTATTTTGCCTTTGGTTTTCTGTACAACTTACCGTCATCTGGGTCAATGTATTCCGTACCCGGTTCAAGCGCATCAAACTCAGCTTGCGTCTGTGGTTTTGGAAAATCACCAGACCTGACAAGAGGCTCTCTACGTTCGCCAATACCATACACACGTGTATAGACTTCCTCGGGAGAAGCGTAACGCTCCAGCTTCTTGGTCAGCATGTCTTTAGTGACTTTTTGTTCTTCCGTGTATGACGGAGAAACTTCAATAGCCGCCTTGAGTTTAGCGGCTAAGTCAGAGAACTTGTAAGCAGCGTTACCAAGAGTATCGTTAGGGCCAACAGACAACAGCGTCTCAATCTTGTTGATTGTTCCTGCATCTGGTTTGTAGCCACCGTTAAGCACGTAGGCCATTTCCAGAGCAACACCAGACATAGCTGTGTTGTAGTTACGCTGCTGTTCTTCAGTAAAGTATTGACCAATCTGACGCTGAACTTCAGAAGGGATACTGCCTTTGCCGACAACTCCACCAAGTGAGCCACCGCCAGTTGTCAAACCAATCTGCTCAATCAACTCCATGCTACGCAAAACTTCATTGCTAGAACGGTAAACAGTGTTGGCATAACGCTCATTTGTTGCGCTACGTGCCTGTACTTGTTTCAAACCTTTAGCTTCTTCTTTGGCTTTAGCCAGACGCTCTTGCTGAGCAAGTCTTTCTCTGTGATGACGTTCACGCTGAGCAGCTTCTTCCTTACGTGCCTTTTCAGCAATCTCATTCTCACGGGCTTTTTGCTCTAACTTGAGAGCAGCTTCAGCACCTTTCTGAGATTCGTCAACCAGTTTATAAGCGCCCATTAAGTCGCCCTTGCGAAGCTGAGCTTTAACAATATCACTGCCAGCCTTAGTTGCCGCCATTTCAGCCGCAGCATAACCAGCCTCTTTATTAGTCGCTGCCAACTTAACCGCATCTTCCATCTCCTTGCGGAACTCTTGATGCTTTTGCAGCATGGTCTTGAAGTTAGCGTCAAACTCGTTACGCTCTTGTTTGTACAAGTCAGCACGACCCTTGCGATAGCCTTCCATCATGCCGTTCATAGCGCCCATGGCACGTTCACCAGCCATCTTGCCTTTGCCGCCAACCAACATGCCAATCACGCTAATGACAGAAAACAGGCCAGCAATGTCTTTTGCCGTGTCTTTGGTAGGAACAAAAGCAGGTAAAGGCTCAGCCTCTAACTTCGCTTGATAATCTTCTTTAGCTTGCTTCTCAGCCTCAAACAAACCTTGTGCAGCTTTCTGCTTGCCAGTGGACAATACTTCTTGTTGAGCTTGAGTAGCCTTGGCAATGTCGCCTTCTGCCGCAGTAATCTGAGGTTGCAATTCAGCCTTACGTTCCATGTAGGGCTTTTGAATACCTAATGCTGCTTCAAAACCAATACGCCCGGGCTTGGGAGTTTCTGGCTTGGGTAGTGTTGCTAGTTCTTCTGCCATATTAAGACCTCAGTGCTGGTGTCATGCCGGATGCAATGTAAGCCATGTTTTGATAGAACGAGTTGTTAATACCTTGCACGTATCTATCAGCTTCAAGACCTGTTTTGATAGCACCCAAAGCAATGTTGTCACCAATGCCGGACAACTTGAGGCCGTAATCATATTGTTGTTGCAGGAGCTGCTGGCGCAACTGCTCAATCTGAGCTTGAGCTTGAGCAACACCAACACCGCCACGGCGTTCAATACCCTGTGCGGCCTGTGCTTGTGCGGCTTGCAGTGACTGCATAGCTTGTGGCGTTAACTCACCACGCTGAGCTTGAGCTTGCAATTGTTGACCTTGCTGCTGATAAGGCGTAGCCAGAGCTTGAATTTGTTGTGCGCCAGCTTGACCTGATTTGGCGGCAGCACTAGCGGCTTTAGAACCTAACAAACCCATAACACCAGCAATACCAAGACGAGCTTTTAAGTCATCGCTAATGCCACCTTTAGGAGGTTGTGCAGCTTTTTCTGGCTCTCTACCAATACCTTCCAGCTGTTTTTGAGCAGCGGCAATGTCAGCCGCAGAGCTTGGAGCTGTGGGTGTTTCTACAGGCTGTGGGAAACTGGACAACTGAATGTCAGTTCCGGGTGCACCAGCAGAAACAGGTTGACCAGCGTATGACTGAACCTCTGGTGTGAATGTTGTAAATGTTGGCTCAACAGCAACACTTGTATCGCCAGCCATGTCAGACGGAATGGCAGTTTCTGCACCAGTATCTACGGGTGGAGGCGTGTCTTCAAAAGACGGAATGCCGGTGTCGGCATGAGGCTTACCAGAACCGCCATGAGCTTTTAGCAGGGCAGCTTCACGTGGGTTAATGTAGGCCAGCATGTGACCCTCAGGAGCTTTTGCCTGTAAGAGTCGTGCCAGCTTACGTGCGTCTGCACCAATACCAGTGATTGATTTCAATGATGTTGCCATGTCAAAGTCCTAGAGCGTCTTTAAGACGCAGTGATGCCTCATTCCACACGTTCTCACGGGGCTTGCCAGTAGATTCACCCTCGATTTCACCAGCAGGACGAAATGCTGTCAATGCCTGTTCTAGGGGAGAACGACCAAAACCTGTAACCGTTGGCAAAACAGCTCTAGGCTTAATTTTTTTAGGCGCTACAACAGTAATTGTAGGGTCGGTAGTTGTGGGGTCGGTGCTTGTTTTTCCGGGGTCACCAACACCTGTGCCCGGGCCTGTTCCAGTACCTACTCCCGTACCAACAACACCATCAGAGCCGCCGCCTTCTCCACCTCCAGAGCCATCACCAGTTCCGTCACCTTCACCGCTACCAGTTCCTGCACCTGTACCGCTGCCTGTACCAGTGCCCGTTCCTGTGCCCGTGCCAGTTCCTTCACCAGTACCAGTTCCAGTTCCCTTACCGCCACCAGTTCCATCTGTGCCGCCAGCGCCTCCTGTACCGCCCGTACCGCCGCCCGTACCGCCACCAGTTCCACCGCTTAAAAATGTCCCTGTACCAGTGCCGCCAGCAATAACATCAGCTAATGTGCTTCCTGCTCCAGCTGTACCTGTTGTGCCAGTTTTTCCTGTGCCAGTGCTGCCAGTTTTAATGCCTGTTCCTGCTCCAGCAAGTGCGCCAGCTGTTCCAGAAATAGTGTCACCAATAACGCTAACTGTTTGGCCTACTTTTGTGTCGCCAGTTGTTGTGACATTGGTAACTTGACCGCCGCTATTGACTACTTTGGCTGTCTTAGTTGTGGGGTCAACAGACATAACAATAGCGTTGTAAGGTGTACCGCCACCACCGCCACCGCCGCCACCTGTGCCGCCAGTATCTGCTTTTTCACGAGGAGCAGTAATCACAATCTCTTGAGGCAAGTTAGCCATCAACGTAGGATTGTTTTGGTTTTGCTGCAATACTTGAATTTGCTGTTGAGTTACTTGTGGGAACAGCTTTTGCACTTCAGCAGTAACTTCAGCAGTGTTTGACGTTGGGTTAGCACGAATCAACTCAATGATTGCTTTACCAATGTTCTTCTCTTGCTCACTTACTGGCAATGCTTCACCAGTGCCAACCAAGCTCATCAAGTAGCCAATACCGCCAGTAATGGCAGCAGAAGCCGCAGCAGCGCCTGCTTGTAATCCCGGTGCTAAAGCAAGACCGCCGTAAACAGCAGCTGGCAAAAATGCTACGTCTGTACCAGCTGCCTGACCACCAATAACATTTAATATTTTCTGTTGAGTTACATCTGGTGAATCGCCACTCTGTTCAGAAACATTAGCAACAATATTGGCTGCGTCTGTAGCAGAAATATCTTGTTTAAGTTTTGTACTGGTAGTTCCAGTAGTTGCAGTATCTAAACCATTGGCTGCGCGAATTTCTGGAGCAACACTGGCTGTAAAGTTAATTAAAGCATTAGCATTAACACCACCGGAGGCAATAACAGCGCCTACAGCTTTACCAGCCACGGTACTATCAGTAGCACTGGCAACGGCAGTAGCAGAAGCGCCAGCAACGGCACTTGTCAGGGCAGCAGTTACATCACCGCCAGAGCTGATAAACCCTTTTGTTGCTGAGCCAGCAGCTGAGCCAATAATAGTAGAGCCTGTAGCTTCAGTCACTCCAGTTGTAACAGCGCCGCCAACACCAATAGAAACACCTGCGGTAATGCCAGCTTTGAGAGCATCTTCTGGTTTAGCGCCAGCAAGCAATTGAGTAGTGGTTGTTAACGCCCCTGACCCCATCGCCGTGGCTACTTCTGCACTAACAGTAATTCCAGTTTCTGCGGCAATAGCATTGCCCATCATGGGCAAAATTTCAGGCGCAAAAACGGCAACGACAACCGTAATAATTGGTGCTAGTGCTTTAAATAACTTGCTAAACCATCCCATATCAAGCTCCTAATTCGCCGTTTATTTGCATCTCGTTAGCCAGCTTGCCCATTGTGTAAAACATACCCAAGATGGAAGGGTTAAATCTTTCAGGAATATCGCTTTTGTCAGCAATGCGTGTGGCAAGGACTTGGTTGCGAAAGGCAGGGTACATAGTTCTTTTCTGCAAAGTTTCTTTTGCCATCTTGCCAAGTTGAACAACCTGAGATGCGCTAACTCCTGACTGACGAATCATGTCTCTTACGCCATTCTTGGCATTCTGTACTTGCATTTGCTTTTTAGTTTGAGCCATATCACACCTTTAACGCTGCTGCAATTTGTTGGTGAATAGATTGATGAACGCCAATCCAATCATAAAAATCGTCTTCTACTTGCCAATCTGCATCTAGCAGCTGGAACGGATTATCCAAATTTAATATGCTTGCCAAGCGTTGATGCTCTTGGTTATGCACAAAAAGCCAATCATCTAGGTTGGCAGGGTCAGCATCCGTCAGGGGATACTTAGGAATCAATATTCCTTGGTCAGCCAGAATCTCGTAGAACAATTGATGCTGCACACCATTTTCAAACAACATCTCTCCTAGTCCGTCCTTATCGCCGAACTGAACGTAAGAGAGTGCTTCCATGTTCATAGTTAATCTTTATATTAAAGAAATTTATCTTGCATAAATTACAAGATAAGCCGCTCCACCTTTACCTCCAGTGGCGCTTCCCGGCGCTCCGCTTTGACCACCAGAGCCGCCACCGCCAGCACCATATCTGTTGCCAGTTCCAAAAAATTGAATACCACCACCAGCACCGCCACCACCAGCGTAAGAGCCACCAGTTCCACCACCATTTGCTGTTGTAACGCTACCGCCAGCAGTAGCTGACGAATAACCAGCACCACCAGCCCCGCCAGCAATACCGGATGCCGTAAATGCGGTAGATAAAGAACCACTGCCATAAGAGCTAACAGTAATATTTAATCCACCAGAAGAGCCTCCAGAAGAACCAGCAGAAGTGTTTGTTCCGCTTACATACCAAGCGCCGCCGCCGCCACCACCGGGCGCTCCACTTGCGTTTGCTGTTCCTGATGCGGATGTAGAGCCACTACCACTAGGCAAACGAGTAGCACCACGACCTCCAGCAACGCCAGCAACAGAACCATAAGTTCCAGAAGCGCCACCAGAACCACCGGGTGCTGGAGTTGATGAATTACTAGGATTACAAGCTCCATTTTGACCAGCATTTAAACTAAAAATTACTGTGCCACTTGAGTTTGTATTTTTTACTTCTAAATTACTTTGATAAGTTCCGGGATTAGATGAATCAGAAGCAGCAGCAGGTGCAGGCGTTGAGTAATACAAAGTTGTAACGCCACCAGTTATTGCAACGTTATATCCCGATAACTGAGCAGCGCCAGAGCCGCCGCCACCGCCGCCATCATCATCACCTGTGTTACCACCATTACCACCGGGTGCAACTCCAAAAATCAAAAGTTCCGTATATCCACTAACGCTAACAGTCCCACTTGTAGAACTATCACCGCCAATATTAAGAATCCTAGTCCAATTTTTTGGAGCAGGAACACCCATTAGTACGGCTTGAACTATCCCGCTCATGTCAATCCGTTCCCCGAAATAATCCATGTAGTACCAGCAATTTTGATTGCAGTAGCTACACCATATTGAGCAAGAGAACGGCTGCCAGTTGTGCCAGCAGAAGATAAATACATCGTATCTGTCGTGATGGCAATAGTTGCCACGTTAGCAGACATGTTTACAAAAGTGACCGCAGTTCCCGTTGCATACGAAACAGAACTGTTTGCAGGAATTGTGTAAGTAGCCGCCGCCTGTCCTGTCGGGTGGTAAATATGCTTACCAGCGTCAGCGGCAACCAAAGTGTAGTTACCGTTTTGTAAGTTCTGAGGAATTGTTAAATAGCCAACACTATTTGTTCCGTCAACAGTGCTGCCAGATAAGTTTGCACTTACATTACCAGATGTAATTGATACATTATTGCTGTTTTGAGTGGACATTGTGCCCAAACCACTAACAGCCGTGTTTGCAATTGCAATAGTTACGTTTGATGCAGCAGTTAATCTG
>Ga0213920_1001672_pt1 | contig 11811 bp, 8 predicted proteins | sample McNCre1117MG_FD_161054 | JGI IMG/M metagenome (GOLD analysis project Ga0213920, IMG submission 161054) | Freshwater microbial communities from McNutts Creek, Athens, Georgia, United States - 11-17 MG | ecosystem: Environmental > Aquatic > Freshwater > Creek | place: USA: Georgia | collected...
AGATAGCCGCGGCGGCAGCTTCGATGAAGCCCCGAGTTTCGCCCTGAATATCGACCCAATCGCACAGGCAATTGCCGATGGCGCAGACCGAGCCTTCAACCTCGAGGTAACCGACACCGAGGCCGTGCTAACCACCAGCGCCCTGAGCCTAACCGTGAACCTGGCAGAGTTTGGCTTCACCCTGGTGCGCACCGATGGCACCCCGGTGTTTGCATCCCAGGGCGACGGCTACCAGATTCTGAACAACGACTGGCGAATCGGACGCGCCGCCGCAGCTGACGACGCAATCTACGGCCTTGGCGAAAAGACCGGTCACCAGAACCGTCGCGGCCGCGACTTCCACCTCTGGAACACCGACGTGCTAAACCCAACCGCCGCCGGTGAGTTCACCGCGGCCCTCGAGGGCACCGACCCCCGAGCCGATAGCACCTCTACCGAGTTTGACCCATACTACGTTTCGATTCCGTTCTTCTATCACCAGGATGCCGCCACGGGGCACATCGCGGGTAGCTTCATTGACAACGGTTACAAGGCGTTCTACGACTTCACCGCAGATGACGGCTACGGCATCACCTTCGCGGGCGGCCAGTACACCGAGTACTTCTTCGCGGGGCCATCCATGGCCGAAATTCTGCGCGACTACACCTGGCTCACCGGCCGCACCCAGCTGCCGCCAATCTGGGCACTCGGCTACCACCAGTGCCGCTGGAACAACTACAGCCAGCAGGACGTACTAGACCTCGCTGCCAAGCACCGCGAGCTCGACATCCCGGTGGACACCCTGTGGTTAGACATCGACTACATGGATGGCTACCGAGTCTTCACCTGGAACAAAGAGCAGTTCCCGGATGTTGGGGCCATGCTCGAGCAGCTGCGCTCCGAGGGCGTGCGCGTGATCACAATCATCGACCCGGGTGTGAAGTTTGACCCGGGCTACGAGGTGTTTGACGATGGCCTGGCACGTGAGGTGTTTTGCCTCACCGAGGGCGGAGATATCTACATAGGTCAGGTTTGGCCGGGCAACACCGCCTTCCCCGATTTTGTGAACCCGGACACCCGCGACTGGTGGGGCGACCTAAACGCCAAGCACGTTGAAAGCGGCCTCGCCGGAATCTGGAACGACATGAATGAGCCGGCAACCGGCAACATCGCTCCATACTCCATGCGCTTTGGCAAGGGTGAGTTTAGCCACGAGCGCTACCACAACGCCTACGCACTGCTCATGGCAATGGGCACCGAGCAGGGGCTTCGCAAGGCGATGCCAGAGCTACGCACCTTCATCCTTTCGCGCGCCGGCTCCCCAGGCATTCAGCGCTACGCCGCCAACTGGCTGGGCGACAACATGGCCCGCTGGGATCACCTGTGGCTCCAGATTCCTATGGGCACCGGCCTGAGCATTTCAGGTCAGTCCTTTGTGGGTGCGGACATCGGTGGATTTGGCGAAAACAGCAGCGGCGAGCTGATGGCGCGCTGGATGCAGGCCGGAACCCTAACCCCGTTTGCCCGCAACCACAACGCGGCGGGAAACGTGGACCAGTACGCATTCTCGTTTGGGCACGACGTACTTGCCATTGTGCGCGAGGCCGTGAAGCTGCGCTACCGCCTTATGCCATACCTCTACAGTGCGTTTGTTGCCGCCAGCGAGACCGGCGCACCGATTCAGCGTCCGCTGGTGTTTGACTACCAGTACGACACCAACACCCACAACCTTGATAACCAGCACCTGCTTGGCGAAAAGCTGCTGGTTGCACCGGTTTACGAGGCTGGTGCAACCGCTCGCGGGGTTTACCTGCCGGCCGGTGGTTGGTACAGCTTCCACACGGGCGAGGCAGTGGTTTCGGCTGGGCAGAGCATCCGTGCCGAGGCACCGTTAGAGACCATTCCGCTGTTTGTGAAGGCCGGAACCGTGCTACCAATGTGGCCAACCGCGCCGCAAAGCACCGATGGCTACCACCCCGATGAGATTGTCCTGCGCCTCTACCTTCCAACCTCCGATGGCAAGCACACCAGCTTCCTGCAGGAAGACGACGGCCTCAGTTATGCGGCGCTAACGGATAACCGCGTGCGCACCGAGTTCACCGTTGAACGCAGCGGCAACCGAGTAACCTTGCGTGGCGAGGCCAGCGGCAAGGGCTACCCGCAGTTCGCTCGCGAGCGCTTCCGCGTGCAGGTCATCGGTGGCACGCCTGCCGAGGGCAGCGAGATCGTTATCCAAAACGCCGGCAACTCGTTCGAACTGGTGTTTACGCTCTAGGCCAAACCATCGGTGGGCTCGCTGCGGGTAAAATTGCAGGTGTGATGCCAGAGAACCAGTCCCAAGCCGAGCTATCGGCCGCGGCTGCCTATGGCATCGATTACGCGCGCGAGAAACTTGCCGGTCTAAAGCTGTGCGTGCTCACCGGCGCCGGCATTTCCACGGATTCCGGAATCCCTGATTACCGCGGCTCCGGCCGGGTTCATCAGCATCCCATGACCTTCGACAACTTCATGGGTTCGTTCGAGGCGCAGCAGCGCTACTGGGCTCGCTCCTACGTTGGTTGGTCGCGCATCGCCTTAGCCAAGCCAAACGCCGGGCACTTTGCACTGGCGCTGGCCGAACGCAACGGCACTGTTTCGGGCCTCATCACTCAAAACGTGGATGGCCTGCATCAGGCTGCCGGTTCACGCAACGTCTACGAACTGCATGGCCGGTTAGACCGCGTGAAATGCATGAAGTGCGCAGGAGAAATTGCCCGCACCGATGTAGACCTAATGCTTGCAGAGCTCAATCCATCGGTGGTTAAAGACCCCAACGTTGAATATTCCCCCGATGGCGATGCTGAGATTGAAGCAACCAAGGACTTTAGGATTCCGGTTTGTCCGCGTTGTGGCGGCGTTTTGAAGCCGGATGTGGTGTTTTTTGGCGAGCAGGTTGAGGCCGGGCTGGTTGAAAATTGCATGTCCGAGGTGGATTCCGCGGGCGGTTTGCTGGTTGCCGGCACCTCGCTCTCGGTAAACAGCGGAATGCGTTTTGTGAAGCGCGCATTGAAGGCGAATAAGCCGGTTGTCATCATCAACCTTGGCCCAACGAAGGGCGACGACCTCGCGCTAGCGAAGATCGAGGCCAGCACTTCGGTGGCACTGGAAAGGCTCCTAATTGACTGAGACCATCATCGGCTTGCTGCGCCACGGCCAAACCGACTGGAACATCGATTTTCGGCTTCAGGGCACCACCGATATTCCGCTAAACGAAACCGGTTTAGCGCAGGCACACGAGGTTGGCGGCCACATCCGGCAGGCCGATTGGGATGGCATCGCCTGCAGCCCGCTGAGTCGTGCCGTTGACACCGCTGAGATTGTTGCCGAGCGCACCGGGTTGGCGCTAGTTGGCGTTGAACCGCTGCTTTTGGAGCGCGCGTTTGGTGTTGGCGAGGGCCTCACCTACGAGCAGTGGCGCGAGCAATTCCACGACCTCAAGGAGATTCCCGGTGGCGAGAGCCTAGTTGAGCTAGCCGATCGCTGCTGGTTGCTGCTGGATCACCTGGCCGCAAGCTATCGCGGCAAGCGCATCCTCACCGTCTCTCACGGCGCCCTAATTCGCAAGGTTCTAGAGCTGGTGAGCAACTACGAGGTGCCGCGCGAGGGCGAGCGCTTCAAAAATGCCTCGCTCAGCGTTATTCACCACACCGATGAAGCCGGCTGGCGGGTTCTGAATTACAACCCGGAAACCTACCTAGGCGAGTCCTTCAACTAGCTTTAGCAGCGCGCTGGCCGAGGCATCCCACGAGAATTTTTGGGTCTGCGCCAAACCGGCTTCGCTGGCGGCGCGCCAGGTGGCGGAGTCCGATAGTTGATTTATCGCGTCGGCTAGCGCCTCCGGTGAGTCCGCATCGAAGTATTTTGCGGCTTCACCACCAACCTCGTGGAAGATTGCGATGTTAGATGCCGCAACCGGAATACCTTTTGCCATAGATTCCACAAGCGGAATACCGAACCCCTCTGCCTTGGAGGCCGAGACCAGTGCTTGGGCTTTCTCCAATAGGTTTCCGTATTCGGCATCGGTGACGCCGTTGTGGAAAACGATGCGGGCCGCTGCCGCGCCTGCCAGCTTCTCAAGGCGTGCCCTGCGTGCTGGTGCAATCTTGCTCAGCAGGTGAAGTGTGTGCTCTGGCAGCAGCGCGAGTGCGCGTACCAGCGTCTCCACGTTCTTGTAGGCCATGAACGAGCCCATGTAAACCAGAGAGCGCGAGGCTGAATTGTCGAGCACCGTGGGGCCATCGGAACCACCTTTGCCAGTCACACGGCCACCGGCGGCGTTGTAAACCACCGCAACCGGCTTGCTTGTGAGCCGATGCCGGGCGATTTCGTCCGAGGTGGTGCTGCTTACCGCAACCACTGCATCGCAGCCGGCCAACAGCCAGCGCTCCGGCCAATAGGTGAGGTGAAACAGGCGCCAGCCGAGGCGCACCAGCGGTGGCAGGTTTGGTGGCGGTGCCGGGTGGCTGTAGTAGATGAGGTCGTGGATTGTGAGCACCAGCTTGAAGCGTCTGCCTAGGCTGCCGATGGTCTGCATCGGTGAGTAGACAAGCCTGGCACCCAACCGGTTTAGGGCCAGGGCGGCCAGCGGTTCTCGGGCCGAGGTGGGATCGTTTAGGTATACGTGTTTTGTGCCGGCTGGTAGCAGGCTCAGCTGCCTCGCATCGCAGATGATGGCAATCACGGATGTGCGCTTTGCAACCGCTGCAAAGAGTTCGGCCGAGTATCGGCTTATGCCGTCGTGGTGATCTACCCGAATGTAGCGGCAATCGAAGTAGAGCGGTTGGGTCATTTGCTGGCAAACTCACGGATGAACTGAGCGATTGCGACCGGAGTTTCGTAGTGGACCAGGTGGCCCACTCCCCCGAGGACGCGCATCGTTGCGTGGTCGAACAGGTGCTGCACCTTCAGCTGAATCGAGAGTGCGGTGACGTCGTCGAGTTCGGTTGCAACCAGCAGCACTTCGTTGTCGATCAGCGGCGCAAACTGGGCGACGGCGCAGGATTGACTGGCTCGGTAGCCCTCAACCACAACGCGCGCACTGGCGTAGCGGCTGAAGTGGTCGTGGTGCTCGCGGTGAATCCAGGAGCGCAGCGCGCGGTCGTCGGTTTTGGCCAGAATCTCGCTCATCATGCGCACCATCAGCTGGTTTTTCATCAGCCAATTTCCAACATGTTCGCCGAGTATTCCGCCAAGTGCATAGAAGGCATCGGAGAGGCCCTGAAGGGCACGTTCACGCCCACCGCGTTCCAGGTTGGAAACCGGATTAAGCAGAACTAGGCGGTTTTTAAGGTTCTCGGTTGCGGCCTTGGCTGTAACTAGCGTGCCAAATGAGTGAGCCACTACCACGGCATTTGGCACAGCAATGTAGTCCACAAAGTCCTGTAGCCAGGCTGCGTAATTCGATATGCTGTGCTCAACTGGCAACTCTGCGCTGTCGCCAAAGCCAGGGAGATCGGGGATGTAGATGTGGTAGTCAGGCAATGCACCCGCGATGGCCGCCAGCCCAAAGTGATCGCCGCGATAACCGTGAACCAGAATTAATGTGCCCCGGCTAGGTTCGGTTTCCGGGTACTCAAAGTAGGCGGTGCGAACTCCCATCACGGTGGCCTCGTGGGCCACCGAGCGCTCTAAAGCGGCCTTCGCCAGCAGCTGGGGTGTGTCGGTCATCGGTGAATCCTTGTTGTAAAGCTACTGTCAGCCTAAACCGAGAAGTACTTTGCCTCCGGGTGGTGCAGAACCATGGCGTCGGTGGATTGCTCCGGGTGCAGCTGCAACTCTTCGCTGAGGGTCACACCAATCACCTCTGGCTTGAGCAGTTCAACCAGCAGCGCGCGGTCTTCGAGGTTTGGACACGCCGGGTAGCCGAACGAGTAACGGGCGCCACGGTAGCCGAGGTCGAAGAAGTCTTCGATGTTGGCGGAATCGTCCGATGCGAAGCCCAGTTCGCTGCGCACACGGGTGTGCCAGTATTCGGCCAGCGCCTCGGTTAGCTGCACCGAGAGACCGTGGATTTCCAGGTAATCGCGGTATTCGTTTGCGGCGTAGAGCTTGTTGGCCTCTTCGCTCACGCGGTTGCCCATGGTCACCAGCTGGAACGGCACGATGTCGATCTTGCCAGATTCCTTGCTAGCCACGAAGTCGGACAGGCAAAGGTGACGGTCGCGGCTTTGGCGCGGGAAGGTAAAGCGCAGGCGCTCGGTGCCGGGTACTCCGCCGCTGCCGCCATCGGTGGCATTTTCTGAGCCGTGGTGGAGAATCACCAGGTCGTCGCCATCGCTGTAGGCCGGGAAGTAACCGTAAACCACTGCGGCTTCCAGCCAACCCTCCGATTGAATGCGCTCGAGCCAGGCGCGCAGGCGCGGACGACCCTCGGTCTCAACCAATTGTTCGTAGCTGGCGCCATCCTCGCCACGTCCAGGCTTTAGACCCCACTGGCCCATGAAGGTGGCGCGTTCGTCGAGGAAGGCTGCGTATTCCCTTAGCGGAATACCTTTAACAACGCGGGTGCCTAGGAATGGCGCGGTTGGAATGGTGTTGTCGGTTGCTACATCGGAGCGAGCCGGCATGTCTTCTGGCGCTGTGCGTTCCAGCAGGTTGCCGCGGGCGGTTACTCGCTTTTTGAGCGCAGGAAGTTCAACGCCCTCCTCGCCGCGCTGAATGCGCACTAGGGCATCCATGAGGCGAAGACCCTCGAAGGCATCGCGGGCGTAGCGAACCTGGCCCTCGTAGATTTCGGCTAGGTCTTGCTCAACAAAAGAACGAGTTAGGGCGGCGCCACCGAGGATGACCGGCCAGCGAGTGGCTATGCCGCGCTTGTTCATCTCCTCGAGGTTTTCCTTCATGATCTGGGTGCTCTTCACCAGCAAACCACTCATGCCAATCACGTCGACGTTGTGCTCTTCGGCTGCGCGCAGAATCTCGTTGATCGGCTGCTTGATGCCGATGTTCACGGTCTCGAAGCCGTTGTTGCTGAGGATGATATCCACTAGGTTCTTGCCAATGTCGTGTACATCGCCGCGAACTGTTGCCAACAAAATGCGACCCTTGCCGGAGTCCTCGGTTTTCTCGATGAACGGCTCCAGATGGGCAACCGCGGTCTTCATAACCTCGGCGCTCTGCAGCACAAACGGCAGCTGCATCTCGCCGCTACCAAAGAGCTCGCCAACAACCTGCATGCCCTTGAGCAGGTGGTCGTTGATGATTGCCAGAGCCGACTTGCCGGAGGCCAAAGCGGCGTCTAGGTCTGCTTCCAGACCCTTCTTTTCGCCATCGATGATGCGGCGCTCGAGGCGCTGGTCTAGCGGCAGGGCAGCCAGTTCCTCGGCGCGCGACTGCTTGGCCGAAACGCTGTCTACGCCCGAGAAGACCTCGAGGTAGCGAGTTAGTGGGTCGAACGAAACTAGACCCTCATCGTCGTATTCGCGGCGGTCGTAGATGAGGTCCATTGCGGCCTGCAGCTGCTCAGCAGGAATTTGGTTGAGCGGCATGATGCGCGCTGCGTGAACGATTGCGCTGGTTAGACCAACCTTCACGCACTCGGCTAGGAAAACCGAGTTGAGTACATGGCGGGCGGCAGGCGAAAGGCCAAAGGAGATGTTGCTCACACCCAGCGTGCTCTGCACTCCCGGGAAGGCTTCGTTCAGGCGGCGAATCGCTTCGATGGTTTCGATTCCATCGCGGCGGGTTTCATCCTGGCCGGTTGCGATTGGGAAGGTGAGGCAGTCAACCGTGATATCGGTGATGGCCATGCCCCAGTTGCCGGTTAGGTCATCGATGAGGCGCTTGGCAATTGCAAACTTGGTGTCGGCGGTTCGGGCCTGGCCCTCTTCATCGATGGTTAGCGCAACCACAGCTGCGCCGTGTTCCTTCACCAAAGGCATGATGCGCGCGAAGCGGCTGTTTGGGCCGTCGCCGTCCTCGTAGTTAACCGAGTTGATCATGGCGCGACCACCAACGCACTCGAGGCCGGCCTCGAGAACTGCCGGCTCGGTGCTGTCGAGCACCAGCGGCAGGGTGGTTGCGGTTGCCAGGCGGCTAACAAACTCGCGCATGTCGGCTGCACCATCTCGGCCAACGTAATCAACGCAAACATCAAGAGCGTGCGCTCCCTCGCGGGTCTGCGAACGCGCAATCTCGAGGCACTCTTCCCAGTTCTGGGCCAGCATGGCCTCGCGGAACGCCTTGGAGCCGTTGGCGTTGGTACGCTCACCGATGCTGAGATAGGTGTTGGTTTGGTCGTATGGCTGGTGCTGGTAGAGCGAGGCAAGGCCGGGGTCTACAACGGTTTCCGGGCGGTGCGGCGCCTTGCCGGCAACTGCCTGCGCAACTGCCGCGATGTGCTCCGGCGTGGTGCCACAGCAACCACCAACGAGGCCGGCGCCGTAATCGGCAACAAACTGTAGCTGCGCAGTTGCCAGCTCCGATGGGCTCAGCGGGTAGTGCGCGCCATCGGAGGTTAGCACCGGAAGGCCAGCGTTTGGCATGACAACAACCGGCAGGCTCGAGAACTTGCTGAGGTAGCGAAGGTGCTCGCTCATCTCGGTTGGGCCGGTGGCGCAGTTGAGGCCGATGGCATCGATTCCGAGGGCGGCGAGCGTGGTGAGTGCGGCACCGATTTCGGAACCCATGAGCATGGTGCCGGTGGTTTCGATGGTGACGCTCATGAGAACCGGCACGCGAATGCCGGTTTCTGCCATTGCGCGCTTGGCACCGATGATTGCCGATTTAGCTTGGAGCAGATCCTGAGCGGTTTCAACCAGAACGGCATCGATGCCGCCGTGGAGCATTCCGCGAACCTGGGTTTGGTAGGCGTCGCGCAGCTGAGCGAACGGTGCGTGGCCGAGGCTAGGCAGCTTGGTGCCAGGGCCAACCGAACCAAGCACCCAGCGCGGTTTGGCATCGGTGCTGAAGGCATCTGCTGCCTCACGGGCTACCGCGGCACCTGCCTGTGCCAGTTCTTCGATGCGGTCCTCGATGCCGTACTCGGCGAGGTTGGCCCAGTTGGCACCGAACGTGTTGGTCTCGATTGCCTCTGAACCGGCCTCGAGGTAACGCGCGTGAATGGCCTTGATTATGTCCGGGCGCGTGACGTTTAGCACCTCGTTGCAGCCTTCGAGATTTTGATAATCCGCCATGGTTGGTTTGGCTTCTTGGATCATCGTTCCCATAGCGCCGTCGGCAACGACGACGCGGCTACGAATGGCGTCTAATAGGGCTTGTGCGCGGGGAGTAAACATACAAACTTAAGTCTAATCGGCGTTAAACTTGTATGAATGTCTGAGTATGCAATCGCCCCACGTTCAGCGCCTAATTCCCACGAAAAGAGCGCAGTTTTTCCGCTGCTACAGGCCCGCGCGGCCCGAGGCGAGAAGTCGCTTTCGTTTGAGTTCTTCCCGCCCAAAGAAGGTGCCGAGAGCACTCTTTGGCAGACCTTCGATGACGTGCTTGGCGTAAACGCCGATTTCATCTCGGTTACCTATGGTGCCGGTGGCAGCAACCAGGAGAAATCCTTCGAGCTACTGGACCGCATGGCCCCCCAGATTCTCACCGTTGGCCACCTCACCTGCGTTGGTGCCAGCCGAGAGAGCACTCGCCGCACCATTTCGCGTTTCGCTCAAGCCGGGGTTTCATCGGTGCTGGCATTGCGCGGCGATGCCCCCAAAGACAACCCAAATGCGCTGGCGCAGGGCGAACTGAAGACCGCGCTCGAATTGGTTGAGCTGGTTCACTCCGAGACCAGCCTCGAGGTTGGCGTTGCCGCCTTCCCCGAGGTCCACCCGGAATCGCCAACGCTCGAACACGATGCACGCGTTTTGTGGCAGAAGCAGGCCGCCGGTGCCTCGTTTGCAATGACTCAGCTATTCTTTGGCGTTGAGCACTACACCCGCTTGGTTGCGGTTGGTGCCGAGCACGGCGTTACCCTGCCGATTGTTCCAGGCCTCATGCCGGTTTCAAACGCCAAGCAGCTGCTGCGCATGGCCACCATGTCGGGAGCCGATGTGCCGGCGGAGCTGGCACACCAGCTGGAAACCTCCGATGAAGCAACCGCTCGCCGCATTGGAATGGATTACACCATTCAGCTTGGCCGCGACCTCCTGGCCGCCGGTGCACCCGGCCTGCACATCTTCACTCTCAATAAGTCGGAGGCGGCTCTCGAGCTGGCCGCCGGCGTTGGGCTGATCTAGCGCCTTTTTCATTGCTGGTGCCCGCCTGCGCCAAGATGTCCGAGCCTGCCGCTAGCCTTGCCTTGTGATTGAACTTTTCGAAGATTCCCTGCCGGCTTGGGCACAGCGCGTTGTTGTGTTTGATACCGAGACCACCGGTCTCGACCTCAAAACCGCGCGCATCGTTACCGCCTGTGTTGCCGAGTTAGACTCCAGCGGCGCGGTAGTTGGCCAGGCGCACGAATGGCTTGCCAACCCCGGCATTGCGATTCCCGAAACCGCCAGCAACGTTCACGGAATCACAACCGAGTTCGCTGCCGCCAATGGGCGCGATGCCGCCGGGGTGGTTGCCGAGATCATCGCCGCGCTGGCCGCGTATCAGGCTCAGGGCGTGCCCATTGTTGCCTATAACGCGCCATACGACTTCACCATTTTGCACTTCGAGGCGCTGCGCCACGGCATCACTCCCCTGGATCCAACCGTGGTGCTAGACCCGCTGGTTATCGATAAATTCGTGGATCAGTACCGCAAGGGCAAGCGCAAGCTTGAAATCACAGCTGAGTTCTACGGTGTTGCCCTGGATGATGCCCACAACGCCACCGCGGACGCGGTTGCCTCGGGCCGCGTGCTGCAGGCTATCGCCCGAAAGTTCGGTTCTAAGCTACCTGCAGATCTCGCCGCAATCCACGCCGGTCAGGTGCAGTGGTCTGCCGCTCAGGATGCCAGCTTTGCCGAGTTCATGCGCCGCAGTGTAAACCCCGACTTCGTGACCAACCCCGGCTGGCCGCTCAAGCAGGGCTAACCTCGCACCAAAGCCTTAAAGCGAAAACCCCCGAACCGAAGTTCGGGGGTTTTCAAGTCTTGCGGCGTTACGCGCCGAAGCCACGTGTAACCGAAGGTTACGCGCCGAAGCCCTTGTAACGTGCGTTGAAGCGCTCAACACGGCCAGCGGCATCCATGATGCGCTGCTTACCGGTGTAGAACGGGTGCGAAGCCGACGAGATTTCAACATCGTACACAGGGTAGGTGTTGCCGTCTTCCCACTCGATGGTCTTGGTGGTCTTCACGGTGCTGCGGGTGAGGAACGTGGCGCCCGATGCGAGGTCGCGGAATACAACTGCAGAGTACTGTGGGTGGATGTCGGCCTTCATGGCATTCTTCCTTTTGAACGAATTGGGTACAAAATCTGGGGCGTGCTAAACAGCACTAAGTGTCCAGCATACCAGTTTTGAACCTGGCGTGCCAGCACTAATAACGCGTGTTGCTAGTGGCTCTTTGCTCGTGCGCGGTAGCGGCCGTCCACCTGGTCTACCTCAATGCCCATGCCGAATGCCTCGGAGATGTTGTCGGAGTTGAGGATGTGACCGATCTCGCCGGCGGCAAATACCTGGCCGTTGGCGATGATCATCGCGTGGGTGAATCCGGCTGGAATCTCCTCGAGGTGGTGGGTCACCATCACCATCGCTGGGGCTGCCGGGTTCTGCGCGTAGTGGCCGAGTAGCTGAATGGTCTGCTCGCGGGCGGCGAGGTCCAGGCTTGCAACCGGCTCATCTAGCAGCAGTAGTTCTGGGTCTGGCATCACGGCGCGGGCAATCTGCACGCGCTTCTTTTCGCCATCCGCGAGGCTGTC
>Ga0213920_1001673_pt1 | contig 11804 bp, 5 predicted proteins | sample McNCre1117MG_FD_161054 | JGI IMG/M metagenome (GOLD analysis project Ga0213920, IMG submission 161054) | Freshwater microbial communities from McNutts Creek, Athens, Georgia, United States - 11-17 MG | ecosystem: Environmental > Aquatic > Freshwater > Creek | place: USA: Georgia | collected...
ACAAGAATAAGTCTTTTAAGACGGTTTCTTTTTTATTGTGTTTTAGAAATTTTATTCAGCAGCTAATTCTTTGATTTGCGACTTAATTTTTTCTTCTAATTCTTCGGCTAATTCAGGGTTGTCTTTAATTAACGCTTTAACAGCATCACGACCTTGACCTAATTTAGTATCTCCGTAACTGAACCAAGAACCTGATTTTTTGATAATTTCAAATTCTACCGCTAGGTCTAATATTTCACCTGTTTTTGAAACCCCTTCACCATACATAATGTCGAATTCGGCTGTTTTGAAAGGTGGCGCTACTTTATTTTTTACCACTTTAACCTTAGTACGGTTTCCAATTACGTTATCACCATCTTTAATTTGTGACGAACGACGAATATCCAAACGAACTGAAGCATAAAATTTCAATGCATTTCCTCCCGTTGTCGTTTCTGGATTTCCAAACATCACTCCGATTTTCTCTCTCAACTGATTGATAAAGAATACAGTACAATGTGTTTTACTGATAGTTCCAGTTAATTTACGCAAGGCTTGTGACATTAAACGCGCATGAAGACCCATTTTAGAATCTCCCATTTCCCCTTCAATTTCACTTTTTGGCGTCAAGGCAGCTACCGAGTCAATCACCACAATATCAATTGCACCTGAACGAATTAAGTTTTCAGCAATTTCTAATGCTTGTTCTCCGTTATCCGGTTGTGAGATGATTAAGTTTTCGATATCCACACCTAATTTCTCTGCATAATTTCTGTCGAAAGCATGTTCAGCATCTATAAAAGCAGCAATACCACCCGCTTTTTGCGCTTCGGCAATAGCGTGCAGTGTTAAAGTTGTTTTACCAGACGATTCAGGGCCGTAGATTTCGATAATTCTTCCTTTTGGATAACCACCTACTCCTAAAGCTAAATCAACTCCTAGCGAACCCGAAGAAATTACTTCTACTTCTTCAATGGCTTTGTCGCCCATTTTCATCACTGTCCCTTTTCCGTAGGTTTTGTCTAGTTTGTCAAGCGTAAGTTGTAACGCTTTTAATTTAGCTTCTTTCTCTGAACTCATCTTTTAAGTGTCTAATTAGTTGTCAATTTTGAGAAAAATAAGGAATTTATTTTCTCTTTATAGTTTCGTAAAAATAGTTTTTTTTTTCGAAGTACAAGAGTTCTTCTCAGGCAATTTTTTGGTTGCTGAAAAAAACAAAAGAAATAGTTGAATTCTATAAAAATTTAGAAGTTTTAGGCTTATTTATTTACCTGCTCAATATATTCAGTAGGCGTTAATCCTGTTTCTTCTTTAAATGCAGCATAAAAATTAGATCGTGTTTTAAATCCAGATTGTTTTCCAATAGCCTCAATTGTTAAGACAGAATTAGAACCCTTTTTCAACAATTCTACTGCGTGTTGAATTCGCAATTCTGATTTTAATTTTGAGAATCTAGTTTCCATTAAGTAGGTAATACAGTAAGAAACATGATTTTGAGGCACCTGGAGGTCTAATGCTATATCACTAACAGCAAAATCAGGGTTTAAAAAGGGTTTTTCTTCGTGAAGATACTTTAAAATAGCAGTGTACATATCAAAAAAAGGATCTTCCTCAGGGGCGATTTTAATTTTTTCTTTTTTCTTTTTTGAAGTTACTGCTTCTATCTGTTTTCTTGGAATTCCATAAAGAATTTCAGGAAATAGGATTAGTGAAAACGACATTACAGAATAAGCAAATCCTGCAATTACATATAATACATAACCATCGTCTATTGTGTCACTAGGAACTGAAACGGCTGCGTTTAGTGACAAAATCGTAAAGCTTATTGAAATAAAGCCTAAACTAGTCAATAAAATAACTAACCAACGATAGGTAATTAAAAACTGTTTTTTGGGAATTTGTATTTCGTTAATTTCCTCAGGATTGGCTTTCCACAGCAGATATATACAATACATTAAATATAAAAAGAATGCGATGGTGCGTAGCGCAAAACTTTCGCCAACGTTATAAAACAAGTTGACATCAATATCTCTTATTGAATTGAGATTTTTAATAATACGATCTGCTATTTGTAATTTTTTATCAAAGGATTGAAAATGATAAGGAAGTGTGCCAATTACAGCAATTGTTGTTGGAATAAAATGAAGCCAATCTTTTTTAGAAAGATACTCTCTATCTAATAAGGTATTACGAACATAGAAAAATAAAAATGGCCCCATAAGAAACATAAACGGCGCAAAATTATTGTAAAACACTGCTAACCAAAAGCGAGAATCACCAGACACCATAAAATAGTGGGCAATTCCGAATAATGATGTCAATATAAAAACCAATGATAAATATATAGCATTTTTATTTGACTTCCAATTGTACGATAAAAGCACAAAAGAAATTAAAATGGTAAAAACGGATAAATATAACAACATTATGGTGCGGGGTTTGAAATGCAAATATAAATAAATAACAAATGTTTATCCCTGAGTGCTTATTTATATTGTCCTTTTTTTAATTTTTAAGGACAATCACTTATCCTTTTTTGTGATTTATTTGACAATGTTGTCGGGAAAAACTATTCTCAACAAAAAGAGGGATAGTATTTTTGAACCATTAAAATTAACAGTTGTTTATTGCAACTGGTTTTTAATTAACCTCATAGAAATCCCTTTTCTAGATTTAAATGGTCAACACCCTAAGACATTTTAATTTCGTCAATGTAAATGGTTAAAATTTTATTTATGGAAAACAGAAAAAGTATTTCAGGCATTCAACAACATTTTAAAAAAGCAATATTGTTTTTATCAATATTGTTTTTATCAGCACTTCATTCTCAAACAGTAGAAGTTAGTGTACCTTTTAGTAATGGATTTATAGGAGTTGTTGGGAGTAACTCTCAAACAGCTAATACCATTAAGACTTTTTCTACTTTAGGAATTGCTAAAGCATTTTTTGTTCAACAATCGAGTACAGGAAGTTTCCAGCTTCAAGGAAATGATATACCAGGAACCATTCGTTTACAGTTGACATCTGGGCAAATAATTGAATTTGCTGGAGCAATTGTTTGGAGACAAACAACAGGCTCAACGGTTGAGTCTTTCGGACTTGTTCCATCAAATTCTATTTCTCCTATCGCCTTTAACTATGGAGGAGTAAACACATATACAATAAACACTTCGAGTAATTTAGGTTTTAATAAGATTAACCAACCAATAACTTATATAGATAATACTTCACAATCTGGTAATGCTGCTACAGGGAGTAATTTATTAGCAGATTTGAATGCTTATTTTAGTACAACACAAGGATTAGATCCTAACGGCCCTGTAACTGTAACTTCACAAACGACAACAGACATTACACCGACAATAGCAGGAACAGCAACATTGCAAAGTGGTGAAACTTTGTCAGTAACAGTTAATGGTATATTGTATACTACGAGTAATGGTTTAGTAGTTTCAGGAAATACGTGGTCTTTACCAATAATCAATAGTTTAACAGCCGGAAATACGTATTCAGTTACGGCTACAATTACTAACACAGCAGGATACACTTTAAGTGATAGTACTACAGGAGAGTTGGTGGTAGATATTATTCAACCTTTTTGTAATCCAGATAATCCGTACGATAAAATAATTAGTGGATACCATGCTTCTATAGCTCAAAAATCAAATGGTGAATATGTAGCTTGGGGATCGGCTTTTAGTAATACAAACACCGATTTAGTTTCCCCAACTATAATTAATCAAAGTTTTGGGGTTCCTGCAGGAGAAGTTGTATTAAAAGCTACTATAGGTGGACTGAGTGGTGGTGGCGGACAAGATCAAGGAGCTGTTCTAACTCAAAGTGGTTTGTATGCGTGGGGAACAGAAGGGAAATTATTAGCAAATGGATTAACAACTTCTGGGAGTTTTCAAAAAATTTCAGGTTTTACAAGTGGCGCCAACAGTTTTGGCCTCCCAACGGGGGTTGAACCGAGCGATGTAGAAATATTATTCGGATCTAATTTAACTTTAGTTATTGTAACAAAGCTTAGTGCAGGAGGTAATGTTTATGTCCTTACAAGTCAAGGGGTGCTTCTTGCGGGTAATGGTTCAACGGGGACTTCAACAGGGCTAGTTTGGTTACAGACAAAAACGAGTGCATCTAATTTCTTGACTAATGTTACACAGTTAAGGGGTAATGTTGGTGGTACTTCAAAAGGAGCGTTTATAGCATTAACGTCAACAGGTGCTGTTTATACTTGGGGAACATCAATTTATTTAGGAGATGGTTCAGCATTGGCTACTACCAATACTTATGCAGTTCAGATGACAGTACCATCTGAATTTTCTTCTAGCAATTTACCTAAAATGATTGGATTAACTGGAGGGTCATCTAAAAACCCAACGTATTATCTACTTTCAGGTTCATCTAATAAACTATATGCCCTTGGTGACAATACTTTAAAACAACTTGGAAATTTTACATCTAATACAGAGAGTCTATCATGGGTAAATTCTAAAGTGAATAGCACAACTGATTTTACTGATGTTGATTTTATAACAGTTCAGGAACACACTTCTGCAAATCCTGCAGTTGCAGCAATTACTAAAACAGGAAAAATTTATACATGGGGTAGTAATAGCAGTTCAATGATTGGTAGAACAGATAATGGTACTTCTTCAGGAGTTATTGGTGCAAGTTATGATCCTGGAATGCCTATTAGTTTTGACCCTTTAAACGACGTTGCTATTTCAGCAGAATTAGGAGGTCACACTTTAGTGTTCACTAAATCTGGGACATCACAATTTTGTTATGTTGGTCATAGAACAGGTGGGAGTATGGGAGATGGAGTATCCCCTGCGGTAGATTCTGGTAATGGAAGTTATTACGCATCTTGTTCACTCACTCCAGTATTACCGGTATGTGGGTATGTCCCAGTTACAGCTAGCACTACTACATCAACAATTACAGCATCTCCAACAAGCATAGTTGCTAATGGAACAACAACATCTACGATTACAGTTCAGTTAAAAGATGCGTCAGGAAATAATTTAACCTCAAGTGGCGGTACCGTAGTGGTAACTACAACTGCCGGAACATTAGGGTCAGTTATTAATAATAATAATGGGACATACACAGTTACTCTAACTAGTGCAGTAACTGCTGGAACAGCTACTTTAGGTTTTTCTATAAACGGAACTACTGCGACAGGGTCTAATAGTACTGCGACAGTAACATTTACAGCAGTAGTAATTACAGCAGATCCTACAAAATCAACAATCACAGCTTCACCTACAAGCATTGTAGCTAACGGCACAACTACATCAACGATAACAGTTCAATTAAAAGATAGTTCGAACGCTAATTTAACTTCTTCGGGAGGAACAGTTGTAGTAACCACAACTGCCGGAACATTAGGTGCTGTAACTGATAATGGTAACGGTACCTATACAGTAACTTTGACGAGTAGCTCTACTGCTGGAACAGCGACTTTAGGTTTTTCAATAAACGGAACAACCGCAACAGGATCGAATAGTACCGCGACAGTAACATTTACAGCAGTAGTTAATTCAGGGACTCCAGTAGTAACAGGTTCGGTATCTAGTCTAACCTCTTTCACTTCTTGTACAGGAACACCCTCAGTAGAACGGGATTTTACCATTTCTGGAACTGATTTGACAGGTGATGTTGTAGTAACAGCACCAACTGGTTTTGAAGTTTCTTTAACAAGCGGTTCTGGATTTGGTTCAAGTGTTACAATACCGGCTTCAGGCACTTTAACTACAACTACTATTTATATTAGATTAGCTACTTCTGCAACAGCAGGTCCATTATCAGGTGCTATAACTTTGGTATCTCAAGGGGCAACTACCCAAAACGTAGCAGTATCTGGAGTTATTAATTTAGTGCCTCCAGCTATAACAATCCAAAACTCATTATGTACTAGTCAAGGGTTGTACTGGTCAACTTGGAACAATGTAAATGGAACGACGGCTACAGGAAACATTGGAAGCGGAGTTACCGTTACCGTTACACATTCAGCCGGAGGATTATCAACCACTAACGGGATGTATAATCATGCTACTTTCCCTTCGCAATACAATGTACCTAACGGAATATCTTTGCGTAACGATTTAGCAGGAACATTTACATTTACATTTAATCAACCTGTTACTAATCCTCAGGTGGCTTTTTCAAGTATTGGTAATTCAAGTAATCCAGTTGGTTTGACCACCTCAGTACCTTATCATGTAATTTGGAATGGTAGTGCAATGACTTATACTGATTCTACCCACATGACAGGAGCCGAAGGATTTACAATAGTAAGCTTTCCTGGAACCCACACAAGTATTACTATTCAATATGATAGAAATGAAACGTATGCTAATATAGCTTTTGGAGCAGAAAATTTCAATTGTTCAAGCCCGTCAGTTTGTCAAGGAGATGCAATAACATTAACGGCTTCAGGTGGTTCTGCTTATCAATGGTCCCCAAGCACAGGATTAAGTGCTACTAACACAGCTGCCGTAGTTGCTAATCCAACAACAACAACTACTTATTCTGTAATTGATTCTTCAAATGCGTGTGCAGTTGCAACATCTGTGACTATTACAGTAAATACACCACCAGTTATATCTGGAAGTGCTTCTGTAGGAAATGGAAATACAATAACACTTACAGCAACCACAACTCCATCTAATAGTAATGCTTGGGTTTCTTCGAATCCTTCAGTTGCAACAGTTTCTAGTTCGGGAGTTGTTAATGGACTTACTTTAGGTACTACAACAATTACCTATACAAATAGTAATGGTTGCTCCACAACAAAGGTTATTACAGTTGTTGTTTCAGACACTGATGGTGACGGAGTTTTAGATAATCAAGAAATTTTAGATGGCACTAGTCGAACAGATGCCTGCCAATTTGTATTGGCACACCAAACAATAGCTCCAAACACAGCTTGGAACACTGCTGATTGTGATGGAGATGGCGTAACCAATGCCCAAGAAAAAATCGACGGTACTGATCCATTGAAAGCAGATACTGACGGTGATGGAGTAAAAGACGGAACAGAAAAAACAGACGGAACTTCTGCTACTAACTCTTGTCAATTTGTATTGGCCCACCAAACGCTAACACCAAGTACAGCGTGGAATACAGCTGATTGTGATGCAGATGGTGTAACCAATGCTCAAGAAGTTGTTGATGGTACAGATCCATTGAAAGCAGATACTGATGGCGACGGAGTAAAAGACGGAACAGAAAAAACAGACGGAACTTCTGCTACTAACTCTTGTCAATTTGTGTTGTCTCACCAAACCCTAACGCCAAGTACAGCATGGAACAATGCGGATTGTGATGGAGATGGCGTAACTAATGCCCAAGAAAAAATCGACGGCACGGATCCATTGAAAGCCGATACTGACGGTGATGGAGTAAAAGACGGAACAGAGAAAACAGATCATACTTCTGCATTAAATGCTTGTCAATTTGTTTTAGCACATCAAACGGTAACACCAAGTACAGCATGGAACAATGCAGATTGCGATGGTGATGGATTGACTAATTCAAGAGAAAAAGCATTAGGTTTAAATCCCTTATTAGCCGATACAGACGGCGACGGCTTGTCAGATGCGGTTGAATTAACAATGGAAACTAATCCATTAATTCAAGACACAGACAACGACGGAATAGCAGACAACCTTGACAACTGTCCAATAACTGCTAATGCTAATCAAGCTGATAATGATCATGATGGTCAAGGAGATGTTTGTGATACAGATGATGATAACGATGGTATTTTAGATACGAATGACAACTGTCCAATAACTGCTAATGCTAATCAAGCCGATAGAGACCATGATGGCAAAGGAGATGTTTGTGACTTGGTAGAATTGAATGTTGCACAAGCCATCACTCCAAATGGAGATGGAGTAAATGATACTTGGGTAATTTATAATATCGAGAATCATCCTGGCAGTATCGTTAGAGTATTTAACAGATGGGGTAACGAAGTATATTACTCTAATAACTATCACAATGATTGGGACGGACATTATAAAAATCTGAAAGAAGGCCTACCTTCTTCAGGAGCTTATATGTACCAAATTGATTTAAACGGAGATGGAACTATCGACGCTCAAGGTTGGTTATACATCACAAACTAAAACCCCACATCAAAAAAAATAAGACAATGAAAAAAATAAACCTTATGGCAACTTTAGTACTACTTTTAGTAAGTAGTGCTTTATTCGCCCAACAAGAAAGTGTTTTTGCTTTCTACAAATCACACATGATTTTAGTGAATCCTGCTTATGCTGGATATAACAATGAGACTTTGTGGACGAGTTCACTTAGAAAACAATGGACAGGTGTTCCTGAAGCACCCGAAACACAAACCGTATCGTATAGTACTCCTTTAGGGAAGAATATGGGTATAGGATTGTCTGTAGTGAATGACAAAACCTTTATTGAAAAAGAAACGTATTTAGGGGTTGACTTCTCTTATAAAATTCAAATGGACGCTACTACAGATTTGTATTTAGGAATCAAAGCAGGAGGTAACTTCTACAATGTTAACACCACTGGATTAGAAACCTACAATGTGCAATCCGACCAAGCATTAGGTTCAATAAGTACGTTCAATCCTAACTTTGGAGTAGGAGCTGTATTGAAGAGAGACAAATGGTACGCGTCGTTATCTGTCCCAAGATTATTCAACACAAGCAAAGCGGTGAATCAATCAGGCTATGCTATGACAGCTACTGATAGACCTCATGTGTATTTAAGTGGAGGTTATGACTTTGATTTAAGTCCATCGTTTGTATTGAAACCATCGGTAATGTTGCGTTATGTCAACGGAGCGCCAACATCGTTAGATCTAACTACGATGTTACAAATAGAGAACAACTTTGAAATAGGCGGAATGTACAGAACCGATAAAGCGTATGCAGCGATGAGTACGGTTCGATTGAGCAAACGTTTTGTGTTTGGTTTTGCTTATGAGATGAGTACCCAACCGACACTAGCTGCCGCAAGAAACACGAATGAAATCCTATTACAGTTTAAGTTTTAGTAATAATAATTTCTCAATAAAAACAAAAAAGTCATCAGTAATGATGGCTTTTTTGTTTTTTAATTTTCTCAATTTTTTCGGGTATAAAAATTGCGATTGAATCTGTTTTAGAAAATCTAATCAGGGTATTTTTTGGCGTAAGCAATCAGTTCACCAAAAACTTTATAAAGAGATTTTCCTTCGTCTGTTAGCGCGTATTCTACTCTTGGTGGAACTTCAGGATAAGATGTACGACTAATAATTTCCTTTTCTTCTAAATGCTGTAGTTCTTTTACAAGCATCCTTGTGCTAATGCCGTCAATATAGCGCTCTAAGTCTTTAAATCGCCTCTCTTTTTCAAGCAAGGAATAAACGATAGGAATAGACCATTTACTAGCAACTAATTTCATTGCGAAAGATAATTGTTGTTTAATAACGTCTGTTTTTTCAACAGTATCTACTTCAATAGATAAATTGGAGTGTTTTTTGCCGAATAGAATGATTTCGCTGTACAATTGAGTTAAATCCTTTCCTTTTTTGGTTAAAGAATATTCTACTCTGGATGGCACCTCAGCAAATACTTTTCTATTAATGATCCCGTGACTTTCTAAAGATTTTAATTCGTTTATTAGTATTTTGGTGTTGATACCTTTAACTTTTACCCCCAACTCCTTGAAGCGCAGAATTTTATTCTCCATTATAGCATATACAATTTGTGTAGTCCATTTGCTAGAAATCCTTTTCATAGCGTTGAAAATAAATTGTATGTCTTCTTTGAAAACTTGCATAAGTAGAAAAATTCAGTTATAAACTTCTCAAAAATAGTACAATAAGAAGTATAAAAAAAACTTCAAAAATTTAAAAAAATAATTACACTTATAACGGTTTGATAATCAGCAATACTTTAAAAATGGGTAGTCGCTTCTCTTTTAATAACTACTTGTAAGGAGTTTTAATGATGGGTAATTTTGTTGGTGAAAAGGGTCATAATAACTCCCCCACAACTCTAATTTATCATGAAAAAACAATTATTTATTACGGTTTTTACTGTTTTGATTTCGCTACAAATTTTTGCGACAGGAGTAACAATTGCTTCGTTTAGTCCCAGTTCTGGAACGACTGGAACTGGAATTTTTATAAAAGGAAGTGGATTTACAAACAATACCTCTGCAGTTACAATTGGAGGAGCAAATATTTCAGTGTTCAGTGTATTAGATAATAATACTATTTATGCAGTAGTTCCATCAAATGCAACATCAGGTAGTGTGACAGTAACTAATGCTGCCGCCAACAGTACTGTTAGTTTATCTGGTTTTACGTATAGTACAGGAGTTAATCCAACCCCATTAGCACCTTCAGTTGGAAATGGAACAGTGGGTAATCCCTATCAAATCGCCAATTTACAAAATCTATATTGGCTATCAACTACTACCAGTGTATGGACAGGAGGGGCTTATTTTATTCAAACCGCTAATATAGATGCCGCTGCGGCTAGTATCTGGACGGGAGGTGCAGGGCTTTTTCCGATAGGTAGCTCTGCACTAAGTTTTACAGGTCATTATGATGGACAAGGATTTAGTATTAACAATCTGTATATAAATAGAGGCGATAGTATGGTTTCTTTGTTTGGGAGGGTTGACACAGGGGCTAGTATATCAAACCTGAATTTGACCAATGAAACTATTATTTCTTCTTCTTCTGGATACTTGTCAGGTTTTGTTGCTCAAATTTATGGTTCTTCTACAGTTACCAATTGTACATTAAACGGAGGATTTGTATATGGACCAGGATCATTTGCCGGTTTTGTGGGTAGTATGGGTAGTGCTAGTAATGGCGGTGCTACTATAACCAATTGTTCATCAAATCTAGCAATTTTTGGAACTAGTTCTAATGTAGGAGGTTTTGTGAGTTATTTGGATGTGGGAGGAATAATCAAAAATAGTTATTGCCAAGGTTCAGTAAACGGAACAGGTTATGTAGGAGGTTTTGTTGGGCGACCAGTTGCTGGAAGTATTACTAATTGTTATTCTAAAGTAAATGTATACGGCAGCTCACAAATTAATGGTGGGTTTTTATCATATAGTAATAGCGCAACTACAATTATAACTAATTGTTATGCCTTAGGAACTGTCGCAGGAACAAACTTCACTGGTGGTTTTGGAGGATATAATTCTGCAAATATTGTTTTTACGAATTGTTATTGGGACACAAATGTAAGCGGTCTTGCATATGGTTTTGGTTCCAATGGCTCTCTATCCGGCGTTACGGGAAAAACAACTACACAAATGACCACGCAGTCTACCTTTAATGGTTGGGATTTTGTTGGAGAAACCACCAATGGTTCAAATGATTATTGGAATATTAATCCGTCTAATAATGGAGGATATCCATATTTATCGTGGCAATATTTTGCATCAGCACCTACAGTCGCTTCATTCACGCCAACTACTGGTAATACAGGAACATCAGTAACCGTTGTAGGCACAGGATTTTCAGGAGTAACCGGTATTACTGTTGGGGGAGTAGCTGTTACTTCTTATACGGTAAACTCTTTAACAAGTCTTACATTCACGATACCAACAGGTGCGTTATCTGGAAATATCGTAATTACCAATTCTATTGGAACAGTGACAAGTTCGGGCACATTTGTTGTTGCTAATTCAGATGCTAATCTAAGTGCTTTAAGTCTAAGTTCAGGAAGTTTGAGTCCAACTTTTGTCTCAGGAACTACATCTTATAGTTCAAGTGTTGCCAATACAGTAACGAGTATTACAGTAACTCCAACGGTTGCTGA
>Ga0213920_1001675_pt1 | contig 11803 bp, 13 predicted proteins | sample McNCre1117MG_FD_161054 | JGI IMG/M metagenome (GOLD analysis project Ga0213920, IMG submission 161054) | Freshwater microbial communities from McNutts Creek, Athens, Georgia, United States - 11-17 MG | ecosystem: Environmental > Aquatic > Freshwater > Creek | place: USA: Georgia | collected...
CGGATCGGTGACGCTCGTCATTACCTCGGGTGAGTCTGGCCTGGCAGTGGCATCTGACCTTCAAAAACTTGATGTGGTCAAGAACGCCGATATCTTCTACCGACTCATCGTCTCCGAGAACGTTGTTTTCTATCCGGGTTCTTACACACTCAAGAAGCAGATGTCTTCGCAGGGTGCCATCGATGCAATCCGCGACCCAAACTCTCTCATCGTCACCAAGGTGACCATCAAGGAGGGTCTGCGAATCGGCACGGTGCTAAAGCAGTTGGCGGCGGCAACCGGTAAGTCGCTCGACTCCTTCACCGCGGCGGCGGCAGACTTGAGTGCGCTCGGCGTTCCGACCGGCGAGCCGAGTGCCGAGGGCTACCTGTTCCCCGCAACGTACTCGTTTGGCCCGAGCCTGAGCGCCGCAGAGATTCTGAAGCAAATGGTTGACCGCACCTACCAGGAGCTGGACCACTACGGCGTTGCTGTGGGGGACCGTCACAAGGTTCTGACGCTGGCCTCGATCATCCAAAAAGAAGCGCGCCAGACGCCTGACTTCTACAAGGTATCGCGCGTCTTCCAAAACCGCCTCGATATTGGAATGCCTCTGCAGTCCGATGCGACCGTTAGCTACGGCTCTGGCGGCACCACCGTGACCACCACCGATGCCGAGCGCGCCAATCCAAACGGCTACAACACCTACGTACACACCGGCCTGCCGATCGGCCCAATCGGTGGCGCGGGCAGTCTCGCCATCGATGCGGCGCTGCATCCGGTGGCGGGTTCTTGGCTTTACTTCTGTGCCATCAACCTCAAGACCGGTGAGACAGTGTTCAGCACCACGATTGCCGAACACGCGGCGGCCGTGGCCAAATTCCAGGCCTGGATCCAGGCAAACCCGGGATGGAACGGCAACTAGTGCAGCGCAAACTCTCCGTTCTCGGCTCACCAATCGAACACTCCAAGAGCCCCGTTATTCACGCTGCCGCATACCGCGTTCTCGGTCTCGACTGGGACTATGAGCGCAACCAGATTGGCAAGGGCGGTGTGCGTCCGTTCGTCGACGCGCTAGACGACTCATGGATTGGCCTCAGCCTCACGATGCCCCTCAAGGAGGAGGCGGCAAAGTTCGCCTCTACCCTGGACAAGGCCGCGGAGGCGACGGGGGCCGTAAACACGCTCGTTCGCTTCGATGGCGGCTGGGCCGGCTACAACACCGACGTCTTTGGCATTGTCCAGGCAGTTCACAACGCGGGAATCAGCCAGCTTGAATCTGTTCTGGTTGTTGGTAGCGGTGCAACCGCAACCAGTGCCGTGGCAGCCATCAAACAGCTGGCCCCAAATGCGGAAGTTCGCGTGTTTGCACGCAACTCAGATACCCGATTGCAGCTAATCGCGTTTGCCAAGTCGCTCGGCCTGAACGCCAAGAAGACTGGCAACTTTGCCCGCACCGCCGCCAAGGCAGACCTGGTCATCAGCACACTGCCAGCTGGCGCCATGGACGAGGTGGCCGCCAAGCTTGGCTCCAAGCGCGGTTTCCAGCCAAAAGGCGCCATCTTGGATGTTGCCTACCAACCCTGGCCGAGCGGAATCGCGACGGTCTGGTACGACCGCCACCAGCCGATCATCAGCGGTCTCGAGATGCTGCTCTGGCAGGCCGTGGCCCAGATCCGCATTTTCCTCAACGGCGATCCAGCCGTGGCGCTGCCAAACGAGGTTGCCGTAGTCGAGGCCATGCGTCACTCGCTGGACTAAAATTGGTCACATGTTACGTTGGATCACTGCCGGAGAATCGCACGGCCCAGAACTAGTTGCCGTGCTCGAGGGCATGCCTGCCGGAGTTCCAATCACCACCGCAGAGGTGCAAGACGCCCTCGCTCGTCGCCGTCTCGGATATGGCCGCGGTGCCCGCATGAAGTTTGAGCAAGACGAGGTGACCCTGTCTGGCGGTGTTCGTCACGGATTCACCCAGGGTGGCCCGGTTGCAATCTGTGTTGCCAACACCGAATGGCCAAAGTGGCAAGACGTGATGTCGGCAGACCCGGTCTCCGAGGAGGCCATGACCGGCGCCCGTGCCGCCGCCCTCACTCGCCCACGCCCGGGTCACGCGGACTTCACCGGAATGCAGAAGTACGGCTTCCTCGACTCCCGGCCGGTTCTCGAGCGCGCCAGCGCCCGCGAGACGGCCGCACGCGTTGCCCTTGGTGCCGTGGCGTCCAAGTTCCTGAACCAGCTCGGCATCCAGTTGGTCACACACACCGTTGGCATCGGCCCGGTGGAGGCTCCGCGTGACGGCGCAATCCCGGCACCGGAAGACCTCGAATACCTAGACGCCGACCCGATGCGCTGCTTCGACAAGTCCGTCTCCGACGCGATGGTTGCCGAGGTTGACGCCGCACACGAGGACGGTGACACCCTCGGTGGTGTTGTCGAGACCCTTGTCTACAACCTGCCTCCGGGTCTCGGCACCTACGTGCACTGGGACCGCCGCCTTGATGCGCAGCTTGCCGCCGCGCTCATGGGCATCCAGGCCATCAAGGGCGTTGAAGTAGGCGATGGCTTCGAGACCGCTCGTCGCCGCGGCTCCGTGGCGCACGACGAGATTGAGCGTGACTCCAACGGAATCGTGCGTCGCCTGAGCGATCGCGCCGGCGGCATCGAGGGAGGAATGTCCAACGGCGAGGTACTTCGCGTGCGCGCCGCCATGAAGCCAATCTCCACCGTTCCTCGCGCGCTGTCCACCATCGATGTGGCAACCGGAGAACCAGCCAAGGCCCACCACCAGCGCAGCGACGTCTGCGCGGTTCCGGCGGCAGGAGTTGTTGCCGAGGCCATGGTTGCGCTCGTGCTTGCAAACTCTGTGCTTGAGAAGTTTGGTGGCGACTCTGTTGCCGAAACCAAGCGCAACCTCGACTCCTACCTGGCTTCCATCCCGGCCACACTGATCTCGTTCGACGCCTAAATGCGCGCCTTCACCGACGAAACCGTCCTGGTTCTGATCGGGCCAATGGGCGTTGGCAAGACCACCGTCGGCAAGAAACTGGCAAAGGCGCTCGGCAGGCCGTTCGTCGACACCGACAACCTCGTTGTAGCCAAGCACGGCGACATCAGCAAGATCTTTGAGACCCAGGGCGAGCACGTGTTTCGCGGCTTCGAGGAAGACGCGGTGGCCGAGGCGATCTCGAACATAGCTGTGGTTGCAACCGGCGGGGGAGCGGTGCTCAGCCCGGTAACTCGCGAAAGACTAAGGCAAAACTGCGTCGTAGTGTATCTCTCCACCGATGGCCGGCACATTCGAGCCAGACTTGTTGGTGGCAAACGCCCGCTAGTCAAGAACGGCTTCGATGACTGGATTCGCATCTACGACGAGCGCAAGCCCATCTACAGCGAGGCTGCGGACCTCACCATCGACACCTCGGACCAGAGCCTGAACGCAACCGTCACCGAAATCAAAGAGAAACTCGGATTGAAATGACCCAGACCACTCGAATCACCGTTTCTGGAGATGCACCATACGACGTGCTGATTGGGCGCGCCCTGCTTGACGAGGTTGGCGCCAGCCTGGGTTCCGCAGTTCAGAAGGTGCTGGTCATTCACCCGGAGTCCCTCTCGGTGAGCGCAGATGCACTGCGTGACAACCTGGCGGCCAAGGGCTACGACGTCGTGCTCGCCGGCGTGCCGAACAGCGAGGACGCCAAGCGCGTTGAGGTTGCCGCATTCTGTTGGGGAATCATGGGCCGCGCTGACTTCACTCGCACCGATGCCGTCGTTGGCTTCGGCGGCGGCTCCACGACCGACCTCGCAGGCTTTGTCGCGGCAACCTGGCTCCGCGGAGTCAGGCTAATCCAGGTTCCAACCACTCTGCTCGGAATGGTTGATGCGGCAATCGGTGGCAAGACCGGCATCAACACACAGGAGGGCAAGAACCTGGTTGGCGCCTTCTATGCGCCATCGGCAGTAATTTGCGATCTAGACACCCTTGCGAGCCTCTCTAAGAACGAGATCATTGCGAGCTTTGGCGAGGTGGTCAAATACGGCTTCATCGATGACATGCGCATCCTTGAGATTATCGAGGCAGATGTGGCCAAGGCTACCGACCCAACCAGCGATGAGTTCCGCGAGCTTGTGGAGCGCAGCGTTGCCATCAAGGCCCGCGTAGTTGGGTCCGACTTCAAAGAGGCGGGCCTGCGCGAGATCCTCAACTACGGGCACACCCTGGGTCACGCGATCGAGCACGCCGAACAGTACAAGTGGCGACACGGAGCTGCCATCGCCATCGGAATGGTCTTTGTTGCAGAGTTGGCTCGCCTAGCCGGTCGTTTGAGCGATAAAGACGTGGATCGCCACCGAAGTGTCTTCAATCTGCTCGGGTTACCCACCACCTACCGTGCCGATCGCTGGGAGCAACTGATGGCAACCATGCAGCGCGACAAAAAGTCTCGAGCTGGTACTCTGCGATTTGTGGTGCTAGACGCCATCGGCCGACCAACCATCATGGCCGCGCCAACGCCGGAGATGCTGCACGCGGCGTACATGGAGATTTGCGAGTAACCTAAAGCCATGTCGCTCATCTTTGTTCTAAGTGGTCCAAACCTCGGTCGCCTAGGCTCGCGCGAGCCCGACATCTATGGCAGTGCTAGTTACGACACCCTGGTTGCCGAGTGCAAGGAGCGCGCGCACAGCCTGGGGCTGATCCCCGAGGTGCGCCAGACCGACAGCGAGGCCGAACTAATCCGCTGGCTGCACGAGGCCGTTGACCGTGGCGCCGATGTGGTGCTCAACCCAGCAGCTTTCACTCACTACTCCTACGCGGTTCGCGATGCGGCCGCCCTGGTGACCAAGGGCGGACACCGTCTCATCGAGGTGCACCTGAGCAACCCTCACACCCGCGAGGAATTCCGCCACAAGAGCGTCATCAGCGGAGTTGCCACAGGAGTCATCGCCGGTTTCGGTGTGGACAGCTACCTTCTGGCAATCAGCCAGCTCGCCCGCTAAACTAGTAGCAGTTACTCGGCGACTCACGCCGGATTTTTTATGCCCCGAGACCATCGGCGGCAAACAGCAATGAAATGAGTGATTCTCACCATGGCAACTTCGAACGACCTCAAGAACGGTCTCGTCCTCAACATCGACGGCCAGCTCTGGACCGTAGTTGAGTTCCAGCACGTAAAGCCTGGCAAGGGCCCAGCATTCGTTCGCACCAAGCTCAAGAACGTTATGTCGGGCAAGGTTGTAGACAAGACTTTCAACGCTGGCGTCAAGGTTGAGACCGCATCGGTAGACAAGCGCGAGATGCAGTTCCTCTACAACGATGGAGAGGGCTTCGTGTTCATGGACCTCGACACCTACGACCAGATGACTCTGGCTGCGGCAACCGTTGGCGATGCAGCCGACTTCATGCTGGAGAACCAGAACGCCATTGTTGCACTGCACGAGGGCGAGGCTCTCTACGTTGAGCTTCCTGCCTCGGTTGTTCTCGAGATCACCTTCACCGAGCCTGGCCTTCAGGGCGACCGCTCGACCGGTGGCACCAAGCCAGCAACCCTGGAGACCGGCCGACAGATTCAGGTTCCGCTGTTCGTTGAGCAGGGCACCAAGGTCAAGGTAGACACCCGCACCGGTGACTACCTGGGTCGCCTCTAGCAACCCGCTCACCCAGCAGTGAGCGCACGCACCAAGGCTCGCAAGCGAGCCGTTGACGCAGTCTTTGCATCGGACCTGCGCAAGGAGAACCCGGTCAACCTGTTGGCCGAGACCCACGCAACGGTTGCCAAGCAGCAGAACCAGGACGAGATTTTTGGCTACGCCGAGCAAATCGTAAACGGAGTTGTTGAGCACTACCACGAGATCGACGACCTGATCGAGAACTACGCCAACGGCTGGACTCTCGACCGCATGCCAACCCTGGACCGTGCGATCGTTCGCTGCGCCATCTGGGAGATGCTCTACAACCCTGAGGTTCCTCAGGGCGTGGCCATCAACGAGGCCGTAGAGCTGGCCAAGGAATACTCCACCGATGAGAGTGGCGGCTTCATCAACGGCCTGCTCAGCGCAATCGCGGGCACGCGCGAAGCAAAGTAACTTTCCACACTCGGATTAGTTCTCAGCCTTTTATCAGCCACTTGTACCTATGCTGAGGGCATGACCAACTTGGATTGCGCCACCAACTGCACCGATTCCCACGGCATTGCAATGCGCCCAGATGCGCTCGTAGCTGCTCAGCCACTCGATAGCAACCTCAATCGACGCACCTGGTTAAAGGCCGTTGGCGTTGGTCTAACAGCTGTGGGTCTGGGTTCGCTGGGTACTCAGGCACAGGCAGCGGCAGGGCTAGTCAAGGCGGGCAAGGCTTCAGCCATTCCCGTAAAGGGAGCGGCACCGTTCACCCTGAAGGGTCAGTACATCATCGTGACTCAGCCAAAGAAGGGCGTTTTCAAGGCCTTCAGTGGTATCTGCACCCACATGGGGGCACAGATCAGCAGTATTCAGGGCACCAACCTGGTTTGCAACGTTCACGGCTCCATGTTCAACGACAGCACCGGGGCGGTGACCGGTGGCCCGGCACCGAGCGCGCTCAAGAAGTTCACAGTGACCAACAAGGCCGGCACGCTCTACATTAAGATCTAGCCAACAAACTCTTCAAAATCAGGTAGCCAACACTCGGTTTATTGCTGATCGTGCTGGTAAACTCTAGGCAAATGAATCCTTTAACTTTCGTCCTGTGAGGCGGAAAAGGAGTTGAAAATGCCTTCGCGCACCGTGCTTACCAGCGGCGACATTGATCGGGCCATCACCCGCATCGCCCACGAAATTGTGGAATCAAACCACGGCACCAAAAATCTCATTCTCTTGGGTGTTCCAACCCGCGGCGTTCAGCTTGCCAAGCGCATCGCAGCGGTCATCGAACGCCACTATCCCGAGTTCAACGCCGGTTCTTCGGTGGGTCGCCTAGACATCACCATGTACCGCGACGATCTAAATCTGCACCCAAACCGCGCTGTAACCGAAACCCAGATTCCTGCCGCCGGCATCGATGGCGGGGTAGTGGTTCTGGTAGACGACGTGCTTTTCAGCGGCCGCACCATTCGCGCCGCCCTCGATGCCCTCAACGCCCACGGCCGTCCATCGGTTGTGCGCCTGGCTGTGTTGGTTGACCGCGGGCACCGTGAGCTGCCCATCCGCGCCGACTTTGTGGGCAAGAACCTGCCAACCTCGCGGGAGGAGCGCATCAGCGTCAACCTGAGCGAGACCGACGGAGAGAATTGCGTGGTGATTGAGTCATGAGCCAGTTGAAGCACCTACTTAGCGCAGCGGACCTCAGCCGCGAAGCCGCGATCGGCATCTTGGATGTGGCGGAGGAGATGGCAGGCGTGAACGCTCGCGCCATCAAGAAACTGCCAACGCTTCAGGGCAAGACCGTAGTCAACCTGTTTTTTGAGGACAGCACCCGCACCCGAATCAGCTTTGAGTTGGCAGAGAAGCGGCTGAGCGCCGATGTTATCAACTTTGCCGCCAAAGGCTCGAGCGTTTCCAAGGGCGAGAGCCTCAAGGACACCGCTCAGACCTTGGAGGCCATGGGTGCAGACGCAGTTGTCATTCGCCACGGGGCATCTGGCGCAGCTCAGAAACTGGCCCAGAGCGGCTGGATTGACGGCGCCATCATCAACGCCGGCGACGGCACCCACGAACACCCGACCCAGGCTCTTCTGGACGCCTTCACCATTCGCCGCCGTACCCACGGTGCCGGTTCGTCTGCCGGCAAGGGCCTCGACGGACTCAGAGTGGTCATCGTCGGCGATGTGCTCCACAGCCGCGTGGCCCGCAGCAACGCTATCCTGCTAAACACCCTCGGTGCTCAGGTGCACTTTGTTGCGCCGCCAACCCTCGTTCCAGCAAACCCGGCGGGAATCCAGGCAAAGATTCACTACGACTTTGATGCAGCCCTAGCAGAGGTGAAGCCGGATGCCGTGATGATGCTCCGCATCCAGAGCGAGCGCATGAACGCCAGCTACTTCCCATCGGAGCGCGAATACAGCAGAGTCTGGGGCATGGATTCCCAGCGCCTCGCCGCCCTCAAGCCTGGCGCTCTCCTGATGCACCCGGGTCCGATGAACCGCGGCCTCGAGATCACCGCAGAGGCGGCAGACTCACCAAACTCAACCGTATTGGAGCAGGTCTCCAACGGCGTCAGCGTGCGCATGGCAGTGCTGTACACCCTCATGGCAACCGAGAGGAACTAACCGTGACCAGCCTGATCATCAAAAACGCCACCCTGCCGAATGGCAGCGTTGCAGATATCGCAATCGATGGTGAGACCATCGCCGCGGTGGGAACCAACCTGGCCACCGATGGCGCAACCGTCATCGATGCGACCGGACTTGTTGCCCTACCCGGCTTCGTTGACCTCCACACGCACCTGCGCGAGCCGGGATTCGAGGGCTCGGAGACCGTCCTAACAGGCAGCCGAAGCGCAGCCGCTGGTGGCTTCACAGCGGTGCACGCCATGGCAAACACCAGTCCGGTTCAGGACACCGCCGGTGTTGTCGAGCAGGTCAAGGCGCTCGGCGAGGCCGCAGGCTTCGTTGACGTGGTGCCGGTTGGCGCAGTGACCGTTGGTCTCGAGGGCAAGCAGCTTGCCGAACTCGGCGCGATGGCAAACTCTCGCGCCCAGGTGCGCGTGTTCTCCGACGACGGTAAGTGCGTGCACGACCCAGTCCTGATGCGCCGTGCGCTCGAATACGTAAAAGCCTTCGATGGTGTTGTTGCGCAGCACGCGCAGGAGCCGCGCCTCACCGAAGGCGCCCAGATGAACGAGGGCCGTGTGTCGGCGGAGCTTGGCCTCACCGGCTGGCCGGCTGTGGCCGAGGAGAGCATCATCGCCCGCGACGTACTTCTTGCCGAGCACGTTGGCTCTAGAGTTCACATCTGCCACCTCTCCACCGCCGGTTCGGTTGAGATTGTTCGCTGGGCCAAGGCTAAGGGCATCGCCGTGACGGCAGAGGTGACTCCGCACCACCTGCTGCTTACCGATGAGTTGGCACGCAGCTACGACGCCGTTTACAAGGTCAACCCGCCACTGCGCACCCAGGAAGACGTTCTTGCACTTCGCGAGGCCCTCATCGACGGAACCATCGACATCATTGCAACCGACCACGCTCCTCACCCAACCGAGAGCAAGGACTGCGAGTGGCAGGCCGCCGCATTCGGCATGCTCGGTCTGGAGATCGCGGCATCGGTGGCCCAGGAGGTTCTGGTGGAGAGCGGCCGCAGCAACTGGCAGCGCCTGGCTGAGGTTCTCAGCCTCAACCCGGCCAAGATCGGTCGTCTAAGCGAACAGGGTCAGGAAATTGCCGCTGGAGCCGTGGCTAACATCGCCCTGATTGACCCAGCGGCCAAGCGCGAAATCGCGGATACTCAAAGTAAGAGCAAAAACAACCCCTACCGCGGACTAAACCTGCCGGGTGCCGTTGTTCACACCATATACCGCGGTTACCCAACCGTGGCTTCCGGCACCGTTGCCGAGAAGGGACGAAACTAATGCCAGTTCGCTACCCAATCATGGCGGTCCTAGTTTCCGCCATCATCGTCTTCCTTGCCATCGCCGCATTCCGCGCCTGGCGCAGCCGCGCCAACGCGCAGGCTGCAAAGTTCTCGGCTCCTCTGGAGTGGCTCGAGCACCCATCGGGCGGCCGCCAGTGGGCCAACCTTCAGTACGTGGCCACGTCGGTAAGAGGAGAACCACTAAACCGCGTGACCGCGCACGGCCTAGGCAGCCGCGGCTTCGGCAAGGTAACCGCGTCCACCGATGGAGTGCTCATCGAGCGCACGGGCGAGCGTTCCATCGGAATCCCGTTCGCGCAGCTGATTGGTGTGAGCCGCGCAACCGTGGCAATCGACCGCGCCGTGGAGACCGACGGCCTCATCCAGATTGATTGGCAGCAGGACGGATTCGAACTTTCGACTTTCCTGCGCGCCACCAGCAACGACACCCGCAAGAACCTGTACACCTACCTGACCGAGCTTCTCGGCACCAAGGAGAACGCCAATGGCTAGCAAGGCACTACTCGTACTCGAAGACGGAAGGGTCTTCACTGGCAAGGCATACGGTGCTACGGGATCAACCCTGGGCGAGCTGGTCTTCGCCACGGGTATGACCGGATACCAGGAGACCCTGACCGACCCTTCGTACGCTGGCCAGATCGTGGTTCAGACCGCGCCGCACATCGGTAACACGGGTGTGAACGCCCGCGATGAAGAGTCCAGCAAGGTTTGGGTTGCCGGATACGTGGTGCGCGATCCGTCCCGCATCGTGTCCAACTTCCGAAGCGAGAAGTCGCTCCCGGAGGAACTAGAGAACTACGGCGTTGTGGGCATCAGCGGTCTAGACACCCGCGCGCTAACCCGCCACCTGCGTGACGCCGGCTCGATGCGTGCCGGAATCTTTAGCGGAGAGGCCGCCGAGGCTAGCGAGAGCGAGCTGCTAGCGCAGGTTACTGGCGCCGCCAAGATGAAGGGCCTCTCGCTCAGCGACGTGGTCACCACCTCCGAGCCCTACACCGTGCCTCATGAGGGCGATTTCGTTGGTCGCGTTGCCATCATCGACCTTGGCATCAAGCGTTCGACCATCGAGCACATGTGTGCCCGCGGCCTCGAGGTGAAGGTGTTCCCGGCCAAGAGCGATGCCAAGACCCTCCTCGAGTACCACCCCGATGCCGTCTTCTTCTCGAACGGCCCCGGAGACCCTGAGGCCTCGGATGGCCAGGTTGCAGTTCTCCGCCAGATTCTGGACCACAAGATTCCGTTCTTCGGAATCTGCTTCGGAAACCAGTTGCTTGGCCGTGCACTTGGCTTCGGCACCTACAAGCTCACCTTTGGCCACCGCGGAATCAACCAGCCGGTGTTAGACCGCTCCACCGGCCGTGTTGAGGTGACGGCCCACAACCACGGATTCGCCGTCAAGGTGCCTGGTGGCGAAAACGGCGAGACCGTTGACAGCCCCAACGGCTACGGTCGAGTGCGCGTCAGCCACGTTAGCCTCAACGACAACTGCGTAGAGGGTCTGGAGTGCTTTGACATCCCAGCCTTCTCGGTGCAGTACCACCCAGAGGCCGCCGCCGGCCCGCACGACTCCAACTACCTGTTCGACCGCCTCATCGAGGTAATCAAGACCAACCGCGCCAGCAAGGCCGGCAGCGAGGGAAACAACTAATGCCAAAGCGTCAAGACATTAACTCCGTCCTCGTCATCGGATCTGGCCCCATCGTCATCGGTCAGGCCTGCGAGTTTGACTACTCGGGAACCCAGGCCTGCCGCGTGCTACGAGCCGAGGGCATCCGCGTAATCCTGGTTAACAGCAACCCGGCAACCATCATGACCGACCCAGACTTCGCCGACGCCACGTACGTGGAGCCAATTACCCCCGAGGTGATCGAGTCGATCATCGCCAAGGAGAAGCCGGACGCTATCCTGCCAACCCTGGGTGGACAGACCGCACTGAACGCCGCGATGGCGCTGCACGAGCGCGGAATCCTCGAAAAATACAACGTGGAGCTCATCGGCGCAAAGGTTGACGCCATCAAGAAGGGCGAGGACCGCCAGATCTTCAAGCAGCTCGTGCTTGACGCCGGTGCTGACGTTGCACGCTCGGTCATCTGCGGCACGCTAGACGAAGCGCTGGCGGCCGTGGTCGACCTCAAGTACCCGGTAATGGTTCAGCCTTCCTTCACCATGGGTGGCCTCGGTTCGGGCTTCGCCTACGATGAGGAGGAACTGCGCCGCATCGTTGGTTCCGGCCTGCAGGCCAGCCCGGTAACTCAGG
>Ga0213920_1001677_pt1 | contig 11769 bp, 14 predicted proteins | sample McNCre1117MG_FD_161054 | JGI IMG/M metagenome (GOLD analysis project Ga0213920, IMG submission 161054) | Freshwater microbial communities from McNutts Creek, Athens, Georgia, United States - 11-17 MG | ecosystem: Environmental > Aquatic > Freshwater > Creek | place: USA: Georgia | collected...
TACTTGACATACCTCAAAACGGACATTCGCAAACCATGCCCAAGGCTAAAAATACCCCAAGCGGCGCAGACACTGCGCCCGTCAGCTATGAGGCTGCTTTGAAAGAGCTCGAGGGCTTGGTGCAACAAATGGAATCGGGGCAACTGCCTTTGGCTGATTTGCTATCGGGCTACCAACGTGGCGCAGAACTTTTGGGTTACTGCCGTGCACAGTTGGACGCCGTGGAGCAGCAAATCAAAGTACTCGACAACGGCGCTTTGAAATCTTGGACACCCACGTGAACTCAACTATGACATCCAACGAACTCGATCAATGGAGCAACCATTGGCTGGCTGTTGTCGAAGAAGCGTTGTCAAACTGGATCAGTCCTGAGGCCCCTGCAGGCTTGGGCGCAGCGATGCGCTACGCCGTGTTGGATGGTGGCAAACGCTTGCGTCCCTTGCTGGTCTTGGCTGCACGTGAAGCCATTGCCAATGGCACGCAAGATGCGGCACTCGACGAAGCCGCGTTGCGTGCGGCATGCGCCGTGGAGTTGATTCACGCCTATTCGCTGGTGCACGACGACATGCCGTGCATGGACAACGACGTGCTGCGCCGTGGTAAGCCCACGGTGCATGTGCAGTTTGGTGAAGCGCAAGCTTTGTTGGCGGGCGATGCTTTGCAGGCTTTGGCGTTTGAGTTCCTCACGCCCAACGCCTCGGCCATCCCCGACAGCGTGCAGGCGCGGTTGTGCCGTTTGCTCGCGACCTCTGCCGGTCATGCAGGGATGGCCGGTGGCCAAGCCATTGACTTGGCCAGTGTGGGCATGGCGTTGAATGAAGACCAACTGCGTCAAATGCATCGCCTGAAAACGGGAGCTTTGCTAGAAGGCAGTGTCATGATGGGTGCGGCTTGCGGGGCAACGACTCAGCAAGCATTGATTGGCTTGCAACGATACGGCCAAGCCTTGGGCTTGGCCTTTCAGGTGGTGGACGATATTTTGGATGTCATCGCCGATTCAGCCACGCTTGGTAAAACCGCAGGCAAAGATGCGGCGAATGACAAACCCACTTACGTGTCATTGTTGGGTTTGGAAGAAGCCAAGTCATACGCTCAGTCGCTGTTGTGTGAAGCGCTCGATGCCTTGCACAGCACAGGCCTGACGCACACCCACACACTGGCCGCTTTGGCCGAGCGCGTGGTGAACCGGAACACTTGAACACATGCCTAATTTGCTGCAAACCATCAACTCGCCCGCAGACCTGCGTGCCGTGCCGCGACACCAGTTGCCTGCGCTGGCCGATGAGTTGCGTTCGTACCTGATTCAAAGCGTAGCCAAAACTGGCGGTCACTTGAGCTCCAACCTTGGCACGGTGGAGTTGACCGTGGCGTTGCACTATGTGTTCAACACACCGCATGACCGCATCGTGTGGGACGTGGGCCATCAAACGTATCCGCACAAAATATTGACGGGCCGTCGTGACCAAATGAGCACGTTGCGGCAGCGTCATGGTTTGAGTGGTTTTCCGCGTCGTGACGAAAGTGAGTACGACGCCTTTGGCACAGCCCACTCCTCCACCAGTATTTCGGCGGCCTTGGGCATGGCCACTGCAGCGCAGCAAAAAGGCGAGCAACGCCACGCGATTGCCGTCATTGGTGATGGCGCGATGACTGCAGGCATGGCCTTTGAAGCCCTCAACAACGGCGGTGTGTCTACGTCTAAGTTGCTCGTTATCTTGAACGACAACGACATGTCGATCAGCCCCCCTGTGGGGGCGCTCAACCGCTACTTGGCGCAGTTGATGAGCGGCAAGTTTTATTCCGCCGCCAAAGAGGTGGGCAAGCAAGTGCTCAAGGGCGCGCCACCTTTGTTTGAGTTGGCCAAGCGTTTTGAAGAACACGCCAAAGGCATGGTGGTGCCTGCCACTTTGTTTGAAAAATTTGGTTTCAATTACATCGGACCGATTGATGGGCACGACCTAGAGTCACTCATCCCCACGCTCGAAAACATCAAGCACTTAGAAGGCCCGCAGTTCTTGCATGTGGTGACCAAAAAAGGTCAAGGCTACAAACTGGCCGAGGCTGACCCCGTGGCCTATCACGGCCCCGGCAAGTTTGACCCGGCAGTGGGCTTGGTGCCTGCAGCCGCTGGCAAAACCACCTTCACCCAAGTGTTCGGGCAGTGGCTGTGCGACATGGCCGAACACGACCCGCTGTTGGTGGGCATCACGCCCGCCATGCGTGAGGGTTCGGGCATGGTGGAGTTTCATAAACGCTTCCCTGAGCGCTACCACGACGTGGGTATTGCTGAGCAACATGCCGTCACGTTTGCAGCGGGCTTGGCCTGCGAAGGTGTCAAACCCGTGGTGGCGATTTATTCCACCTTCTTGCAACGCGCCTACGACCAAGTGATTCACGACGTGGCGCTGCAAAAACTACCGATGGTGCTGGCGCTAGACCGCGCAGGCATTGTGGGAGCCGATGGCGCGACGCATGCAGGCTTGTATGACATCCCGTTCATGCGCTGCATTCCTAATGTCAGTATTGCTTGCCCTGCGGATGAAAACGAATGCCGTCAGTTGCTGACCACCGCGTACAACCAAGACCATTGCGTGGCCGTGCGTTACCCACGCGGTGCAGGTGCGGGCGTGCCTGTGCAGTCAGGCTTGCAAGCCTTGCCCTTTGGTAAAGGCGAAATACGCCGTGAAGGCAAACGCATAGCTATCCTCGCGTTTGGTACGCTGTTGTACCCCGCCTTGCAAGCGGGTGAAGCGCTCGATGCCACTGTGGTGAACATGCGTTGGGCCAAGCCACTGGATACCGAGCTGCTCTCTCAGATCGCCGCCACACACGATGCCTTGGTCACGGTGGAAGAGGGGGCGGTCATGGGTGGCGCTGGCTCTGCCGTGTTGGAAGCGCTGCAAGAGTTGCAGCAACCCAAGCCTGTGTTGGTGTTGGGCATTGGTGATGTGTTCACCGAGCATGGCGATCCCGTCAAACTACTGGCTGAATTGGGGCTGGATGCCGCGGGTATTCAAGCTTCCATTGAAAAGCGTTTTCAGGGGTAAACCCGTGCATTTGGGCTGCTGCGCAACTGCATACAATGCCCCATCATTGAAGCTTGGCGCTTTCGGAAGTGTCGCTTTACAGAATTGGTTTTAACAACTCAAGGGAGTCTTCCATGGACCGTCGTTCCATTATTAAAAACGCAGGTATTGCAGGTGTGTTGGCTGCTGGTGCGGCCCCTGCTGTGCATGCACAAGCTGCCATCCGCTGGCGCATGGCATCGAGCTTCCCTAAGTCGCTCGACACCATCCACGGTGCTGCTGATACCTTCGCCAAGGCTGTCAAAGCCATGTCGGGTGGTAAGTTTGAAATTTCGGTGCATGCTGCTGGTGAAATCATGCCGGCTTTGGGCATCGTGGACGGCGTGCAACAAGGCTCCGTGGAAATGGGCCACACCTGCGCTTACTACTACTTTGGCAAGGATGAAACCTTTGCTATGGGCACCGGTATTCCTTTCGGTTTGAACAGTCGCCAAATGACATCTTGGATGTATGAAGGCAACGGCTTGAAGCTGATGCGCGAGTTCTACGCCAAGTACAACATCATCAGTTTCCCCGGCGGCAACACGGGCGCGCAAATGGGCGGCTGGTTCCGCAAAGAAATCAAATCGCTTGCCGACATTAAAGGTTTGAAGTTCCGTATCGGTGGCTTTGGCGGTAAGGTGATGGAGCGTTTGGGCGCTGTGCCACAAAACATTCCTGGTGGTGACATTTACCCCGCCTTGGAAAAAGGCACCATCGACTCAGCCGAGTGGATTGGCCCTTATGACGATCTGAAGTTGGGCTTCAGCAAAGTGGCGCCTTTCTACTATTACCCAGGCTTCTGGGAAGGCGGCCCACAGGTTGACTTCTTCATCAACGACAAGGCCTTCAATGCCTTGTCGCCAGAGTACAAAGCGATTGTGGAAGCGGCCGCTGCACAAGCGCACACAGACATGCAAGCGAAGTACGATGCACGTAACCCCGGCGCTTTGAAGCAACTGGTGGGTTCAGGCACCAAGTTGCGCGAGTTTCCTAAAGACGTGATGGCAGCATCGTTCAAGGAAGCCATGGCTTTCTACGACGAAATTTCTGCACGCAATCCGAACTGGAAGAAGGTCTACACCGACCTCAGCAAATTCCGCGCTGAACAGAACTTGTGGTTCCAGTTTACAGAAGCGAAGTTTGACCAGTTCATGCAAAAGCAAAAGCTGTGATGCAGCCTTGTGCTTGAGCATAAAAAAACCGCGCCTAGTGCGCGGTTTTTTTTATGGGGCAAGTTTCTCAACGCTGCTTTTAAAACTGCCTGAAGGCGGCCAGCTCGTCACTCAGGCGTTCGCATTCGTTTTGCACTGCACCGTCGCTGACGTAAAACACCGCAAACTTGCCCACGAGGGTGCGCACATAAAAACGGGGTGCCATGAACCATTCCAAACCTCGAACTCGTATGAGCTTAGCGTAAGCCAGTTCGTCGTAGCGCATGTGTTTGTCCCACATCCAGGTTTGGTGAATGCCTTGCACATCTAAGCGTGCACGGCTACGCATAACGTGCCAAGTGGTCCATGCAAGCAAAGCCCAACCCAAGACAAACCAACCTGCCGCACGCAAGCCGTTAAAGCCGGTGTCACCGCCAAATTTTCCTTGTTGCCATAAGTTCAGCAGCCAGTAGCCGGAGCCTATCAAGGTGATCCATGTCAGTGCTTGAAATGCGCGTGAGAAAGCGGGGCCTTCGATGACGGCTTCGGTGGGTTGAAAGACAAAAGGCTGTGGTCCTAAGGTCTGTTGCGTGGTGGTTTCTGAGGTGGGCATAAGGGCCTTTGTACTGACAAGAAAAAGCCCCTCTCGGACTGGCCGGAGGGGCGCCTCACTAGGAGGTGAACTTTATTTTTTGAACAAGTCTTCCATGCGCTTTTGCTCATCCGCAGCGTTGTCGGCTGCCGAAGGCTTAGTGCCTTCGAGTTTGAGCTCGGCTTCGGGTGCTTCTTGCTCGGTGGGCATTTCAATGATGACTTTGTCGAGATCGACCTTTTCTTCTTTGTCCAAGAACATGGTCACGGTCTGCGGCACAAAGATCACGATTACCACCAAGATCAATTGCATGATGACCCAAGGAATGGCACCCATGTAAATGTCGTTGGACTTGACGGGTTTTTCGATGCGGCCTTCTTTGAACAAGGTGTCGGCAATGCCACGCAGATAGAACAGGGCAAAACCGAAAGGCGGATGCATGAAGCTGGTTTGCATGTTCACGCACAGCAACACGCCAAACCACACCATGTCGATGCCCATCTTGTCGGCAACGGGGCCGAGCATGGGCAAGATGATGAAGGCGATTTCAAAGAAGTCCAAGAAGAACGCCAAGAAGAAGATGAAGATGTTCACCACCACGAGGAAGCCCACTTGACCGCCTGGCAAGCCGGTCAGCAAATGCTCCACCCACTTGGCGCCGTCTACGCCTTGGAACACCATCGAGAACACGCGTGAACCGATCAAGATGAACACCACCATGGCGGTCAAACGCATGGTGCCGTGCATGGCATCCCAGACAAGGTTTTTGTCCAAACGTTTGTGCATGGCTGCCAAGATCAAGGCACCCACGCACCCCATGGCGCCGGCTTCAGTCGGTGTGGCGATGGCGGTGTTGATGCCGGGCAAGCCGCCCATGGAGCCCAACACGGCGAAGATCAAGAAGGCTGATGGAATGATGCCACGCAAGCACTTCATCCACAGGTGGAAGCCATCGGCGGTGCGGGCTTCTTTAGGGATGCCAGGTACGTGGTCGGGTTTGACGAGCCCCAAGCCAAAAGTGTAGAGCGCAAAGATGCTCACTTGCAGCAAGGAGGGACCCCAAGCGCCTTTGTACATATCGCCCACAGAGCGGCCGAGTTGGTCGGCCATCACCACCAACACGAGTGAAGGTGGCACCAACTGCGTGATCGTCCCTGAGGCCGCCAGCACGCCGGTGGCGTAACGCATGTTGTAGCCGTAGCGAATCATCACAGGCAGTGAGATCAAAGCCATGGCGATCACTTGGCCAGCCACTGTTCCAGTGATGGCGCCCAGGATGAAGCCCACGATGATGACCGAGTAGCCTAAACCGCCTTTGACGGGGCCGAACAATTGGCCCATCGAGTCGAGCATGTCTTCAGCGAGACCACACTTTTCAAGAATGGCACCCATGAAGGTAAAGAAGGGAATGGCCAGCAACAAGTCGTTGCTGAGAATGCCAAAGATGTTCAATGGCAAGTTGGACATGAAGCTCACGGGGAACCAGTCCATGCTGATGGCGAAAAGGCCACAAGCCAAGCCCAAAAACGCTAGCGAGAACGCGACGGGGAAGCCAATCAGCATCGTCAGCACAAGGCCGCCGAACATGATGGGTGCGAAGTTTTGCATTTCCATGGTGTGGGGTCCTTATTGCACTGGCTTTTCGTAGTGCGTGTCCATTTCAAACTTGCCTTGCAAGTAAGCCACGCGCTTGATGATTTCGCTCAGGCCTTGCAGGAACATCCATGCAAAACCTAATGGGAGTAGCAGCATGGCTGGCCAACGAATCAGGCCACCTGCGTTGCTAGACATTTCGCCGGTGACCAACATCTTGACGAAGAGGGGGAAGCTCAACCAAGCCAGCATGCCCATCACGGGCAACAAGAACAAGACCAAGCCGAACAAGTCCACATAGACCGGCACGTTCCCTTTGAGCTTGCCGTATAGCAAATCCACGCGTACATGTTCATTGAGTTTGAGCACCAATGGCGCACCCAACATCACGGTCGCCGCGAACAAATACCACTGAATTTCGAGCCAACCGTTTGAACTGATGTCAAAGCCGTAGCGAATGAAAGCGTTGCCTGCCGAAATCACGGCAGCTGCTAACACGCCGAACGCCGCAACGTGACCAAATAGCTCACTGATGCGGTCTATGCCTAATGCAAATTTAAGAAGTTTTGACACTGAGTACCTCCATTTTTGCCAACGCGTGATGTTACCAAGGCAAAGGCTTTATCAGCCTCAGATCGGTTGAAGTTTTCGTCCGTTTGAAAGTCCACCAAGGCAGCTGTTTGCTGAGGGATTGCACTTGTCCGCCATCTTGTGCTTGATAGCCAGGCAGGGTGTTGAGCACTTGGGGCCACGCGGCGTCTTGCAGCAGTGCGCACAGCGCTTGTGTGGCAGGTGTATCGAGTGCCGATTTGAGGCACACCAAATGGAATTGCTCTTGTACCAAGGGCACAAAGCCGAGGCCGCGTGCGCGTGCGGTGCTTTCAATTCCTAGGCCCACATCGCAGCGTCCAGAGGCAATCGCTTCGGCCAAGGCTGTGTGCGAAGGTTCTTCGTCGGGCCAGTTGTTCAGGTCATCCAGCGTGAGTTGGTCATGGGCCAGTAAGTCGTCTAGCAGCACGCGTGTGCCGGTGCCGGGACTGCGTTGCACAAAGCGGGCTTGGGTGCGTGCCACATCGGCCAAGCTCTTGAGCGCCTTGGGGTTACCAGGCGCTGTGATGAGGCCTTGCGTGCGTGTGGCAAAGCCAATAATTTTGTGCAAACCAGGTTTGAGCAAGCCTCGGTATGCCTTGGCCGTGTGCGAGTTTTTGTTGGGCCGAACTTGTGTGTGAAAGCCGGCCAAGGTGCAACGCCCTTCGTTCAGAGCGCGAATGGCATCCACGCTGCCGCAAAAACGGATATCCAAGTGTAGGCCTGCGCTGGCTGCATGCTCGCGCAAGCGGGGCAGGGCATCGTCATGGCTGGCGTACAAGGTGAGCACATGCGCATCTGGGTCAAAGGCCACGGCGAAGGTGCGCTCAAGGTCGGCACGCAGCGCTTCGAGTTGAGGAGCCAAGCGGGCTTGCGTTTGGCGCTCGGCCCACATCAGTTTGTCGCCGAACTCTGTCAGGCGCGCAGATTGCCCCTTTTCCCACACGATGAGCTCGTGGCCCAATACGTCTTCCCAGCGTTTGAGTTCGCCCCACACATGCCGGTACGACCGACCCATTTGTCGTGCCGCTGCTGAAATAGACCCTTGCTGAGCCACGGCTTGCAGCAATGCCATCAGTGGATGCGTCAGCAACGCACTGTCTTTGCTTGGTGTGTTGTCTGCATCGTTGCGATGACTGAGGGTGTAGTGAAGATGAACGCTATGCACGACGGGACATATGGTGAGGTTTTAGGTAGTTCACTACGATAACTGAAGTTTTTATTGTTTTATGACCACGTTGACCGATACCGCTTTCACGGCCTTACAACTTCTGACCCAACTTGATCCTGTGCTTTGGTCCATCGTGGGCCGCTCGCTGTGGGTGAGCGTGTTGGCCACTGCCATTGCTTGTAGTTTGGGTGTGATCTTGGGCGCGTGGCTGGGGGTGGCTAGGTTTGTTGGGCGTGACGGGCTGTTGACTGTACTCAACACATTGCTGGCTTTGCCTTCTGTGGTGGTGGGTTTGCTGGTGTATTTGCTGCTTTCTCGCACAGGCCCCTTGGGGTATTTGGGGTGGTTGTTTAGCCTCAAAGCCATGGTGTTGGCGCAAGCGGTGTTGGTGCTGCCGGTGGTCACGGCCTTGACCCGCCAATGCGTGGAAGACGCCGAGCGCAGCCATGGCGAGCAGTTGCAGTCCTTGGGTGCTCAGCCCTGGCTGCGCAGCGTGTTGTTGGCGTGGGATGAGCGCTACGCCTTGTTGACCGTGTTGATTGCGGCCTTTGGCCGCGCCATCTCAGAAGTGGGTGCGGTGATGGTGGTGGGCGGCAACATCGAAGGTTTCACCCGCGTCATGACCACAGCGATTGCCTTGGAGACCAGCAAGGGCGATCTGCCCTTGGCATTGGCATTGGGTTTTGTGTTGATGAGCGTGGTGCTGTTGCTCAATGTGTGTATTTCTGCTTTGCGTCGCTGGCGACAACGCATCGACGGTTCTGGTGTCGACCCTGTGCAAGGGATGCTTGTATGAGCGCCGTGTTGAGCCTCAAAGAGGTGTCGGTGCAGTTCGGGGCGTATCGCGCTTTGCACGGCGTGAATTTGCAGATGCACCTGAACGAGCGTGTGGCCTTGGTGGGGGCAAATGGCTGCGGCAAAAGCACCTTGCTGCGCTTGGCGCATGGGTTGCTCAAAGCGTCGAGTGGCCAAGTCTCAGTCGCTCCTCAAGTGACGCAATCCATGGTGTTTCAGCGTCCGCACATGTTGCGGACCTCAGTGTTGCGCTTTGTGGTCTGTGGCATGTGGCTTCAAGGTACACCCTGGCGCACCGCTCATGAGCGTGCCATGCAAGCTTTGGCGCGTGTTGGCTTGCAAGACTTGGCGGAACGCTCGGCGCGTACCTTGTCCGGTGGGCAGCAACAGCGTTTGGCACTTGCGCGTGCCTGGGCTTTACAGCCGAATTTTGTATTGCTGGATGAGCCCACTTCGAGCTTAGACCCACACGCCAAGCGTGAGGTAGAGCGCTTGATGGCTGACTGGATTGCCACTGATGGTGTGAGCTTGATGTTTAGCAGTCACAACTTGGGCCAAGTCAAACGCTTGGCCACGCGCGTGATTTATTTGGAAGCAGGTCGCGTATTGGCGGATTTGCCCGTGGATGAGTTTTTCAATCGACCCTTGGGTGACAGTCACCCCGAGGCGTATTTGTTTCTTAAAGGAGAGTTGGGATGACCCGTCGCACGCATGTGTTCTTGTTGGCTGGCTTGTTGGCTTTGACGCTGGGTGTCACTGCCGCACAAGCCCAAACGCCAAGCATTGTGATGGCGTCCACCACGTCTACTGAGCAGTCGGGTTTGTTTGCGCACTTGTTGCCGGCATTCAAACAAGCCACTGGCATTGAAATCAAAGTGGTGGCGTTGGGCACGGGTCAGGCTTTGGACACAGGCCGTCGCGGCGACGCAGACGTGCTGTTTGTGCATGACCAAGCCGCAGAGGAGAAGTTTGTCGCTGAAGGCTTTGCTGTCAAACGCTACCCCGTGATGTACAACGACTTTGTGTTGGTTGGTCCCGCCAATGATCCCGCTCAAGTGCGTGGCAAAGACATCACGGCTGCCCTTCAAAAAGTGGCCAACACGCAAGCTGGGTTTGTGTCGCGCGGTGACAAGAGTGGCACACATGCTGCCGAGTTGCGCTATTGGAAGCAAGCGGGGTTAGACAACAAAGGCGCAGGCTACAAAGAGTGCGGTTGCGGTATGGGCCCCGCATTGAACATTGCGTCGTCTACGGGTGCGTATGCGTTGACTGACCGTGGCACATGGCTGAACTTTAAGAATCGGCAAGACTTACACGTGTTGGTCGAAGGGGACAAGAGTTTGTTCAACCAATACGGTGTGATGGTGGTCAACCCAGCCAAGCACCCCCACGTCAAAGCTGACTTGGCGCAAAAGTTTGTGGACTGGGTGGTGTCGCCTGCAGGCCAAACCTCTATCAGCGCCTACAAAATTGGCGGCGAACAGCTGTTCTTCCCGAACGCCAATAAATAAACGCTCGCTGTGCGGCTAGGATTCAGGTATGAGCATCGAATCTTTAGCCCGCATGCCCTTGAGCGATGGGCCTTGCGCGCAGGCCTTTTTCGCAGAGGCGCAAGCGCTTGCCGAGCAATGTGGTGTGACATTACGCACGCCACCGCCTGAGCCCACCACTTGCTGTGGGCGCGGTTGCAATGGCTGCGTGTGGGAAGGTTTTTTTGCTGCTGCCACGTTCTGGCGCGAAGATGCCTTAGAGGCTTTGGCGGCTGCACGTGCGCCATCGCGCTGATGGTGTTTGCTTGGGGCTCACCCAAGATTGGGCATAGTCCTCAAGGCTTGTTTATGGCTTGGCGTTGAACGCTTGGTTGTCGACTGTCAACCCCTGATCAGAAAACTGCTTCGCTTTGTGTTGGCGAATGCCTGAGACGCGTTGCATCAAGTCAGACCAGTCTTTGAACGGGCCTTGCGATCGGGCCGTCAGCACTTTGGCGCTGAGCGATGGGCCCATGCCTTTGACGCTGTCTAACTCGGCCTCGTTGGCTTGGTTGATGTCGAGCGCTAGGGCTGTGTGGCAGCACATCAGCACAAGAAGGCCGCACATCAAGCCCTTGAGTGTGCAGCGCTTGACCGTTTTGAACACCGTGCAACCCGCTCAGTTGTTTTGCAAGGTGTTCATCGGCGATGATGCTTACTTGCTCAAGGTGGTCATGTATTGCGTGACACCGCTTTGCACATCAGCAAACGCGTGGTCGCAGCCGCTGGCGCGTAGGTTGGTCAGATCGGCTTGTGTGTAGCATTGGTACTTGCCACGCAGCGCATCGGGGAAGGGCACATATTCAATCAAGCCGGCTTGGGCCGCACCGGCCAAATCAAGAGCGGCTTCACCTTTTTTGGCACGCATGGCGTTGACCACCGACAAGGCTACATCGTTGAAGGGTTGTGCGCGGCCAGAGCCGAGGTTGAAGATGCCAGATTTGTCGGGGTTGTCCAAGAACCATAGGTTCACGGCCACCACGTCGTCGATGAAGACGAAGTCGCGCATTTGCGCACCTTGGGCGTAGCCACCGTATTCACCAAACAACTTCACTTTGCCTTCGGCGTTGAATTGGTTGAACTGGTGAAACGCGACGCTGGCCATGCGGCCTTTGTGCTGCTCGCGGGGGCCGTACACGTTGAAGTAGCGAAAGCCCACGACTTGGCGCTTGAACTTCTTGAAGTTGTTGTTGCACTCCAAGCGCATGCGTTGGTCAAACAACAGTTTGGAGTAGCCGTACACATTGAGCGGCAGCTCAAACTAGGGTGACTCCACAAAGGT
>Ga0213920_1001679_pt1 | contig 11764 bp, 25 predicted proteins | sample McNCre1117MG_FD_161054 | JGI IMG/M metagenome (GOLD analysis project Ga0213920, IMG submission 161054) | Freshwater microbial communities from McNutts Creek, Athens, Georgia, United States - 11-17 MG | ecosystem: Environmental > Aquatic > Freshwater > Creek | place: USA: Georgia | collected...
AGAGAATCGCATTCAGATTAAACGCTTTAGGCTTTACATCAATTCCAGTGAGGTAGAAAATGCCGATTGTTGTAATTGAAGCACTTGTTAAACTTGTCATGATGTTTCTTCAATGGCTAATAATGAAGAAAATTAACGATAAGGAATTGCGCACCGCTTTTGTTCAATTCGCAGAGCTAGCTAGAACGGAGAATATTAAAACCATTCTGGAAAGACAAAATTCCGAAATACAATATGAAAAAGCGTCAAAAAAATGGGATGAAATCGAGGCGAAAGAGCGAGAGGAATCGCAAGGTAAAAAGAAATGAATGCTCCTGAGTGTGTTGAATTATCAAATCGTGAATTTCAGGTGATGCAATTAATTGCTCAGGGTCTTTCTAATCAAGAAATTGCAAAAAAACTGACTGTCAGTAATCACACTGTTAAATCATATATTGGAAGAATTAAAGTAAAGACGGAGGCTAGAAATAGAGTGCAAATTGCACTTTGGTATTTCGCTCACGTAGAAAAGAGGATCGGATGAGCTTTCAACTCACAGAAAAAACAAAAGATCTTCTTGAGAGAGGAATAATTGAGCCAAACATCGTTTTGACTATCGATGGAATAAATTCATTTTTTGGCGCACGAATCGTAAAGCATTATGCTCGCTATGGGGAAGATAACATATATTACGGCCAACCAGGTCTAGTTTATGGCGGCACAATCGAAATAGATGGACAACGTGATATTATAAGCCTTAGCGGAACGTCTGACTCTTTTTCTCAGCAATTAGACCCAGACAAGGGCGCTGTTTCGTCTAGCGGTACAATCGTCATTAGATTAATAGATACAGGTCTAGAGGTAACAAATCTAATCACTCCAGGTTCACAAGGAACAAATTGGGACCCTCTCTATAAAGATGCGCAGGTTTTTGTAGGCCTAGCCGAGTCTAGTTATCCAGACGATTATTTAGAATTGTTCAATGGTAAAATTATGAGCCTAGTCCCTGGCCCCGGTTACGTTGATTTTACTATAACCCACCCGGAAGATTTGAAACGATCTGACGTCTTTATTCTTGCAGAGTCAAAATTGACGGTTGATTTAGCTTATTACAGCCTAAAATTGTCAGATTTAATCATTCAACAATTATCAGATGTTGAGGGAATAGTCTCAATTCAATTCATTTCCGGTGGATCTGGGGATGTTGCCAATGTGTCGGTGAGTGGTAATACTATCTCTGTTCAAATTGATATTACTTTGACCAAAGCAAAAACAGTTAAAAAGAAGATAAACAACCATGAAGAGGCAAATCAGTTAGTTTATTGTTCATATAACAAGGCTGGTGATGCTGATAATATTCAAAGTCTTTTGTCATTACAACAACTTCAAATTTCAACAGAATTAGAATTGGAATCCGTAAAGGACTTTTTAGCACCTTTGGGCACAGATTTATTTAAAACCTATGTGAAAATTGGTGATGAAATAATTCAATATTCTGGAATTGATACAGTAAACAATAAACTGACTGGATGCGAACGAGCAAAACTTGATTCTGTTGGAGTAACCCATTCAATTGGTGATGATGTCCAGAGCTTCTATAAATTAGGAAATGGATTAAACGACTGGGGAAATGGGATAGACATTTGTCTGTATCTTTTACTGTCTGGAGGATCTCAATATTTTGCAACCAATGTTGATGCCGAAAATTTCGTTAAAATAACGACAACAGAAACTATAGATAATGCTATTTTCTTTAAAAAACAGGACGTAAAGCGAAAATATGGACTGACAATAGGCGACTTTGTTACATCGTCGGGAGCTATCAACGGGGCGAATAACTTCAGCCTTCGAAAGATAACGGGCTTTGGAGAAACTGAGCTTGGAACATATTTAACGGTCGATGGTGCTGCATTAGTGTTTGAAGTTGATAGTCCAGCCGTTCTTTCATTTGCTACTAAATACAATATTCTCCCCGACGGAGTTGGGCTCACCCCAATGCAAGTCGCAGTTGAAGAAATGGAACAAGTAAAATCATACTATTTTGCCTCTATTGCTAACTACGAGTTCTATTTAAAAGACACTGTTAGCGTTAAAGAATTTATCAATGAACAAATTCTTTTGCCATCTGCCATGTATTCTGTCCCACGCAAAGGAAAAATAAGCGTTAAATATACTTCAGCCCCTCTCTATGATCCAAATATTGCTCTTTTTAGTTTCGATAACGTCAAAAATCCTTCGACTCTCGCGCCGATCCGAACGGTTAACCGAAACTTTTACAATTCGATATTGTACAAATTCAATGAGGACTCTCTCACTGATAAGCTAATAAACGGGGTAGCGACTTTAAGCGCAAGCTCGACAAATCGGATCGAAGCGCCAAACAAGACACTTAAAATAAATGCAAAAGGTATGCGTGACAACCCAGACACCCGCATAATTTTACAAAGAAACGCAAACTCGCTTTTGAAACGCTATCAGTTCGCCGCAGAATCGTTTAATTTGAGCGTTCCTCTTAGGGTTGGTCTAAATGTCGAGGTGGGGGATATCGTCGTATTTGGTGGCTCTGAGTTCCAAATGACCGATATCACAACGGGGACCAGAAATTTCAAAGAGCGCCTTTTCGAAGTCACTAATAGAAATTTTAATTGGAAGACTGGCGGCCTAGAGTTCACAATCGTGGACACTAACTATTCAAACGATGTCCGTTACGCTACATTTAGCCCAACAAGCAAGATTTTAAGCGGGACCACGACTCAAGTCCTGGTCGAAGATTCTTATGCAACCCTGGGCATCCTAGGAGCAAAGGAAGCTGATAAGTGGCGATCTTTGGTTGGAAAAGACGTAATGGTTCACCCTCCTGATTGGTCAGTTTTTTATTATAGCAAATTAGTAGAGATTGATTCGGGCAATCCTTGGCTATTTAAACTCGATCCACCGCTTGCATCGACTCCCATAGCAGGGTGGGAACTAGATATTGCTCACTATGACAATATTGATCTAGACGATGGTCTAGTTAAGTCTATTCACCTCTTTTGGGATGCAACTTTGACAATAGTCACGGGAATTTCAGACGTTCAGTTCACAGTTTCGGCTTTGGACGCAGCTAAACTTTTTGTGGGTGGATTAGTTCAAGTTCATAATGAAGACTATTCAATTGATTCGGGGACAGAATTTAAGAAAATTACTAGCATTGCAGGGGTAACAATCACAGTTGAAGCGTCCCTTGGGTTTACTCCATCACCTGGTCAACTCGTTGATGCCGTAGGATTTACTATTGATGATGGAAAACCCTATGTCTGGCTGTAGTTTTGTAGGTTTTGTCGCCCATTTCTGTAAATGTGAAAATACGAGGTGCTTATGGATTTAGCAGGTCAAAGAGTTATATTGCAAAATGAAGAATTGAAAAGTGGTGTTCCTGGTAGTGAGGGAACTATGCAGAGAATTGGTAAATCAACCAATTTTCTACTCGAACAGCCAATGCATAATTTATCGTGGATAATGAACGGGGTTTATTCGATTGGTGGAACACTTCAAAACTACGTCGATGGCCCTAGAATGTTATCAAAAAACTACTATATTCACGCCTTAGCACTGTGGGGATACATTCCCGGTTCAAATGGAGATCTAATTATTGATATTATTAGGCGGCCACCAACTGGTGCGGCAGTATCTATTTTTAGCGTTCAACCAAAGGTGAACTTTTCTAGTGGCTCTTACGGAAGACTAGCAAAGCGATTTCCAGACAACACAACCCTAGTTGCAACGGCTGGAACAACCCTACCAACCCTTGCTATTACTAATTTGAACGCCGGAGACTTTTTAGAATTGAATATTTTAGGAGTACAATCGAATGGAGCTGATGGTGGTGTTCAATTGGAATTAAGACCTAGATAAAAAGAAACCCAGACTTGTTTAAGGCCTGGGTATGGGAACGTCGTGACATTGGAGAATGCAAACGTAAAAAAAGACTAACCTATTGTTTCTCTTTGTTGCAAGTGTAAAGTCTTCAAATATTTTTGATATTCTGGAATGCTCATTGAAAGACTGGCGCCAGGATCTTGCTTTCTTTCGGGAGCCACCGAATCATGACCTAAAACGTAATCGAATGAAAACACATTAGATGGATCGTTGTCTTTCAACCATAGCAATAAATGAGTGAGAGCTTTCTCTTGTTCTGGAGTATATTTTTGATAATAACCTTTCTGAATATTATCATGACCCCCACTGTAACGAACTTGAGATTCATCAAAATATTGAGATGGTTGTTTGTGAAACCATGCTTTAAATTTCGCTCCTTCATTCGTTGAGATTTTCTCAAGTGTTCCAGCGCAGGCGATTTCAATGCCAATCAGATCATCACTAACAGATCCTACTAGACCAGGATAAGAGCTTTTTCCCCCGTGGTAGCCCCATTCATTAATTGGGTGGGCCTGGTGGATAATTCCAGCGGAATCGATCAAGAGGAAACAAAAGCCTTGCTCGTGGCCCCAATTGATTGAACCGTGACCTTTTGATTGTTCCCCGGCTGTATAATGAATAATTGCACCCCGAGGATATCCATTTTTATATTTACCACGGGTTTTCATCTTATCTTTTAAAATATTAGCAAACGGAATCCAGTTTTGACCTTTTTCCATTGGTCCTAGACGCTCGCAGTTTATGTCAAATTCATTTTCCATTATGAACCTCTTTCAGTTTGCGAGCCCATGTTTCAGCATCGGCTTTGCAATTTTTGTTAATCTTCTTATATGAACCAAGATGACCTATGAACCTATGGCAATCAACGCCATATTTTTTCGACTCACAGAGAGTAATTAAATTGTAATTATTAAGCTCTAATTCTGGGTGTTCATGAAAGCTCTTAATATGATGCACTTCAAGTTTTTCATCGCTTCCGCATACTTTGCAGGTCGGATGCCTCTGAAGGTGCTTAGCACGAACGCGGGGCCAATCTGGTGATCTTTTGGCCCCTGATGGCTTTTTACCCTCATGTTCTTCTCTTAGAGATCTAATGCCTTCGACGATCTTATGAATCATAACAGTTCTATTTTAGTAGTCGGCCTGTGTGCGATTGATGTACCTTTAAAAATTCCGCAAATCTTTCGACCATTATCGGCTTCAATTGCTTTCGATATCGCCTGGGCCAATTCTTTTTTTGTTTTAGCTGAAATAGTGCAATCATATGCTGAATTTATATCTAATAAGATCGCATAAAATAGCGACGATTGACGTTTTAATTGCTTCTTTTCCTCTACGCGATCAATTAGATTAGTGTGAACTTGTTCCATTTGTAACTTCCTTCCGTTGTATAGATCGCAAATTAAAATAAATAATAAAAATGCGATTATTAAAATTTCTAAAATTAAAAAATATAGTATCAAAGATTCAAAAACTCCCAGTCATCTGTTAAATTATAATTATTTACCAATCTCTTCGATTCTTTCCAATGCGACTCTTGCCGACGAGCCATGTTGTTGCGATTTAGCGTAATCGTTCAATACATAGAGCGCGATACCAATCTGCGCCTTGAGTTTGGATTCGCGGGCTTGATGCATTAAAAGTGATTTTATAATCAATTCTTTTTGTCGCTCAAGCATCAACCCAAAACACTTATCAAATCCTTGTTTGAAATAACATTCAGCCGATGTTAAATGATATTTGTGAACAAATTGAGCTAGCTCATCGCGTTTAGCCTCAAGCTCTTCCGGCATCTTATTCTCATTCATAGTAACCTCGAATATAACAATAATTAAATCGGCCACCGGATTCTTCAGACCAAAGCTCTTCGCTGAATAACAATGAGTATGAATATTCCATTTGTTTTATTTGTCCCGCTTCGATCGCAAGTAAACGCGCTTCGCTGCGAGAAACAAATCTACCGTGAGACGTGATAAATCCTTGGTCATGCGCCCTCTTTGACATCTTAATGCCAGAGTGAAATCCTTGCTCGAAGCATTCGGCGTGACATTTGCCTAGTAGTATCATTCCATTGAGTGCTTTTACAGCGGCGTGTTTTATGAGTTCAGTCTTATTCTCAGTCATTCTTGTTACCTCTCCACAATGGACTTATTAAAATAGCAATTGGCCAAAAAACTACACCTAATATAGCCCCCCTAATTATCGAATCAGGACCTGTATGGTGAAATGTGTTCTTCCTAACAATTGCTAAAGCCATATAGAAACCTATTCCGAAGCCGAAATAAAATACTATGAAAATATTCATTCCCAAAACCACTCCTTTCCACGCAAATAGGTATCAGTGTATTCCTGTATTTCTAATCCTTTTTCCTCTGGGAATTGGTGAAAGAAAAAATAAAATAATGCTGGTAGAATCCAAAACGGAGAAGATAAAACATACAACCAGTTCACAATTATTCGTATGATATTAATCATTCTTGCCACCATCATTATATTCCCTAACTGCCGCAATAGCCATTTCTAAGCAGTAGTCAGCTTTTTCCTTTAGTATCTTAAATTCAATTGATTGTGAATCAAACTCACTTGTTTTATCGATTATTGTGAACGCAAGATCTATCCACATAACACATTTGTATGGTAAATTTAATTCAATCGGCATTCCCACCCTCACATTCTTTAAGCGCCAAGCGAGCGCGTTTGCCGCCTATATTTGCTAAGTATCCAAAATCTCTTATTTCTATATCACTCACATTTATTCGATCATAAGTAAGTGGTTTTGTTTTTTCCCAATGGTCAGCATCGGCGTACCATTTCAGCGCCTCCCTCAACTTCGCATTCTCTGCTTCGAGTGCCGAGATTCGCTTGAGGGTTTCGTCTAATGCGAATCGTTCAATCACACAAATCGAATATTTTCCTGGAAATAAAGAGTTTGGAGTTTCGCTCACTATCCAACTAAACGAACCTCGATTTAAATACCACTCACGCGGCTTCTCTTCATTAAGCGGCTTAGTCGTTGTCATAACCACACCTCTTTAATCGCAGGATCATCATTCTCAAATCGTTCCATACGCACTAATCCTTTTCGCTGTAATGTAAGCTTAATGGGAGTATATGACTTTGAAACCAGAGTTTCGGTAGTTGGCTTTTCATTCTCGAATAATCGCGCAACATATTTATTGCGATAGTCCTTGGGTGACCAATAAACGCACCACACTTGAATTATCATCGCGTGGACCCGCACTCATCTTGATTAGCCGCAGTTCCACGGCAATGAATTACGGCCTTATTGTATTCACATGACTCTATCTTAGACACTACAGACACAATAAATAACCCTAACAATGTTAAAACGGTAACACTTTTAAAAGCTTCAAACATCTACATTCTCCAATGCTTCAATCGTTTTTAGTCTTCTTAGTATTAATGAAGACCTTCGCTTCAATTTCTTCCATAGTCTGGGCCAATCGAATCAAGTTTCCGTTACTGTAATGAGCTACAGTTTCGATTCCACTGGGCTCAAACTTATGAATAAGATCTAGATTCAGCAAAATAATTTTCTGAGTGCTCGAATCTTTTACTTTGATGTACATTATTTCATACCTTTTTTATTTGTCTTTTTTGTAGCTTTCTTTTTTGCCATGGCCTTTATCTCCTTTCTTCTTTTTCTCTTTTGCTTTTTTAGCAACTGACATTGCTATAGCAACGCTTTGCTCATGACTTTTACCATGAGCCATTTCTGTTTTTATGTTTTTAGAAATAGATTTTGGCGAATATCCCTTTTTTAAAGGCATTTTAACCCTCCATTTGTAATCAATATTGTACCCACGCAACTAGGTGTCAATACAAATTTGTTTGACATAATATGTATGGACATCGAAACCATTAGCCAACAGAGGGGGAATATTGGGAGATCCTTTAAAGGTTCATTTAACCGATTCAAAAAGAATAACATTTTGCGGGGCACATATTTATAAATCTACGGCCGTCACAACTGAAGATTTGAAGAAAGTTACTTGCGGATCATGTCTGAGATTAGTCTATTTAAGAAATGTCGAAATAACACCAAAAGAAGGAGTGAAAAATGGAAACGAGAAAGAAATTCAATATCCGTATATCTGAGCAAGAACGAAAGGCTATGCAAAAAATGGCTGATAGACATTGCGATGGGAACTTCAGCGAATGGTTGAGGCTTGCTGCAATCAATTGGCAGCCAACGAAAGAAGAAATTAAGAAGGCGGTAGGTAAATGATTCCAAGAGAAACCACCTCAGATTTGCATATGGCACATAGATACATATGTGAAGTAAAAAGCAATGTATGGCAAACGCGTTTAAGGCAAAAAAAAGGTGAACTATGTTTAGAAGAATTAATAAAAATGAACGACAAAATGGAGATATTAAAAATAAAATTAGCAATCAGTCAAAATCAGATAAAGCAAGAAATCGCAAGAATAATGAAACAGGTTGGTCCAAATGACTAGGGAAGAGTTCAGATTTTTAGCCGCTGGTCAAATCGCATACCAGAAACGTGGTGGAACGCTCGATTTCAAAGAGATGGAGACCTATGTTGACGGTGCCTTATTTGGTTTTGACTTCGCTATGAGAATGCTGAGACGTGACCCAGCTTTTCAACTAGACAAGAAGTCGATGCAATCAAGTGAAACTAAGAAACAGATTGACGATCTTCTTCAGGCGCATTGCGATAAGGTCGAATAATTGTATGGACAAATAAACGTCCATACAAAATAGTGTATGGACAAATGACAAGGAGGAGTGAATGCTTAAAAAACGAAAATTCGACGTAATACTAGAAGACGGGAAGGAATGCAGAGTTTGGACCTATGAAAATAATCTTTATATTGGCCAAGAGGTAACTGGAACTAGGTTGTCAGGAGATCACTTTGTAGTGGTCACGGGAATCATCAAAGAAATTATTGCGATTAACGGAATGAAACAAAAATAACATCAAAACAAGGAGAATGTCAGATGTCAGAAAATAAAATTGCAACGGTTAATCAAAGCTCACCCGAAGAGATGGCTTTAGTTGCGAATGATCTATCAAAATTGAACGCCCAGCAGCGACTTAGCTTAATAAACAAAGTATGCGAAAGTATGGGCCTCAATCCTTTGACTCAACCATTTGGGTTCATCGAGTTTCGCGGTGGAAAACTAAGTTTATATGCAAAGAAGGATTGCACCGATCAATTAAGAAAAATTCACGGAGTATCTATAACAATAGCAAGCCGCGATCACATTGGAGATAATTTTGTAGTTATGGCGAAGGCAAAGGATGCCAGCGGAAGACAAGATGAGGACATGGGGGCTGTAACTATCAAGGGTCTAAATGGGGAAAGCCTTGGAAATGCTATGATGAAAGCGATAACAAAGGCTAAGAGACGAGTGACGCTATCTATTTGTGGAATGGGGATGCTAGATGAAACTGAAATTGAGACAATAAAAGACGCAAAAAAGGTTGATGAAGCCTATTTAATTGAAAAAGAGAAAAATCCCACAAATGAATCAGAGCAAGAAACTGGTCAAAAAGAAAAGGTAAATACAAAAAACGTGCATAATTATGCACCGAATGCACCGTTAAATTCTGCGCAACAAACGGAGATCTTTCATCACTTGAGATCTGGTGCCCCAGACCAAGAGAATCAAAAAGAAATTCTAAAGGTACTTTTTAAAGTTGATAGTTATAGATTATTAGTTACGGAGCATTACACTCAATTTAAGAAAACATTAGACATGGGTATGACTCTTTTTGATGAATATATAAATATTTTGGAATCAGAGAATGCATTGGATTCGATTGAAGAGAAAGAAGATCCTAATCTATATGAACAAAACTCTGAATTATAAAAACCAATGAATTATCGATTTTAATATTGGATAAATATAAAAATTGGCCATAGTTTGTTGTTGAATTAATCAAAAAATTGGAATCTAGTAGGCGAATCGGGGGACGGTAATCCCCCTTTTCAATTGCAAAACGATGGATAAGATCGTTTCGATAAGTTTCATTATCAAGACCTCTCCTCGTTTTTCAAGAGATTTCTAAAAATTTGTAAAATTCTTCTGGGGAGGGGAATCAATGGCTAAAATAACAACATATAAAATCACGATTATAAACTGGGAAAAGCATAATCCGAAAATAAAACTGAAAGCAGGATATACTCATTTCATGCTTTCAAAACGGTTTTTTCATGATCAAAAGATTCTTCAATTGAGTGCGAATGAATCGCTATTGTTCATCAATCTGTTGTCGATTGCTGCCGACTTGATGTGCGATTCGTTCACGATTCATACTCGATTGTTGCTCGATTCGTTACGACTTCGTGACAAATCGCTATCAAATGCCCTCATGAGATTTCAAGAATTACAACTACTTACATTCGAAAAAGTGGTCCCTAATAGAATAGAAGAGAAAAGAAAAGAAGAGAAAAGAAAAGAAGGGGACACAGATTTAAAAAATGAAAATAAAAGAATTGCAGTTCCTGCGGAACAGCCCACCCAAAAATCTAATCTTGCAATCGCTAAATATTGCGAACTTTGGAAAGATCGATATAAAGCAAGTCCACCGATTGGAAAAAAAGAAGCGGGGCAGATAGCTCGACTAGTCAAGGAGCATGGTCTAGAAAAAACAAATTCATTCATCGAGGCATATTTGCAAATGCCTGACCCATGGTTCATAAAAAAACGCCACGATATTTCAACCCTTGTGAGTAATTTAAATGCAGTCTCTCAATTTCTGGCAACGGGCCGATTGATTACCAACAGGGAAATCACTCAGATCGACACAACTATCTCACATCAAAATATTTTAAACATGATCGACCGTGGTGAGATATGACCAAAGACGAAATGAAGGAATTGAAGAAGGGCATTTACCAGATGGCTGTTTATTACAACAGAAACCTCCCTCCTGAGGTTATTTTGATGATGGCCGAGGATTTGTCAGGTTATGATTTTGCGTCGATCCTGAGGGCTTTTAAAGCGTATAGGAGCGATCCTAAAAATAGTGCATTTCCGTTACCTGCAAAGATTATAGGCATGATTGAGGGAAATAAGTCTGAAAGAATTGAAGCCGGATGTTTGGCGATTAAGTTGGATCAACTAGCGCAGAGGTTCGGGTCAACGTGGAATGACGGAACCTTTTATGATGCTAAAAATAATATATTTCGCGCCGAAAATAATAAGCTCTTTTGGTCGTTTGAAGAAGCTTTGAGAGAATCAGCCGGAGATTTAGCGGTAAAAATAATCTCTAAATGGGGAGGCTGGAAAGCTTTTGCAGCGTCATCTCAAAACACTAGTCAGGGGCAATTTGTAGCTCAATTGAGGGATTTCATAGAAGGTTTTGCAATTGAAGAAAAAACCGAAAAGTTAAGAATTGATAAGCCTCGAGGGGGGTTACTGAAAGATGAAAACTGAAGGAGATTATTTTATAAAATGTGAACACTGCGATGACACTGGCTATTGTTGGGTTAATTTCGAAAATAGAAATTTGTGGATGTTTTGTTCATGTAAAACGGGAACAAATGAATGTAAAAGACTTGAACAAACGAATTATTTCTTAGCAATGCCCAACTTTGTAAAAGGCCAATCAGATGGGCAGATTGGAATTGTAAGATTGAAGTTTCCAAGAAAATCATTTGTGCCAAGGTTGCAAAATGGTGACGATGACAAAACGGTATCTTGTAAAATAAATGAAATTGTTGAGAGATTTAGAGAGTCTTTAATTAAAAGTGCTAGATTTTGGTCTGGTTCTGAATAGAGAATCTACGGAGGGTTAAATGAGAAAAATGGACTTTGAAACTGAGGCAATAATCTTGCTGGTAACGCTTGCTACATTGCTAATTATTTTGAATT
>Ga0213920_1001680_pt1 | contig 11763 bp, 9 predicted proteins | sample McNCre1117MG_FD_161054 | JGI IMG/M metagenome (GOLD analysis project Ga0213920, IMG submission 161054) | Freshwater microbial communities from McNutts Creek, Athens, Georgia, United States - 11-17 MG | ecosystem: Environmental > Aquatic > Freshwater > Creek | place: USA: Georgia | collected...
AGATCATCAAACTCAACATCGGCAACTTGGCCGTGTTTGGCTTTGATGCGCCTGAAGAAATTCAGCAAGACATGATCCGCAACCTGCCCACCTCGGCGGGTTACTCGGACAGCAAAGGCATTTTTGGCGCCCGCAAAGCGGTGATGCACGAGACGCAAAAGCAAGGCATCAAAGGCGTCACGCTCGATGACATTTACTTGGGCAATGGCGCGAGCGAACTCATCGTCATGGCCACCAATGGGTTGTTGAATAACGGTGACGAGTTGTTGTTGCCTGCGCCTGACTATCCACTGTGGACCGCTGCCGTGAGTCTGTCTGGTGGCACGCCTGTTCACTACGTGTGTGATGAAGACAACGGTTGGATGCCCAACATCGAAGACATCCGCTCCAAGATCACCAAGAACACCAAGGGCATTGTGGTCATCAATCCCAATAACCCAACAGGTGCTTTGTACTCTGATGAGTTGCTGCTGCAAATCGTTGAGCTCGCACGCAAGCATGGCTTGATCATCTTTGCCGACGAGGTGTATGACAAGGTCTTGTACGACGGCGTCAAACATACGCCCATCGCCAGCTTGAGCGAGGACGTGTTGACGCTTACCTTCAACTCGCTGTCCAAGAGCTACCGTTCGTGCGGCTACCGTGCGGGTTGGTTGGTGGTGTCGGGCGACAAAAAGCCTGCGGCTGACTACATCGAGGGCCTCAACATGCTCTCGAACATGCGCTTGTGCGCCAACGTGCCGGGCCAGTGGGCGATTCAAACTGCTTTGGGCGGCTATCAAAGCATCAACGACTTGGTGGGTGAGGGCGGTCGTTTGCGCAAGCAACGCGACTTGGCGTATGAACTCATCACCGCGATTCCTGGTGTGACGTGTGTGAAGCCGCAAGCTGCGCTGTACATGTTCCCTCGCTTGGACCCCAAGGTGTATCCCATCAAAGACGACCAGCAGTTTTTCTTGGAATTGCTCCAAGAAACCAAGGTCATGCTGGTGCAAGGCACGGGCTTTAACTGGAAGACCACGGACCATTTCCGTATCGTGTTTTTACCCCACGAAGACGACTTGCGCGAGGCCATCTCGCGCATCGCAAAATTCTTAGAAAACTACCGAAATAGAAAAGCATGAAACCGATTCAAGTAGGCCTCTTAGGCATTGGCACTGTGGGCAGCGGCACTTTCGAAGTGCTCAAACGCAACCAAGAAGAAATCCAACGTCGCGCTGGTCGCGGCATTGAAGTCACGATGGTGGCTGACCTCGACGTGGCGCGTGCCAAAAGCATCGTAGGCGCGAATGTGCAAGTGGTGGACGATGCGCGCAAGATCATCGCCAACCCCGACATCGACATCGTGGTCGAGCTCATTGGCGGCTACGGCATTGCCAAGCAACTCGTGCTCGAAGCCATCGAAGCAGGCAAGCATGTGGTCACGGCCAACAAGGCATTGCTGGCTGTGCACGGTACAGAAATCTTCGCAGCCGCCCACACAAAGGGCGTGATGGTCGCATTTGAAGCTGCGGTGGCCGGTGGTATTCCGATCATCAAAGCTTTGCGCGAAGGCCTCACGGCCAACCGCATTCAGTGGCTGGCCGGCATCATCAATGGCACCACCAACTTCATCTTGTCTGAGATGCGTGACAAAGGTTTGACCTTTGACGATGTGCTCAAGCAAGCGCAAGCTTTGGGCTACGCCGAAGCAGACCCTACTTTCGACATCGAAGGTGTGGATGCTGCTCACAAAGCCACCATCATGTCGGCCATCGCATTTGGCGTGCCAGTGCAGTTTGACAAAGCGTATGTCGAAGGCATCACCAAGCTCGAATCGCAAGACATCAAGTACGCCGAACAACTCGGCTACCGCATCAAGCTCTTGGGTATTTCTAAGCGCACCACCGCAGGCATTGAACTGCGCGTGCACCCTTGCCTGGTGCCAAGCAAGCGTTTGATTGCCAACGTCGAAGGCGCGATGAACGCGGTGATGGTGCAAGCCGATGCCGTGGGTACCACGCTCTACTACGGCAAAGGTGCGGGTAGCGAACCAACAGCCAGCGCGGTAATCGCCGACTTGGTGGACATCACACGTTTGCACACCGCAGACCCACTCAACCGCGTGCCGCATTTGGCCTTCCAGCCTGATGCAATGAGCAACTTGCCGATCTTGCCAATGGCCCAAGTCGTCACTAGCTACTACCTGCGCTTGCGCGTGGCCGATCAAGCGGGCGTGCTCGCCAAGGTCACGGGCATTTTGGCCAACGCCGACATCAGCATTGATGCGGTGTTGCAGCGCGAAGCCGGTGAGGGCGAGAGCCACACCGACCTCATCATCTTGACCCACGATTGCGTGGAAGCCAAGATGAACGAAGCCATCGCTGAGATGCAACAACTCAGCACCGTGTTGGCCCCAATCACCCGCATCCGCAAAGAAGAGTTGAACTGATGCTGTATTTGTCCACGCGCGGCCACGCCGAGCGCAAGCGTTTTTGTGAAATCCTCCTCGAGGGCTTGGCCCCCGATGGTGGTTTGTATTTGCCCGAGCACTACCCGCAGGTGGACGATGCAACGCTCACGCGTTTGCGCCACACGTTCAACACACAAGGCTATGCCGCCTTGGCGTTTGAACTGCTGTCGCTTTACATCGACGACATTCCTGCGGCTGATCTGAAAGCTCTGTGTGCCAAGACCTACACCAAAGAGGTCTATGGCACGGAGGCCATCGTCCCTGTGCGCAAGTTGGAAGACGGCTTGTTGGTCGAGGCTTTGTCCAACGGCCCTACGCTTGCGTTCAAAGACATGGCCATGCAATTGTTGGGCAACTTGTTTGAATACGAGTTGGCGCGCCGTGGCGAAGAGCTGAATATTTTTGGTGCAACCAGTGGCGACACGGGCAGCGCAGCCGAATACGCCATGCGTGGCAAACGCGGCGTGCGCGTGTTCATGACCAGCCCACACGGCCGCATGAGCCCCTTCCAACAAGCGCAAATGTTCAGCTTGATGGACGAGAACATCCACAACATCGCCATCGAAGGCGTGTTTGACGATTGCCAAGATTTGGTCAAAGCGGTGTCCAACGATTTGGACTTCAAAACCAAATACAAAATTGGCACGGTCAACTCCATCAACTGGGCACGTTTGTTGGCCCAAGTGGTGTATTACTTCGCGGGCTATTTCCAAGTCACCACAGCTAATACACAGAAGGTGAGCTTCACCGTGCCAAGTGGCAACTTTGGCAACGTGTGCGCCGGTCATGTGGCTCGCATGATGGGCCTGCCCGTGGACACCTTGGTGGCGGCAACCAACGAAAACGATGTGTTGGACGAGTTCTTCCGCACAGGTGTGTACCGCGTGCGTGGCAGCGCTGACACACACGAAACTTCTAGCCCGTCGATGGACATTTCCAAGGCCAGCAACTTCGAACGCTTCGTGTTCGATTTGCTAGGTCGCGATGCCGCGCTGACCAAAGACTTGTTTGGTGCGCAAATCTCGAAGAACGGCAAGTTCGACTTGAGTGGTAACCCACACTTCGCAGAGGCGGCTTCTCGTTACGGTTTTGCCAGCGGCAAGAGCACACACGCCAACCGTTTGGCCACCATCCAAGACGTGCACAAACGCTTCGGCGAAATGATCGACACGCACACGGCAGACGGCGTGAAAGTAGCGCGTGAACACATCAAGGCGGGTGTGCCGATGATCGTGTTGGAAACCGCATTACCCATCAAATTTGCCGCCACCATCGTGGAAGCTTTGGGTCAAGAGCCCAATCGTCCGTCCAAATTTGAAGGCATCGAAGATTTGCCTAAACGTGTGCACGTGATGAAGGCGGATGTGGCGCAAATCAAGTCCTATATCGCCAAGCATTGCGACCACGCATGAAAGTCGTGGCCTTTGCCGGTTACTCTGGCTCAGGAAAAACCACTTTGGTGGAGCAGCTGATTGGCTGCATGCGCATGAAAGGTTTGCGCGTGTCTGTGGTCAAACACGCGCACCACAATTTCGACATTGACAAGCCCGGCAAAGACAGCTGGCGTCACCGTGAAGCAGGCGCGTTTGAGGTGTTGGTGGCATCTAACCAGCGCTTGGTTTTGCAACGCCAGTTTGAGCAGCCTGCACAACTCTCGGTGCACCACCTCTTAGCTGAGGTGTATGACGGCGTGGATTGGGTCTTGGTTGAGGGCTTTAAGAAAAGCGATTTGCTCAAGGTTGAAGTTTGGCGCAAAGCCTCAGGCCAGCCCGTGCGTTACCCAGATGACGACTTTGTCGTTGCCATCGCGACCGATTCACCACAAGAGCTCCCAGAGTCTACGCAGCGCCCTGTGCTTGACTTGAATGACCCGTATGTCATCACCGAATGGTTGCTGGCCAATGAAGACCGTTTCGAATACCACCCACCTTTGCTATGACCCGTCCTGCTTTGCTCTCACTCGATGACGCTTTGCCGCAATTGCTGGCACAAGCTGTTGCATTGCCCCACGTAGACACTGTGTCGACGTTTGATGCAGATGGCCGCGTGCTTGCGCAAGATGTCTTCTCTGCATTGCAAGTGCCCCCACAAGACAACAGCGCAATGGACGGCTATGCCGTGCGTGTGGCCGATTGTGCGCAAACGGGTGCGGTGTTGTGCGTGACGCAGCGCATTCCCGCCGGCACATACGGCTCGCAGCTTAATGCTGGCGAAGCTGCCCGCATCTTCACTGGCGCACCTATCCCGCCGGGCGCAGATGCCGTGGTGATGCAAGAGGACTGTGAAGCTTTAGAAGGCGAACAAGTCAAAGTGAACAAGGCTGTGCCTGCAGGGCAATGGATTCGCCGTTCGGGTGAAGATGTCACTCGCGGTGCTAAGGTATTGAGCAAAGGCGCACGTTTAACACCTGCTGAATTAGGCTTAGCAGCCAGCATTGGCTTGGCACAGTTGCAAGTGTCTGCACGTCCGCGCGTGGCATTGTTCTCAACAGGTGATGAGTTGGTCATGCCCGGTGATGTAGCCCCTGAAGCTATGCCCGCCGGTGCGATTTACAACTCCAATCGCTTTTTCTTGCGTGCCATGTTGCAGCGCTTGGGTTGCGAGGTGACTGATCTGGGTATCGTGCCCGACAAGCGCGAGGCCACCATCGCTGCTTTGCGCGATGCAGCCCAACATCACGATTTGATTCTCACCAGTGGCGGCGTGTCGGTGGGTGAAGAAGACCACATCAAGCCTGCTGTAGAAAGCCTTGGCGAATTGAACCTGTGGCAACTGGCCATCAAACCCGGCAAGCCCTTTGCGTACGGCAAGGTGAACCGAGAAACCCAAGGTGACGCTTGTCATTTCATGGGCTTGCCCGGTAACCCTGTGTCTAGCTTTGTCACCTTCTTGTTGTTGGTTCGCCCGTTTGTGTTGGCCTTGCAAGGTGTGACCAAGACCGACATCGCACGCACAAATATGACGGCACATTTTGATTGGCCCCGCGCTGACAAGCGCCGTGAGTTTTTGCGCGTGAAGCGCAACACCCAAGGTGGTCTTGATTTGTTCCCGAACCAAAGCTCAGGTGTGCTCACCTCTGCCGTGTGGGGTGACGGCGTGGTGGATAACCCTGCTGGGCAAACCATTGCCAAAGGCGATACCGTTCGCTTTATTTCCTTTGCGGAGTGGTTGGCATGAGCGTGACCTTCAACGTGAACCTCAAGTACTTTGCGTCCATTCGCGAAGCCATTGGGCAGGGCAGTGAGCGCGTTGCTACGCAAGCTGTCACACTTCAAGCTTTACGCGACGAGTTGATTGCACGCGGCGGCGCTTATGCCGAAGTGCTGGCCCACGGCCGCGCCGTTCGTATGGCCTTGAACCAAGGCCTTTGCGACGAATCTGCTGTGTTGACTGAAGGCTGCGAAGTGGCCTTCTTTCCACCTGTTACTGGCGGTTAAACCGAAAGGTAAACCATGTCCTTCACCGTCAGCATCCAAACCCAAGACTTTGATGTGAGCCAAGAGCTCGCTGCCTTGCGCAAGGGCGATGCGCGGGTGGGGGCTGTGTGCTCGTTCTTAGGCACGGTGCGCGAGCGCAATGACGGCAGTTCTGTGGCCAGTATGGAACTCGAGCACTACCCCGGCATGACCGAGAAGTCCATCTCAGCCATGATGGATGAAGCCAAGAAACGCTTTGATATCTTTGCCGCGCGCGTGATTCACCGCGTGGGCTTGTTGCACCCCGAAGATCAAATCGTCTTCGTGGCTGTCACATCGGCCCACCGTGGTGAGAGCTTCAAGGCCTGTGAGTTTTTGATGGACTACCTCAAAACTCAAGCGCCTTTTTGGAAAAAAGAAGTCACACCAGAAGGTGCGCGTTGGGTCGATGCTCGCGTGAGCGACGATCAAGCCTTGGCCCGTTGGGGCATCGAGGCCACGAATCATTTGCCTCAGTGATCCTGTGCGCCAGCGTGTGGGCACAGGCGCTGACAAAAGCTTCAACATGCAGGACTTTGACCCAAGTCAAGGTTGCTTGCTGCGCTGCCACTTGAAATCGCACACAGCAGCCTCAGTTATCAGTTAATTCAACAAATTCCTCGGAGTTTCCATGCGTATTGACAAACTCACCACCAAGTTCCAAGAGGCTTTGGGCGATGCCCAATCGCTCGCCTTGGGTGGCGACCACGCCTATATCGAGCCTTCTCATGTGTTGGTGGCTATGCTGCGCCAAAACGATGGCCCCAAATCGTTGTTGCAGCGTGCCGGTGCCAATGTGTCTGGATTGCTTTCAGCGGCCGAAGACGCCATGAACCGTTTGCCCAAGGTCGAAGGCCAAGAGCAGGTGCAAGTGGGGCGCGACACAGTATCTTTGGTTCAGGCGGCTGAAAAAGAAGCCATCAAACGTGGCGACCAGTTTGTAGCCAGTGAATTGTTTTTGCTCGCCATGTGCGACAACAAAGGCAACTGGGGCAAGTTAGCGACACAGAACGGCTTGAGTCGTAAATCGTTAGAGGCCGCAGTCACCGCCGTGCGCGGCGGGCAAAAAGTAGACAACGCCGATAGCGAAGGCCAGCGCGAATCGCTTAAAAAATATTGCATGGATCTGACCGAGCGCGCCCGTCAAGGCAAGCTGGACCCTGTGATTGGCCGTGATGACGAAATTCGTCGTGCCATTCAAGTGTTGCAACGCCGTAGCAAAAACAACCCAGTGCTCATTGGTGAACCCGGTGTGGGCAAGACCGCGATTGTGGAGGGATTGGCCCAGCGCATCGTGGCTGGCGAAGTGCCTGATTCGCTCAAAGGCAAGCGCGTGTTGTCCCTCGATATGGCGGCTTTGTTGGCTGGTGCGAAATACCGTGGTGAGTTTGAAGAGCGCTTGAAAAGTGTGTTGAACGAACTGGCCAAAGACGAAGGCCAAACCATTGTGTTCATCGATGAGTTGCACACCATGGTGGGCGCTGGTAAAGCCGATGGCGCGATGGATGCAGGCAACATGCTCAAACCCGCTTTGGCGCGAGGTGAGTTGCATTGCGTGGGTGCAACCACGCTAGACGAATACCGCAAGTACATCGAGAAAGATGCGGCTCTAGAGCGCCGTTTCCAAAAAATCATCGTGGGCGAACCGTCCGTCGAAGCCACGATTGCGATTTTGCGCGGCTTGCAAGAGAAGTACGAAGTGCACCATGGTGTGGAGATCACTGATCCCGCCATCGTGGCGGCTGCGGAGCTGAGCCACCGCTACATCACCGACCGATTCTTGCCAGACAAAGCCATTGATTTGATCGATGAGGCTGCGGCCAAAATCAAGATTGAAATCGACTCCAAGCCTGAGGTGATGGACAAGTTGGATCGCCGTCTGATTCAGCTCAAGATCGAGCGCGAAGCCGTGCGCAAAGAGAAAGACGAAGCCTCTCAAAAACGCATGGAGTTGCTCGAAGAAGAAATCGAAAAGATTGGCAAAGAGTACGCCGACCTTGACGAAATTTGGAAGGCTGAAAAGTCATCTGCCCATGGCGGTGCGCAAATCAAAGAAGAGATTGATCGCTTGCGTCATCAAATTGAAGAGCTCACCCGCAAGGGCGATTTCAACAAGGTGGCCGAGTTGCAATATGGCAAATTGCCTGAGCTTGAAAAGCGCATGAAAGAAGCCAACGCACGTGAAAGCGGCAAGGCGAATGCGGCAGGCGGCCACCGCTTGCTGCGCACGCAAGTGGGCGCTGAAGAGATCGCTGAAGTGGTGGCACGCGCAACAGGTATTCCTGTGTCCAAGCTGATGCAAGGCGAGCGTGACAAGCTTTTGCAAATGGAAGACAAGTTGCACGACCGTGTGGTGGGCCAAGAAGAGGCCATCACGGCAGTGGCCAATGCCATTCGCCGTTCGCGTGCGGGCTTGGGTGACCCCAACCGTCCCACGGGTTCGTTCTTATTCCTTGGTCCAACGGGCGTGGGTAAGACGGAGCTCTGCAAGGCCTTGGCTGGCTTTTTGTTTGACAGTGAAGACCACATGATTCGCATCGACATGAGTGAGTTCATGGAGAAGCATTCCGTCAGTCGCTTGGTGGGGGCGCCTCCCGGCTATGTGGGCTATGACGAAGGTGGTTACTTGACCGAAGCCGTGCGTCGCAATCCCTACAGCGTGTTGCTGCTCGACGAGGTCGAGAAGGCTCATCCGGATGTGTTCAACATCTTGCTGCAAGTGCTCGATGATGGCCGTTTGACCGATGGTCAGGGGCGCACGGTGGACTTTAAAAACACCGTCATTGTGATGACCTCCAACATCGGCTCGCCGATCATTCAAAGCATGGTGGGGCAAGACGCGCAAGACATCAAGGATGCGGTTTGGGATGAGCTCAAAACGCATTTTCGCCCTGAGTTTTTGAACCGCATCGACGAGACTGTGGTGTTCCATGCTTTGGATGCTCAACACATTGCCAGCATCGCAGGTATTCAACTCAAGATCTTGGGTGAGCGTTTGACCAAAATGGACTTGACCTTGGATGTGTCGTCTGCTGCTTTGGCTGAGTTGGCCAAGGTGGGCTTTGACCCCGTGTTTGGCGCACGTCCATTGAAGCGTGCGATTCAGCAGCGCATTGAGAATCCTTTGTCTAAATTGTTGCTGGAAGGTAAGTTTTTGCCCAAAGATACGATTGCGGTCAGTGTGGACCCCGTGCGCGCACCTGGTGAGTTTGCGTTCACCAAAGCCGAGGCTTGACCAGCGTCTGCAGTTAGATCTTGCCCCATGCAGGGGCAAGGGGCTTGTCCCTCAGTAGACGCCGTATAAGAAGCGCAACAGTTAGGATGCTTGCATTCTTCCTGTTGCGCTTTTTTTATGACCACTTTAAATTCTGCATCCAACCCTTGGCGTGATGACGCAGCAGTCATTGGTTTGGTGGGGGTTGCACACGCCAGCTCGCATTTTTCGCACCTGTTGTTACCCCTCATGTTTCCTGTGTTCATGAGTAGCTTTGGTTTGAGTTATTCAGAGCTCGGATTTTTGATGACGGTGTTCTTCGTGGTTTCTGGTGTTGGGCAAGCGTCTGCGGGTTTTGTGGTCGATCGCTTCGGTGCTCGACCTGTTTTGTTTGCAGCGCTGCTATTGCTTGCCGGGGGTTGTGCGGTGGTGGCTATGGCAGATAGCTATGTGGGCTTGATGATGGGCGCTGCCTTACTGGGTTTGGGCAACTGTTCATTTCATCCAGTTGACTTCACCATCCTCAACCAAAAAGTATCTGCACCTCGCCTAGGTTACGCCTTCAGCGTGCACGGACTCACGGGCAACCTGGGTTGGGCTTTGGCGCCTGTGTTCATGGTGGGTTTGAGTACGGCGTTTGATTGGCGTGTGGCCTATATGGGGGCGGCGTCGATGTTCGTGGCTATTTTTGCGTTGTTGCTGTGGCAACGCGAGTTGTTGCATGCCGAGGTGGTGAGTCATAAGCAAGCGGCTGACACTGGGAGTACGCTCGCATTTTTGAAAATGCCTGTGGTGTGGTGGTGTTTCAGTTTTTTCTTGCTCTCCACCATGACCTTGGCTGTGGTGCAAAGCTTTGCTGTGTCGATTTTGCAGGCGCTTCACCAAGTCACATTTGAAGCTGCCACGTTCACGCTCACGGCCTACATGTTGGCGGCAGCATTAGGCATGTTTGTCGGGGGCTTTGTGGCTGCACGTTGGCCACGGCACAGCGACAAAGTGGTAGCGGCTTGTATGGCCTCAGGAGCCGTGTTCATGGCCTTGTGTGGCAGCGGCTTGTTCAGTGCGGAGCTCACCATGGTCATCTTGGCGGCCACGGGGCTGGCCATTGGTGTGGGCGGACCTTCGCGCGACATGATGATCAAGAAAGCAACCCCCAAAGGGGCGACGGGGCGCGTGTACGGCATGGTGTATTCGGGGCTTGATACCGGTTTTGCCATCTCACCATTGATTTTTGGTGTGTTCATGGATCATGGTTGGTATGGCGCTACTTTGTTAGGGGCTGCATTTGTTTTGATGCTCAGTGTGCTGGTGGCTTTAGGTGTGGGACGTAGAACAGTACATGCCTAGCGTGTTGCAAGTGGCAATAAAAAAGGGACCGTGAGGTCCCTTTTTTATTGTCGGTAAAACTGAATTACTTCAGGTGTTTGCCGATCAAGCCAGCCAATTCAAACATGGTGACTTGGGCTTTGCCAAACACTTGTTTGAGTTTGTCATCGGCGTTGATGTTGCGCTTGTTGACTTTGTCTTGCAGACCGTGCTTCTTGATGTATGTCCACATCTTGCTCACAACTTCCGTACGTGGCACGGCAGCGTTGCCGATCACAGCAGCCAAAGCGGCGCTAGGTGTGAGGGCTTTCATGAATGCGGCGTTTGGTGTGCGCTTTTTAGCGGGAGCCTTTTTCTTAGCGGGGGCTTTTTTAGCCACTACTTTTTTGGCTGGGGCTTTCTTGGCAACCACTTTTTTGGCAACTGGCTTTTTCGCAGGAGCCTTCTTAGCGGCTACTTTTTTCGCTGCTGGTTTTTTAGCGGGTGCTGCTTTCTTTGCAGGAGCTGCTTTTTTAGCAGCAGGCTTTTTCGCTGCTACTTTCTTAGCTGGGGCAGCTTTTTTAGCTGCTACTTTTTTTGCGGGAGCAGCTTTTTTTGCTGCTGCTTTTTTAGCCGGAGCTTTCTTTGCAGTTGCCATGGTTGATTTCCTTCTAGAAGTGTTTGTTTTCAAGCCCTTAGAGATATCGCTCTAGAGCAATTCGGATACTAATTGAGAACACTGCGCTTTCCAAGTGAAAAGCGATTTTTTTCGCAGGTGAATGTTGTTTTTTTTGAATGCGTTTTCTTTACGCCTGCGTGACATTTGTTTTTTGTCTCACGAGTTCATCTTTCGTTCTGTTTTAAATTGCTGAAAACGTATTTCAAATTATGAAAATAACCTATGCTGCACCGCAATATTTTTTCTTGATATGAGAAATTGAATTTTGTATCTCGAAAATATATTTTTAACTTGTTGTTTTAATTGAATAAAAATATATTCTTCTATAAGACACAAGACATGAAACAAGTCTTCTATAAGACTTATAGTAGACCCATCGATAACCACTTAACCAACTGGAGTGAACCATGCCTCAATCACTGAACGAACAACTCAGTCGCGAACAACAAATCGCAGCCCTCGAAAAAGACTGGGCGACCAACCCACGCTGGAAAGGCGTGAAGCGTGGTTACTCTGCAGCTGACGTCGTGCGTTTGCGCGGCAGCATGCCTATCGAGCACACACTCGCCAAGCGCGGTGCAGAAAAGCTCTGGGAAAAAGTCAACGGCGGCGCCAAGAAAGGCTATGTCAACGCATTCGGCGCGATCTCTGCGGGTCA
>Ga0213920_1001682_pt1 | contig 11750 bp, 7 predicted proteins | sample McNCre1117MG_FD_161054 | JGI IMG/M metagenome (GOLD analysis project Ga0213920, IMG submission 161054) | Freshwater microbial communities from McNutts Creek, Athens, Georgia, United States - 11-17 MG | ecosystem: Environmental > Aquatic > Freshwater > Creek | place: USA: Georgia | collected...
ACGCCGTCGAACTTGTTGCTGCCTTTCGGGGCAAAGCCCAGTTGCTGCGTCCCCCATAACGCAGTGGCCGCTAACTCTTCGTTCACACCCGGTTGAAAGACGATGTTTTGCGCTTGCAAATAAGGCTTGGCTTTCCACAACGACTGGTCATACGTACCCAGTGGTGAGCCACGATACCCGCTGATGAAACCTGCGGTGTTTTTGCCTTGCAGCGCGTCGCGCTGGCGTTGCAGCATGGGCAACTTGACCAACGCTTGCACCCCGCTCATGAATGCACGCCCTACATCGAGGCTGTATTTGTCGTCCAGCGTCACGGTGTCAAGTGCGCGACGAATAGACTCGGGCAGGGGGGCATTCATGTCGGACTCCTAAAAAGCAACGGTATATCCCTGCGTTGAGTTTAGAGCGCATCCCAAGAACCCAGCGAGAACTTGAGCGACATGAAAAAAGCCCTGACCTTGCGGGCAGGGCTTTTTGAAAGCAACGAGGGCTTAGCCTTGGCAATACACCTTGGCATCGAAGGGTGTGTAGATCGAGAATGTCAACACGCCCATGAGGCCGTTCAGGAATGATGTCACACGCTCAACTTTCACGACCTTGTTCGCGCCACCGCAGATGGCTGCTGCATCCAAGGTTTGCGTTTGACCCAAGCCACCCACGTAGAACGTTTGCGCTTCTTCTTTGCTCAATTTACCGGTTTGACCATTCACATAGGCAGTCTGTGTCGCGCACGCTGTCAATGTTGCAACCAAGATCAAAGGAAGGATGATTTTTTTCATGATGTTGTCCTTTCGATTAGCGGGTGCAATAAACACGGATTTGGTGTGGGGTGTAGATGCCCAAAGTCAGCAGACCGAGGACCACGCTGCCTGCGGTTCTTTGCGTTTCAATGCGTTGAACATTCGAGGCGCTGCCGCACACTTTGGCTGCATCGATGGACTCGCTTTGGCCAATACCACTCACCCAGAATGTTTGTGAGTCGTCGTATGTGGGTGCGTTTTGTGTCTCAGGGCGCACATCAAAACGTTGGAGCGCACAACCCGTCAGGCTGAGCACAATGGCTGCAATGGCTAGTTTTCTCATCTCGGAATACTCCAGAAAGTTACAGGAGTTTGAATTCTATGAGAAATAAGTGTTAATTATTGTCTCGGCCACAACACCCATAAACGCAAGTTTTGCTTCATACGTCCAGCAAAGTCCCCCGCGTCCGGCCCTGTGCCGGCAAAGTAATCGGCCCGCACAGCCCCGACGATGGCGCTGCCGGTGTCTTGTGCAAACACCAGTCGTTGCAAGTTGGCGTTGGGGCCTGCGCTGGCTAACCACACTGGCGTGCCATAAGGAATGGAATCTTTGTCCACCGCGATGGAACGCCCAGCGGTCAGCGGAACACCTTGCGCACCACGCGGCCCCAGATCGACATCTGCCGCACTGCGCACTTCTTCGCGAAAAAACACATAACGCGGGTTGCTCCACAACATCTCTTGCACCAAGCGTGGGTTGCTTTGTTGCGTACTGACAATCCACGCTTTGATGCCAGGCCATGAGGCATCACGAATCAAGCCGCGGTCCAGCAACCAACGGCCCACACTTTGATACGGCTGCTCATTCGAGCCGGCAAACGCCAATCGCACCATGCGCGTTGTCCCGTCGGTGTTGGCGATGCGCACACGGCCTGAGCCTTGGATGTGCAGCACCAGCGCATCAATCGAGTCAGCCAACCACGCCACCTCGCGACCTCGCAAGGCATCTCGCGCTTGCGGATTGGTGTCAATCTCTTGGCGGCTGAACCACGGACGGCCTGCGCGACGGGCGTCGTTCAAACCATCGGGGGGCGCATACAAAGGCACCTCAAAGCCCGGACGCATTTGGGCGGAAGCATCAAACAACGGCTCGTAATAGCTGGTGAGCAATCCTTCCGCGGAACCCTCCAACGACTCCACACGGTAGGGCTGCAGTTTGCTCATCATCCACACGCGACGGTCTTCGTCGCTGCCCAGCATGAGCTGACGCACGTCTTTGCAAAGTGGCGCAAACAACGGGCCAGGACGTTCACAATTTTGCAGCCACGCGTTCCACGCATCTTGCATCTCGTCGTTTTGCCAACCCGGCACCTCACGCCACGAGGCAGCAATCCATCGGCTGCGATAGCTTTGTTGTGGGTTGGGTGTGCCAGGGGTACCCGCCAGCGTACCGCTCGCACGCGGTGCATCTGCCGGCACACGCGTTGCAGGAGACGGACGCGCATAGTCGCTGACAGGGGCGCGACGTGGCGTGCCGCAAGCCACCAAGCTTCCTACAATCAACGCCCAAGTCGTACGCCAGAGGATGTCTTTCATGTGGTTAATTTTGCTAGAAGCCTTGGGCGCAGGTTGCATCTTGGTGGTAATTGTGTGGTGGACCATGTTTGCAGGACGCGCCGACGCAGAGGCTGAACACGAGGCCGCTCTGCGAGAAGCCACCAAATCAGACGAAGGCGAAAAATAACTCACTCGCCGCGCAGCAAGTTGGCCAATTCCACTGCTGACTTCACATTCATTTTGTCGAACACCCGGGCGCGGTGAACTTCCACGGTGCGCACACTGATGTCGAGTTGGTCTGCAATCAATTTGTTGGGCAAACCCTCGACCACCAAGTGCATCACATCCCGTTCACGGTCGGTGAGGTCAGCCAAGTTGTGTTGCAGGCTTTGTTTGGTGCGCAAGGTTTGCAGCGTTTGCGCCGAACGTGCCAAGGCTTGTTCAATGCGGTCCACCAGTGCGTTGTCTGAAAATGGTTTTTCGCAAAAATCAAATGCACCCCGCTTCACAGAGTCCACCGCCGTCGGTACATCCGCATGGCCGGTTAAGAAGATAACGGGCAACACGTCCAACAATTTGCGCTCAATGAGTTGCTCGAACAGCGCCAAACCACTCATGCCGGGCATGCGCACATCGAGCAACAAACAACCGGGTTGATGAGGCTGCCAAAAAGAAGTGTTGAGGCTCAGAAACGCCGCAAAGGCGTCGGCACTTTCAAACGACTGGCTGGGCAAACGACGCGAGCGCAGCAGCCACGCCAGCGCTTCGCGCACGCCAGCGTCGTCGTCAACGATAAAAACCAAAGCGTCTTCTGTGGGTTGCATGTGTCAGGTCTCGGGTCAAGATTGTGGCAGGGTGAAACTGAACACCGTGCCGCGTGGGGTGTTGGGTCGGTGGCCCAAGAAGCCACCGTGCTGCTCCACCACCGTGCGACACAAACTCAGGCCCAACCCCATGCCCTCTTCTTTGGTGGTGAAAAATGGCGTGAAGAGTTTTTCAGACACCCCCTCAGGAATGCCTTGACCCAAATCGGCCACGGTGAACTCCAACCAACGGCTTGTGGCGTTCGAGGCCGCAGGGCGCACCGCCAAGGTGAGCACCTTGTTGGGCGTGTCATCGGCCATGGCCTGCATGCCGTTGCGCGACAGGTTGAGCAACACTTGTTCGACCATCGTGCGGTCACACAACACAGAGGGCAAATCAGACGGGCACTGCACCACCACCCGCACCCCGAGTTTGCGGGCTTGCAAAATCACCAAAGGCATCACGTCGTCCAGCAGCACGCGCGGCTTCACGGCCTCACGTGCTTGGTCGCGTCGACGCACAAAATCGTGCACACTTTTAATCACTTTGCCGGCACGCTCGGCTTGTTGGCCAATGCGCTGAATGGCACTGCTCAAAGTCTCGGCCAATTGCGGATCTTTGAGTGCAGCGTCTTGCAGCAAGTTCATGCTGCCGGTGGCGTAACTAGAAATCGCGGCCAATGGTTGGTTGAGTTCATGGCTCAAGAGCGAAGCCATTTCACCCACCGTGGCCAAACGGGCAGTGGCTTGCAAACGCTCTTGGCTGGCACGCGAGACTTCTTCCACCCGACGTTGCTCGCTGATATCCAACACAGCCCCCATCCAACCGGTTTGCTCACCCAAGGCGTTGATGAGCGGGGCTTCAAAAATCATCACCGCAAAACGCTCGCCGTTCTTGCGCATGAAGACCGACTCCACCCCTTCACGCGGCGGCGCATTACCAGCCAAACGCAAGGCTTGGCGCTGACCATATTCATCCACCATCTCCGGCGGCCAATAAGGTGCGGGAATACTTTTGCCAATCAACTCCGTCGCGTCAAACCCCACCATTTCACAAAATGCCGGATTGACATACGTGATGCGCCCTTGGTTGTCTCGCGCACGCAAGCCCGTCACCAGCGAGTCTTCCATCGCTTTGCGAAATGCCAAAGCATCCGCCAAATCCAGCTCCACCCGTTGACGACGTCGCATGTCTCGCGCCAGCATGATGAGCACGGTCACCAAGGCAATCGCCATCGCCGTTACCAACGCCGTCAAGACATTGGGAAACACATCGGGTGCGCCACGCCAACTGTCCATGCGCAGCACCATGGTGTGACCGGGCAAATCAAGCAACTGCTTGGCAATGAACACCCGCGAACCACGCCGAGGTGTGCCGTGCATAGCGAGGCGCGTGCCATCAGACTCGGTGAAAGACACCTCTTGGCTGCGCGTGAGTTGAGGCCCCACCATGTTGACCAACATTTCGCTCAACGAATACGTGGCCACGGTGTAGCCTGCGAGTTGTCCATCGGTGATGACGGGCAAGCACAAATCCATGATTTCAAGACCTAAGCCATCCGCCTGTGGCACGTAGGTGCTGGAGCCATACCCGGGTCCACTTTGGCGACGTGCAACCCCACAAGCCTGCACCACCTCGGGTTGGTTGGTGGATCGACCAAAGCGATTGAACACAGGTGCACGAAACGAAGTGTCGATGCTTTTGAGCACGCGCAAATCGGTGTCACGCAGCTCTAAACGCAACCATTCACGATGTTCACGCAACAAGGCATGGGCATCTTGCTCCCAAGGCACACTGCTGCGGTCGGCATATTGCAGCGCTTGCAAACTTTGCACGTTGCGGGTGAGGGCCGTGCGAATGTCGCTCACCGCATCTGCCGCATCACGCTCGATGCGGCTTTGCACTTGGCTCACCTCATAGCGGCCAGCCAACCAAACCAAGGTGCTGAGCATGGACAACACCAACACCACCAGGAGCACCCAGAGCACCCAGCGACGGATTTGAGAACCGGCCAGAGAAATCATCAATCGACCTTCGTCACACGAGGGTCAGCCCATGTGCCGTCCACATGAAACTCGGTCGTCCCGGCATGCACCAATGGCCGACTCAACACCAACTGGGCCAAGTAGCTGGTCAAGCCCACCAAGGGGTTGATCGTCGCCATGTAAAGCGAGGCTGTGCCCGCATTGATTTCTGGCACTACCACCACTTTCAGGTTTTGGGTTTCACGTACCAAGTCGGCACTGCCTTCAATCAAAGCGCCAGCCACCACGCCTTTCATTTGCAAGTTGTTGGTGGACGCCACGCCTTGCTCAATGCGCACATCGCCACGCACAAAGTCAAAGGCAAAACCATCGCTGAAAAGATCGCTGAAATCCAAAGTCAGGCGACGCGGCAATGCTTGCAAATTCAGCACCCCCAGCAGTCGTGCAGCGCCGGGTTCGGTTTTTAAGAATTGACCTTTTTCAATCGACAAGTTCATCTTGCCGGACATGCTGGCGTAGTCCAGCGTGATCGGCGAACCTTGCCACGTCACTTGGCCTTCTAAGCGCCCATCGCCGTGACGAATCGCACCGGGCGTTCCCAAACGGTCCAGCAATTCGCCGCTGTCACGGATCACCAAAGCGAAGTTCAATTGTGTGCGGCGCAAACGCGGCCCATCGGCCATCCAGCTGCCGGTGGCAGTCAACGTGGCTTCGGGCAAGGTGACATTGAATTTGTTCAAACGCCATTCACGGGCGGCATTGGCTCCCACGCGGTTGACCGCATCAATCTCTAAACGGCCCATTTTTTTGCCGCGCAAGGTCAGCTCGGACACCATGATGTCCAACGTGGGAATGCTGCTGGGCTGCTCACTCAACATGTGCTCCACATCGGGCACAGAGCTGGGTGGAATGTTCAAGTAGGCCAAGCGTACAAACAACTGCGCTGGCACATTGCCATTTGGAGGACGTATTTCGGCCGAGCCATTGAGCTCATCAGCGCTGATGTTCATGCGCCACAGATCCCCTTGACGCGTGCCTCCCAACACCACCTTGTGAATCACACGGTCAGCCACTTTGATTTGCCCCGCTTGCAAGGCAGCAAAGGTGGGCATGTAGTCTTGCGCGTCATCGCCCGAGGCTTCTGAACCAACCACAACGGTGGCCGTTGACTTGCGCTTGAGTGGCGAAACACCGGTGAACTGCGTGAGCACGGTGTTCCAAGCGTCCAAATCCACCGTGGGCATTTGCAAATTCAAACTCACCGCGTTGTCTCGCATCGGTATGGCATCCATCACCGACTGTCCCACCGCAATGCCACCGCGCAACACGCGTGTTCGCGCACCACTGAGATCACGCACATACGACACGGACACCACACGATCCAAGGTGACATTGATTTGGTCTTGCAACACCCGTGATTTGGGTAGCAACGATTCGCGGGTGAGCTGCGACTCGATGCGCAGCGGCATCACGGCAGCCGCAGATTTGTTCAGCGGCGCAGGCAAGGCCAAGGCCATGCCTTTGAGGTCGCTGTTGATCACCAATTCGGGTTGCCCACGACGCAAGCCCAAAGTCGCGTTGTAGGTGGATTTACCTGTGGCGCGCTGTGCCAAGCGAGAGACAAAACCCAACTCATGCGCTTGACGCAAACCGTCCGCCGAGAGGTCGCCATTGATTTTGAGTTGCAACGGCGATGGCTGGTTCGCGTTGACGACAAAAGACAAACCGCCCTCCAGCGTGGCATCACCGCCAAGCAATTTCGCTTGCACGCTTTTGAGCTTGAAGCCTTCTTCGCTGAATTGCAATGTGCCGCGCGTGCGGTTGAGCACCGGCGTGCCTGGAATGATTTGCAACGCGTTGTTCGCAAACACCACACTGCCTTGCACCTTAGACGTTGACAGTTTGTTCAAGGGCAGCGTCAAAGCCAATTTGTAATTCGCGTCACCGGTGGCTTGGCTTTTGCTCAACACACTGCCGGTCAAATCGTTCAAAGCAGACTTGGCCACCATGTCCAACACTTGCGTCATTGGGCCACGCGCTTCACCAGCGACATTCACCACCGCATCTGCCAAATTGGGAATGTGTGCTTCCACTTTTTGCCACACCACATTGGGTGCACCCGCCATCTGTGTCTGTCCTTTGAAGTGCAGTGCGGTGCGGTCAAACACCAGGTCACCATTCACGTCGGTCAACGACGGCCAGATCGGCGCAGGCACAGACTTGGGTTTAGGTGGCACGGGTGGGACGTAGGCGTATTTGCCTTGGGCGACGCGTGCAGAAATTCGGAACTCGCCCAGCTTGGGGTTCTCAAACGGCATGTCATTCAAGTTGCCACGCAAGCGCATCGTGACATGACTGGCTTCACCCGCCAGCACAGCGTCACGCACGTAGGCACGCACATCGGCAGGCAAGGTGTTGGGCAAATAGCGGTGCACACGCGCCAACTTGGCGCGGCTGATGGAGGCGGTCAAATCCAATATGCCCGGCAAACGTGCATGGCCGTCGCCTGTTTTCCAACTGCCATTGAACTCACCAGTCACGTCATCGTTCGTCACATGACCTTGTGTGAACTGCACCGCCACTTCATGACCCTTGATCTGCCAAGCGATTTGTGCAGAGGCATCTTCTAACGCGATCAATGGCTCGTCCAAACCGAAGGGCAAGGTGATGCTGCCCTTGTTAAAACTCACACGTGCTTTGCCACCCTTTTGGGTCAAGTCAAATTCCAGCTGTGCCGCTTGCATACCCGGCATATGGGCCAACGGGCTGTCCGGTAGTTCGTCACGACGCATGGTGAATTGGCGCACTTGGCCATGCGCGCTGTAGTTCAGCGATGCGTCGTCGTTCTGCTTCCAAGTGGCTTTGAGTTGGTTCACTTGGCCCTGTGGCTGCACACGCGCCAACGTGGCACGCAAAGATTCTGGCAACGGCAAGCGTTGGCTGACTTGCGCCAAGGCATCTAGGTCTAAACGGTCCGCGTGCAAAGTGCCAGACTCAAATGCGTCACCCTGCCAGCTCACACGCAGCACACCACCCGGCCAGTGCTCGCCCTCTTGGGTGTCAAACACCAAATCTTGGCTGCTGATTTCTACGTCACCGTCTTGCCACTGTGCGCCAATGCGGCCACGCACTTGACGCAAGCTGAGTGGCCGTAAATCGGCACCTAAACGCGCATCGACCGCATCCAATGCAACCTGAGCGGTTACTCCAACAACTTGGCCTTGATGCACATTCGCCGACAAGCGAACCAAGCCGCGCCCCTCTTGCAGTGACAGGCCTTTGTCCATCGCCACCCATTGGCGGAGGGTGGCTAGGTTGACATAGGGCAGGTCAGCAAACACCTCGCCAGACCATTGCGTCATATCGCCCGCACGCTCCCAAGGGCGTTGGTAAAACTTACCCTGCATAGACAAACGTTGACCCAATGCTTCAGGCGGGGTGACATCTGCACGCAGCTCGTGCCTGAACCATTGGTTTTGAATCGACACGTCCACAGCGTTGAGCGTCAACACCGGCGCATCGGCTTGTGTGGCGCTTGGGCGGCTTTCGTCACGCCAATGCACCACACCTTGTCGCACCACAAACTCAGGCTGCGAGAAAAACCAATCCGCACCGCTGCCGTCGCTCGCCAAACTGGTGTCAATGCCAGCCACCCACACATGACCGTTGGCATCGCGGCGAATTTCCAACTCGGGCTGTTCAATGTCCAGTTCTTCAAACTGCCTGAGCAGCACCGAGCGTGGCGACAGCGCCACCAAGACACGCGGCAAGCGCAAAGCACCCCGTCCTTGTGGGTCAAACAACTGAATGTCTGTCGCCTCAAACCACGGAACCAACCAACCACCCTGAGCGCGAATGCTTCCGATTTCCACACGCATGCCCACAGCCCGCGAGGCTTGTTGTTGAAGCATCTCACGGTAATCTGCAATTCGCGGCACAATGAAAACGTGCAAGGCACTCCACGCCAACAGCACGACCAGCCCAGCGACCACCACCAAGCCAAAAGCCCAGTGCATCGCGCGCCGCCACACCGACTTGGAGGTCAAGTCAGCTTTGGCAGCGTCGGGGGTGGTGTTTACAGAATCAGACAAATGTTTCATGGTGCGCGCAACGTGACTGGAATTATCCCCTCCCCTATGCAAGATTTGAGTACTTATTCCCGCTTCGTGCAGCGCCTGCGCCGTCGCTATGCGAATGAGCTGCACTTATTGCCTGCGGGTGCGCCTGTGTCCGCCACCCTGCAAACTTGTTTTGATGCGCTGCGCACCACCCACAGCTGCGGCGATGCCCTGCGCATGTTGCGCCAATTGGTGATGGAGCGCTTGGTCGTGCTGGACTGCGAGCAGCATGCCGATTTGACTGTGGTGACCCGCGCCATGACCGAGCTGGGTGAATTTGCGTTAGATGCGGCGTACCGCGAAGCACAAGCGCAACTCGATGCCAGCTACGGTGTTCCCACCACCCCCCGAGGTGAGCGCGCGGTGTTGTGGATTGTGGGCATGGGCAAATTTGGCGCACGCGAGCTCAATGTCTCTAGCGACATTGACCTGATTTATGTGTACGACGAAGATGGTGAAACCACCGGCTTGCCTGATGGGCGCGGGCGCATCAGCAACCACGATTACTTTGCCAAAGCCGTCAAACTGATTTACGCACTGATTGGCGACACCACCGAACACGGCTTTGTGTTTCGCATGGATTTGGCCTTGCGGCCCAACGGCAACTCCGGCCCAAGTGTGGTGTCGCGTCAGTCGCTGGAAGAATATTTCTTGGTACAGGGCCGCGAGTGGGAACGTTTTGCATGGCTCAAAAGCCGTGTGGTCGCTCCCGTCAGCGCAAAAGCCAGCGCCTGTGAATTGCGCGACACCGTGCTGCCCTTTGTGTTTCGTCGCTATTTGGACTACAGCGTGTTCGAGTCATTGCGCGGCCTGCACCAACAAATTCGCAAACACTCGGTCACACGCAGCGCAGGCCGCCCCGAACGCGCCAACGATGTGAAGCTGTCACGCGGCGGGATTCGTGAAATTGAATTCACCGTGCAACTGCTACAAGTCGTGCGGGGGGGACACTTTCCTGAACTGCGCACACGCCCCACGCTACAAGCCTTGCAACGCTTGAGCCAAGCCAACCTCATGCCTGCGGCCACCGCCGAGGCGCTGGTCAAGGCCTATGTGTTTTTGCGTCAAGTCGAACACCGGATTCAATATTTAGATGACCAGCAAACCCACGTCTTGCCCACCCAAGACGACGACTTGAATTGGATTTCCTTGACCCTAGGCTATGGCGACGTGTGCGACTTTCTCGCCCAACTCGACAGCCACCGTGAATTGGTGGCGCACGAGTTTGACCGCTTGCTGGGCCTTGGCGACAAAGCAGAACCCACGAGCAATGGCAACGGGCATTGCAAAAGTTGCACACCGAAGGGCCAGAACGACTATGTCGATTTGGAGTCCTTGCTGCCAGACTTGAACGCGCGCTTGCGCGAGCGCGTGCGGCATTGGTCTGAACAACCGCGTGTACGCGCCTTGCGTGACGACAGCGTGCAACGCTTGCTCAAGCTCTTGCAACGCACCAACGCATGGATTGACGATGGCCGCGTGACAGAAGAAGCCGCCGTGCGATGGAGCGATTGGATGGAGCCCCTGCTGCGACGCGAAAGCTATCTGGCGTTGCTGATGGAGCGCCCACGGGTGCATGAACAACTGATGCGCTTGCTAGGCATGGCCCGTTGGCCCGCCAAATATTTGCAACAGCACCCAGGTGTGATTGATGAACTGGCAGGCGAGGCTTTGCTGGCCGAACGCTTTGTGCCCACCGAGTTTGAACAAGAGCTAGAGCGTCGCTTGGCATCGTTGCAATCCACCGGCCAAGCTGACGAAGAAACACTGCTCAACTTGCTGCGCCGTGCGCACCACGCCGAAGTGTTTCGCACCTTGGCGCGTGACGTAGAAGGTCGCATCACCGTCGAACAAGTGGCTGATGATTTGAGCGCATTGGCCGACAGCGTCCTGAAAATCACCAGCCGCTGGGTCTGGCAACACTTCAAGCAACGTCACCGCGATGAGCCGCAATTTGCCATCCTCGCTTATGGCAAATTAGGTGGCAAAGAGTTGGGCTACGGCAGCGACTTGGACATTGTGTTTGTGTACGAAGACGCACACGAGCGTGCGGGCGAAATCTATGCCGCTTTTGTGCGAAAGCTCATCAACTGGTTGACCGTCAAAACAGGCGATGGCGACTTGTATGAAATTGACACCGCCTTGCGGCCCAACGGTAACTCGGGCTTGCTGGTGTCGACCTTTGAAGCGTACTCAGACTACCAATGCCAACGTGGCGAAAACACCGCCTGGACATGGGAACACCAAGCCATGACACGCGCACGGTTTTGCCTAGGTGCGCCAGAACTCAAAGCCCGTTTTGCTGCAGTGCGCGCCAACGTCATCAACGCCAAGCGTGACCAAGCGGCGTTGCGCCAAGAAATTGTGGCCATGCGTGAGAAGTTGCATGCCGCACACACCGTGAAACCAGATTTGTTTGATGTCAAACACAGCGCAGGTGGCATGGTGGATGTGGAATTTGCAGTGCAGTACTTGGTTTTGGCACATGCACAACAGCACCCCGCTTTGCTTGAAAACGTGGGCAACATTGCTTTGTTATCGAACGC
>Ga0213920_1001683_pt1 | contig 11736 bp, 14 predicted proteins | sample McNCre1117MG_FD_161054 | JGI IMG/M metagenome (GOLD analysis project Ga0213920, IMG submission 161054) | Freshwater microbial communities from McNutts Creek, Athens, Georgia, United States - 11-17 MG | ecosystem: Environmental > Aquatic > Freshwater > Creek | place: USA: Georgia | collected...
CCTCGTAATTGGTCAAAATCACATCTCGCCCCAAAGGCCAGGGCTCTGGGTGGGTGTCGCTGGCCATCCAGCGATGAGGCATGCGGTTGGCTTGCAAAGCATCCAACGCTGAAAAACCCAGTTGCAAGGCATGAAAACCAAACACATCCGCCACTGCACGGTCTAAATAGGTTTGCTCCCACGCGCACAAGTACTGCCCAGCGGGTGACGCCAGCCAGTCAGGCAAACTATCGTTTTTTAAAGGTGTGGATGACATGAAGCTGATTGCACTGCCCGCGTTCTCTGACAACTATTTGTGGTTGTGGCAACAAGACCATCTGGCCGTGGTGGTCGACCCCGGTGACGCGGCGCCTGTGCTGCAAGCGCTGTCCAAGCAAGGCCTGACATTGGCCGCCATTCTAGTGACCCACCACCATGCTGACCATGTGGGCGGCGTCCGTGAACTACAAGTCGCCACAGGCGCCACCGTGTATGGACCTGCACGCGAAGAAGTCCCGGCCCCCTTCACACCTGTCATGCAAGGCGACTGCCTTGAATTGCTCGGCCAAACCGTGCAAGTGCTTGATGTCCCGGGCCACACCGCCGGCCATGTGGCTTACTTCTTACCCAACGCCGCGCCAAATCCTGTTGTGTTTTGTGGCGACACTTTGTTTTCAGGTGGATGCGGCCGCATCTTTGAAGGCACCCCCGCGCAAATGCTGGCGTCATTAGACCTTTTGGCTTCACTCCCTGCATCTACCCATGTGTGCTGCGCCCACGAGTACACTCTGTCTAACTTGCGATTTGCGCTCGCCGTAGAACCTAGCAACACCGACTTGCAAACCTACGCCGCACACTGCCAACATCTCAGGGCGCAAGGTGTTCCCACCCTACCCGCCCAGTTGGCCAACGAATTGCAAATCAACCCGTTTTTACGGGCTCGACACCCCGATGTGCGACATGCTGTTGCACAGCACGCTGGACTCTCAGCGCTCGAACAAACCGACGATGTGGCTGTCTTTGCAGCCCTTCGCGAATGGAAGAACGATTTCAAATGAGATTTCTACTCGCTGTTTTTAGCCTTAGCCTTGTCCTGCTCACAGGCTGCGCCAACTTAGGCACCACTGGTCAAAGCACAGACGCCGGCGGCCTCAGCCCCATTGCCAAAGGCACTGTTAAACGCGATGGCGTGGCACAACTCAACTTGCCCAATGATTTGTGGGAGCGCATCCGCAAAGGCTATCAAATGCCGGACCTTGAAAGCGATTTGGCCAACGATCGCACGCAGTGGTACGCCAGCAAGTCCGATTATTTGCAACGCATGACCGAGCGTTCAAACAAATACCTGTATCACATTGTTGAAGAACTCGAAGCACGCAAGATGCCCACCGAGTTGGCATTGCTGCCCTTCATTGAAAGTGCCTTCAATCCCCAAGCTGTGTCTAGTGCGCGTGCCAGTGGCATGTGGCAATTCATGCCCAAAACAGGCAAAAGCTTCGACCTGAAACAAAACGCCTTCCGCGATGACCGCCGTGATGTGCAAGCCTCCACACGAGCTGCACTGGACTACCTAGAACGCTTGCACAAAATGTTTGGCGACTGGCACTTGGCCTTGGCTGCGTACAACTGGGGCGAAGGCAATGTGGGCAAAGCCATTGCGCGTAACAAACGCGCCGGTTTACCCACAAGCTACACCGACCTGAACATGCCTATGGAAACACGCATGTACGTGCCCAAGTTGCAAGCCATGAAAAACATTGTGGGCAATCCGCCCCAATACGGGGTGGTGCTGCCCAGCATTCCTAACCACCCTTACTTTCAAAGCGTGCCGTTGCCACGTGACATGGACGTGAGCGTCGCCGCCAAACTGGCTGATATTTCTGAACAAGACTTCAAAGCGCTCAACCCTTCAGCGCACCGACCTGTCATGCTGGCGGCAGGCACCAGCAACATCTTGCTGCCTTGGGACAACGCAGAAGTCTTTCAACGCAACTACGAGGCTTCCACGCTTGGCCGCATGGCCACTTGGACAGCATGGATTGCCCCCACCACCATGAAGGTGGCAGATGCTGCCAAACGTGTCGGCATGAATGAAGCCGACTTCCGAGCAGTCAACAACATACCTCCCCGTATGCTCATCAAAGCGGGCTCCGCCCTCTTGGTGCCGCGCAGCGCCAACATGCTGGGCGACGTGACCGCCCAAGTGGCTGACAACGGTCATTTAGACCTGTCGCCTGAAGCAGTGGCCAAACGCAAAGCCGCAGCCAAAGGTGGCAAGCATGCCAAAGGTACTAAGCTGGCATCGTCCAAAGACAGCAAAGGCTCGGGCAAAAAACAAGCGTCTGCGAAGGGCGATAAAAAAGGCGACACCAAGGTCGCCAAGAAATAAAACGAAGCAAAACGGCAGGCTTTGCGCCTTGCCTTCTACGCGTCGCGCCTGTCCACCAACGCGTGGGCAATGGTGCCCAAGTCCACATACTCCAGCTCACTGCCCACAGGCACACCACGGGCTAAGCGGGTCACTTGCACGCCACGCTTCTTCAATGCTTCGCTCAGCACATGAGCAGTAGCTTCGCCCTCTGCCGTAAAGTTAGTGGCCAAGATGACTTCTTTCACCACACCATCGCTGGCACGCTCGATGAGCTTTTGCAAGCCGATGTCTTTGGGGCCAAAACCATCTAGCGGACTGATGCGCCCCATCAGCACAAAGTACTGGCCCTTGTAAGCCGCAGTGCGCTCCACGGCTGATTGGTCGGCGGGGGTTTCAACCACACACAAGCGGGTGGTGTCACGCCCTTCGTCCAAACAGGTGTCGCACACAGGCTGCGTGGTGAAGGTGTGGCAGCTTTCGCAGTGCTGCACTTGGCTTGCTGCTTGGTGCAGGGCCTGAGAAATCATCTCAGCCCCCTCACGGTCATGTTGCAACAAGTGGTACGCCATGCGCGAGGCCGATTTCACCCCCACGCCGGGCAAACGGCGCAAGGCCTGAATCAGGCCTTCGAGCACAGACGTGTCGCTCATCTTTGATGCAATTAGAACGGCAGCTTCAGGCCAGGTGGCAAGCCTGCGGTGAGCTTGCTCATCTTGGCTTCGCTGGTTTCAGCAGCTTTGCGCACGGCGTCATTGAAAGCGGCAGCCACCAAGTCTTCAAGCATGTCTTTGTCATCAGCCAAGAGGCTAGGGTCGATGGTGATGCGTTTGACTTCGTGCTTGCAAGTCATCAAGACCTTGACCAAGCCAGAACCTGATTCGCCAGTCACTTCGACGAAGGCCAGTTCTTCTTGGGCCTTTTTCAGGTTTTCTTGCATGGCTTGGGCTTGCTTCATCAGACCCGAGAGTTGTCCTTTGTTGAACATGATTTTTCCCTTTTACAAATTAATAAAAACTTAAAGTGGCTTGATGCTGCCCGGCACGATTTTGGCGCCGTAGTCACGCATCAAATTCTGAACATAGGGGTCATTGAGGATGATGGCCTCGGCCCCCGCTTGGCGCTGCGCAGCGGCAGCCGCGTTGCGTTTGGCTGGGCTGTCTTGCACGCGGCCCACTTCCACCGTCAGGCGCACGGGGTAGCCTGCGGTTTCGAGTGCTTTTTGCAAACGCTCGCGGCTGGTGGTGCTGTTGAGGGATTCACGCTCGACGCGCAACATCCAAGTGTCGGTGTCGCGTGCCACCAATTGCGACTGCAAACCCAACTCACGTACCAAGGCATTGATGGTTTCGGCAGCCGACATTTCCATCACCAATTTGTGCCAAAACTCACCTTCAGGAGTGGCCACGATTTGCGGCACTTCGGTGGTAGGCATTTGGGGCTCAAGCGCGGCGCTGGGCTCAGCTTGCTGACGCACGGGCATAGCCACCACAGCGGCATCTGAATCATGGTCGTAGCTCGGGCTGTCGCTGCCATCGGGGTCGTAGCTGGGGTCGTCTTCCCAAGGGGCGACGTCGCGCGGCTGCATGTCGCGCACGGGCAAAGCTTGCACGGGCGCTGCGGGTTGAGGCTCGGGTTGGCGTTGCGCAACAACAGGCTGCGCTGGCGGCACTTGTGAGTGAACAGCTGACGGCGCTTGCGCTGCTGCGTTCGGTACGGGTGTCGCTGCGACCGTTGGCGATGTCGCAAAATGGGGCTGTGCAACCTGAACTGGTGCATGCTGTACTTGAGCTACAGGTGCCTGAGCAACCGACTGTGCAACAGGTTGAGCGGCAGCAGATACAGGCGCCAAAGTGGCACGTGGTGGATTAATTAGAGTTTTTTTTTCAGCCGAGGCCGAAGCTAAGTTTGCGGCTTGGGGCTTGAACGCCAGCAAGCGCAGCAGCACCATCGTGAGTGCTGCGTATTCATCAGGTGCTAGCCCCAACTCTTGTCGGCCATGCAAACTCAGGCTGTACAACAGCTGCGTTTCGTCGGGAGGCATCACACCCGCCAAGCGCGCCATCTCAGCGGCCTCTGGATCTGACGCATCGGCTTCAGCCATGTCCGGCACAGCTTGCAACACGGCCATGCGTTGCAACACCATCGACATGTCTTCTAGCGTGGCCGCAGCACTTAAACCATTAAGGCGCAAAGCTTCAGAGGTTTCCACCACAGATTTGCCATCGCCATGGGCCAAGGCCTCGATCAAACGGAACACATGTGAGCGATCGGCACTGCCCAACATTTGACGCACCGCGGCTTCTTGGAGTTGGCCACCGCCATAGGCAATGGCTTGGTCGGTCAAGCTCAGCGCGTCACGCATCGAGCCGCGAGCGGCACGGGCCAATAAACGTAAAGCTTGTGGCTCAGATGCAATGTGTTCTTGGCCCAACACATGGCCCAAGTGTTCCAACACAGTTTCGGGGGCCATGGGGCGCAGGTTGAACTGCAAACAGCGAGACAGCACGGTGACTGGCACTTTTTGCGGGTCAGTCGTGGCGAGCACAAATTTCAAATACTCAGGCGGCTCTTCGAGCGTCTTCAACATCGCGTTGAACGCGGTGTTGGTGAGCATGTGCACCTCGTCAATCATGAAGACTTTGAAGCGGCCTTGCACGGGCTTGTAAACAGCCTGCTCCAACAAACTTTGCACTTCGTCCACACCGCGGTTAGATGCGGCATCGAGCTCGGTGTAATCAACAAAGCGGCCTGCATCAATGTCGGTACAGGCTTGGCACACACCGCAAGGTTCCGCAGTGATGCCGCCTGTTCCATCCACGCCTTGGCAATTGAGCGATTTGGCCAGCACGCGCGACACCGTGGTTTTACCCACACCGCGCGTACCGGTGAACAAGTAGGCGTGGTGCAAACGCTGGGTGGTCAGCGCATTGGTCAGCGCCTGCACGACGTGCTCTTGCCCCACCATCTCTGTGAAGGTTTTCGGGCGATATTTGCGAGCGAGCACGAGGTACGACATAAGCCAAGCATTCTATGTGACCTACAATAGACCTCGACGGGCCTCCTCACATGGTGAAGCGGCCAACCGGGTCAGGTGGGGAACCAAGCAGCCCTAACTGTGGAGCCAGTGCTGAGGGTCGGGCCCGTCACCTCTATACAAAAGCTGTTCAAAGCGCTCGAAAACCCTAGCGCCATCCCCTCTGAATTTACCTAAACTGAGGTTCTCTGCTTGGAGGACCTATGAAGTTGCATCGTTTCTTTTTGATTGCTTGGCCATCTGCCCTCGGCGCAGCTTTGATGGAGATGCTGGTTTTTTCTGTGCTCGACCCAATGGACATCCCAAGCGTTGAACACGCCATGGGTCTCTCATCTCAAGGCGTCTACACCATGGCTTTTTTTGTATTTTGGGCGGCCATCAGTTTTGCTTGCACGTTGACGCTTTTTTTAGCGCAACCTGTCGGTACGAAGCACGCACCTATCTGAGTCAAAACAGGTAGTGATCCAAGAGCAGCGCAGCAAATAGAGCTGACAAATGGATGAGCGAAAAACGGAATGTTTTTCGGGCCAACTCATCCGAATACTCACGCATCAGAGCAATCGCATAAGCAATAAACCCCACGCTCAACACTAGGGCCACACCCAAATACAGCCATGAGCTCATGCCAATGGCGAATGGCATCAAACAAGCCGCCATCAAAAGAACGGTGTACAGCAAGATTTGCAAACGCGTGAAACGGTTTCCGTGCGTCACAGGCAACATGGGCAAGCCCGACTTGCGGTAGTCTTCGACGCGATACAAGGCCAAGGACCAAAAGTGCGGCGGAGTCCAGAGAAAAATAATCAAGAACAAAATCAGCGCTTGAGAGCTGACCTCACCCGTGATTGCTGCCCACCCCAAAAGCGGCGGCATCGCACCCGATGCACCACCAATCACAATGTTTTGCGGCGTCATGGGCTTGAGCACCAAGGTGTAGATGACCGCGTAGCCAATGAAGGTGGCAAAGGTCAGCCACATGGTGAGCGGGTTGACAAACACATACAGAATGAACGAACCCAACGAACACAGCGCCGCTGAAAAGCACAAGGCTTGTGCATCAGACAACTCACCTCTTGCAGTAGGACGCCACGCAGTGCGGCGCATCTTGGCGTCAAGTGTTTTTTCCACCAAGCAGTTAAAGGCGGCCGCTGCGCCCGCTACCAGCCAAATGCCAAAGCACGCCCAAGTGATGCGTATCCATGCATCCAATGATGGCCAACCAGGAATAGCCAACACCATGCCGATCAGGGCACAAAACACAATGAGTTGAATCACACGCGGCTTGGTAAGTGCGTGGTATTGGCGGAAAACGTCGGCGGTCATCATGTGCATGCTCTCGTCATCAACGTCCAGGCTTGTCCCACACCACACTTGCCATCAGTAGCTTTTGCAGCATGTTCTTTGCCGCACTCGCCTGCTTGCCTTGCATGTCTGCAGGCATACGCAACATCGCGTGACCTTGTGGATCAATCACAAACAATTGTTGCGTGACTTGATCCAAAGGCATATCGCCCAACCAAGCTTTCAGCGCAGGCTCTGTGATTCGTAACACAGCCGTCTCCGCCAATAATGGTTGGACCTGCGGATTGATGGCACTATCGTCTGTCACCAACCAAACTCGATCCACACGGTCTTTGTCCTTATTGAGCATCTCGCGCAATTGACGCTGAATGAACAAATGTTGCGCACACTCAGCGGCGCACGTGCCAGACCCTACATTGACCAATAACCATTGCCCTTTGAGTTGCGACAGTTCAATAGACTGCCCTTGCGCATTGACCAGCGCGAGCGCAGGCATAGGACGTGCAGGATGAATCAGCTCACCAAAGTTAGCTTGTCCTGTGGGCTTGATGACAAAGAACACAAAAATGGCCAAAAGCACAGGCAATGAGCAAGCCACCAGCATTGCCAACAACTTGCCATGCCCCGAAGGTGGCAACGCTGTCAAATGCGGATCAGGCAGTGAATGCACAGCCATGCTCAATGGCGCATCTGTTGTTACGTGTTTGGATTCGGTCATAAAAATTTAATCGGTTGCTTTGCGGTAACTGCTGCGGACAAAAAATCCCAACAGCACCAGAGCCATCAAGAACCATTGTGCCGCATAGCCCTTGTGCATCGGTGCTTTGTTGGACAGTTCCGGCCACTCTCTGACCAAACCATCTGACACGTCTGATTCAGACATCAAAATCACAACAGGTTGGAACGGGTGGTTGTGTGCCGCTTGAATTTCATCCAAGCGAATACGCGTGCGAAGTGCGCCTGTATCGCCTACAGATTCAGACACAAATGCTGGCGCTTTCCCAAATGGCAATGACACACGCCCCTGCACCTCCACACGACCCGCAGGTACCGCCACCTCGGGCAGCACAGAGCGTGATGTGCCCCACCCCACCCAACCGCGATTGACCAGCACACGCACCTGTGTGCCTTCGATCTGCAGCGGCGTGATCACATGAACGCCAGGGCGGCCTTGGTACTGTTGGTTATCGAGGAAAAACTGCTGGCTCGCATCAAACTGGCCACGCACCACAACCGAAACACCATCCACCTCTTGTGGGTTGACCGTTTGCGCGCCTAACAACAATGGATTGGTGGCAGAGCGTTGATCGCGCAAGGCCACTTGTGTTTCAACATCTACGCCTTTGGACCATTGCCACCAGCCCAAGCGCAGAAAAACCACCATCAACAGACAAGTGGCAACGAAAGGAATCCAACGAAATTGAAATTGATGCATGAAGGGGTAAAAATGTGCGGATAATTCCACGCATCACATGTCACGGAGATAGGTCATGATTGGCAAACTGCTCGCAGTACTTTTACTGCTGATTATTCTGGGAAGCCTGTTCACTGCCCTTTACCGTTTGACACAAAAGAAAGAAGACAGCGCGACGGTTGTTAAAGCCTTAACCCTGCGCGTGGGCTTGTCGATTGGCTTATTTATCGCGCTGTTTGCCAACTACTATTTCGGCCTCATCCCCTTGCGAGGATGAAGCCAGGTGTGACGGTTTACAACCAGTAAACGAACACGAACAAGATCAACCAGACCACGTCCACAAAGTGCCAGTACCAAGCCACGGCTTCAAAGGCAAAGTGGTTGTGCTCTGAGAAGTGGCCTTTCATGCAACGACCCAAAATCACGGCCAACATAATGGTTCCGAGTGTCACGTGCATGCCGTGAAAACCGGTCAAGATGAAGAAGGTCGCGCCGTAGATACCAGCACCCAAGGTCAAACCGAGTTCGCTATAGGCATGGGCATATTCATAAGCTTGGAAACCCAAGAAAATTGAACCCAACAAAACCGTCAAGATCAGACCCCAAATCAAATGTGAGCGCTTGTTTTTGATCAAACCCCAGTGCGCCCAAGTCAGGGTGGCTCCAGATGTCAACAACAACAAAGTATTCAGCGCAGGAATGCCCCATGGACCCATCGGCGTGAAGGGATCACCCATTGGACCGCTGGATGGCCAAGCAGCGGTGAAACCCATGTAGGGGTTGAGCGCTTCTTCATAGCTAGCCAACTCTGGCAATGCAATACGGCGTGCGTAATACAAGACACCAAAGAAACAGGCAAAGAACATCACTTCAGAGAAGATGAACCACACCATGCCGGTGCGATACGAACGGTCTTCCCACTGGGTGTAGCTGCCGTTTAAGTTTTCATGAATGATTTCGCCAAACCAACCAAACAGCACATACACAATCATGGCAGCGCCAATAGGCATGCCCCATGCACCTTCGGGTACAGCATTGACTTTCAAAATCAGGCCCAAGGCCATCAAGAAAATACCAATCGACAGTGTCGTTGAGTAGTTACTAGCTGCAGGCACAAAGTAGTGGCCTTTAGCGGTGTGTCCAGTGGTATGGCTCATGGTTTCCTCACAATTTCAATTGGCTGTAATTTGTAGACGCATCGGCCTGAGTTTTGATGGCTTCAAAGAAGGTGTATGAAAGCGTCAAAGTATTCAGACTGGGGTCAATGTCGTTGCTGATGTAAAAAACAATAGGTAGGGTTCTGACTTCTCTGGCAGCAAACGTTTGCTGGTTGAAGCAAAAGCACTCTACTTTTTGAAGATAAGAAGCACCGTTGGCGGGTGTCACACTCGGAATGGCTTGCCCCACGAAGGGCTGTCCGGTGACGTTTTCCACCACATAGTGGGTGTAGACCATCTCGCCCGGGTGCACCTGCATCGAAAAATGTTCCGGTTTGAAAGCCAAGCCAGCACCAGGCATGGCATGACTTAAAAACTGCACTGTCACCAACCTAGAGGTATCGACCTGTGTGTTTGAAATGGCAGCGACAGCCTGAGCGTTGGTCTTACCGTTGATACCGGTCCATTTGCAAATCACGTCATACAACGGGACCATCGCAAAACCCAAGGCCGAGAACAACACTGCAACACCAGCCAAACGATAGGCCAGTCGCAAGTTTTGTTGATCACGTGCGGGGGTTTCAGACATCTTCAAACAGGACGGAATTTCCACAGCGTGATCAAAAAGATGACCACCACCATGGCAACCAACTTCAACGCCAAACGAGCGTTTTGTTGGTCGTTCTTAGATTCGATGCTCATGGTTCAACCTAGATATCAGTCGATTTTGGGTTGAGTTTCAAAGGTGTGATAAGGCGCAGGAGATGGCACAGTCCACTCCAAGCCAGTTGCACCTTCCCAGCTGCGGTCCTCAGACTTCTTGCCTTCGCGAATGCACTTCAGCACGATGTAGATGAACAACAAGTGAGACAGCCCCAAGATGAACGCACCGATGGTGGAGAGCTTGTTCCACTCTGCAAACATCAATGGGTAGTCTGGGATACGACGTGGCATGCCTGAGAGCCCCACCAAGAACTGAGGAATGAACGTCAGGTTCACACCCAACATCACGATCCAGAAGTGGATGCGACCCAGCTTCTCGTCCAACATGTGGCCTGTCCACTTAGGCAGCCAGTAGTAAATGGCAGCCATCGAACCCATCACGGTCGTGGGATACAAGGCATAGTGGAAGTGCGCCACCATGAAATAAGCATTGTGGTACTGAGGGTCAGCCGCAGCATCTGCCAACACCAAGCCGGTCAAACCACCCCAACCAAAGAGGATGATGAAGCCCAAGGCAAACAGCATGGGTGTTTCAAACGACAGCGAACCGCGCCAAACTGTGGCGATCCAGCAGAAGAACAACACAGCCAAAGGCAATGAAATCAACATCGTGCTGTACATGAAGTACATCTGCGCATTCACGGACATACCGCTGGTGAACATGTGATGCGCCCACACCACAAAGGCCAAGGCACCAATGGTCCACATGCTGTACACCTGAGCTTTGTAGCCGTAGGTTTCTTTACGAGAGAAAGCGCTCAACACATGAGGAATTGCACCGGTGATAGGCAGCAACAACACATACACCTCTGGGTGACCCATGAACCAGAAAATGTGTTGCCACAAAACGGGGTCACCGCCACCTGCTGCGTTGAAGAAGTGCGTGTCAAAGTGACGATCCATCAACACCATGGTCACACCACCTGCGAACACAGGCATGATGGAAATCAACAAAATAGCAGTCACCAAGAAGCCGTGTGCGAACAAAGGCATCTTCATGAAGGTCATGCCAGGAGCGCGCATGTTGACGATGGTCACGATCACGTTGATCGAACCCAAGATGGATGACACACCCAGCATGTGGATCGCAAAGATCGCGAAGTCCATGCCCCAACCGCTTTGCAGCGACAAAGGTGCGTACATGGTCCAACCGGTATCCACAGCGCCTGGGCCAATGTTGGCTAGGCCCAAGAAGAACGGCAAGGTCAGCATCACAGCAGCTGGTGGCAAGATCCAAAAGCCCCAGTTGTTCAAGCGAGGCAACGCCATATCAGGTGCGCCAATGACCATGGGCAACATGTAGTTGGCCAAGCCGGTGGCCACAGGCATCGCAAAACCGAACACCATGATCAAACCGTGCAAGGTGATCAGTTGGTTAAAAAACTCAGGTTGCATCAACTGCAGACCGGGCACAAACAACTCAGCACGCACGCCCAAAATCATGGCGCCGCCCATCAGCAACATCGTGATACCAAAAATGAGGTACATGATGCCAATGTCTTTGTGGTTGGTCGTTTGCAACCAGTGGCGAATGCCACCGTGATGATGATGCGCATCATGTCCTGCATGAGCCATATCGTGCGTCATATCGTGTGCCATGAACTTTCCTTTGATACTGATTTATTGTTTTAAGTGGTTTAAGTGCCAGACTTTTGGCGACTAGCGATCCAGGCCTTGAACTCTTCTTCAGGCACCACATTCACCACCACAGGCATGTAGGCGTGCTCTTTGCCGCACAGCTCCGAACACTGACCAC
>Ga0213920_1001685_pt1 | contig 11730 bp, 17 predicted proteins | sample McNCre1117MG_FD_161054 | JGI IMG/M metagenome (GOLD analysis project Ga0213920, IMG submission 161054) | Freshwater microbial communities from McNutts Creek, Athens, Georgia, United States - 11-17 MG | ecosystem: Environmental > Aquatic > Freshwater > Creek | place: USA: Georgia | collected...
CACGCTTTATCAAGTTGGTGATTCCCTCCCAATCTTCCATGCGTCCATAAGCCACAATAATGCCATCTTCCAACGCTAAAAAAGCATTAGAAATAGTAGGAATGGTTTTCATTGCACTGCCTGCAACAAAGCTTGGGAAATCTTCACCAACTTGATAAAGCGTGTGAATGTTTTTGATTAATACTTTTGCCATAGTGCAATGTTAAGGAAAGAAAATAAAAGTAAAACGAATTGCCAAAAAAAAGCTATTTTCGTTTTTCAGACTTGAACAATGAAATTAATACTACTTCTTTTCTTAACGGCACTAACGAGCATCAGCTTTACGCAAACTTTTACAGGTGGCGGAGGAGCAATCAACGATTACCAAACGACCACTATTCCAATTGTTGTTTCTGGTTTACCAACAACTATTGACACCACAAGTTTTGGTCTTGAAACAGTTTGTTTTACAATCAATCATACATACGATGCTGATTTGACCCTTGCGCTTGTCTCACCGAATGGAACTGTTGCGCAACTTTTTTCGGGAATTGGTGGAGGTGGACAAAATTTCACTGCTACTTGTTTGAATACCAACGCAACAAGCAGTATTTCAAGTAACGCTGCACCTTTTACCGGAACATTCCGACCAATCGGTCAAATGGGATTGGTGAATAACGGTGCAAATCCGAACGGTACTTGGGAATTGCGGGTAACCGATTCCTATGGAGCTGATCAAGGAAATGTGATAAGTGTTGCTATCAGTTTTGGTTCAAATCCTGCAAGCTATTTTTCACTTACTTCTTCTCTATTACCAATTGTTGCTATCAACACAAATGGCAATACCATTGTAGACGATCCAAAAGTAATGGCTGACATGAAAATCATCTATAATGGTCCTGGTATTCGAAATTACATAACCGATACAACAACCGACTATGAGGGAACAATAGGTATTGAATACCGCGGAAATTATTCTGCTACATTGCCACAAAAACCATTTGCTTTTGAAACATGGGATAGTTTGGGAAATACAATTAATGCCTCCATTTTAGGAATGCCTGCAGAAAACGATTGGTTGTTGATTGCAAATTACAACGATAAATCATTTGCGCGCAACATCCTGCCGTTTCATTTTTTCGATGCAATGGGTCATTATTCCGTCCGTTCTAAATTAGTAGATGTGGTTTTAGATGGTGTTTATCAAGGGATTTATTTGTTGTGTGAAAAAATCAAACGCGATAACAATCGTGTGAACATAGCTAATTTAACGCCAACTGAGATTTCAGTACCAGATGTAACAGGAGGTTATCTCCTAAAAATTGATTACTGGGATAATAGTAATTCATGGCAATTGAATTACAGTCCCCTGAATTGTCCAACATCGGATGTGCACATGGTGTATGCATCGCCAACTGCAAACGAACTCGTTCCACAACAAACAAGTTACATCCAAAATTATATCAATGATTTCGAAACGGCTCTTTATAGCGCAACGTTTGATGACCCATTCATCGGGTACCGCAAGTACATTGATGTGGGCAGTTTTATCGATTATTTCTTGGTCAATGAAGTCACACGCAATGTAGATGGTTTCAAGAAAAGTCGCTATTTCTCAAAAGACAAAGATTTGATTGATGGAACAATAAGTCGTTTGAAAGCAGGGCCTGTTTGGGATTTTGATTGGTCGCAAAAAGATATTGATGCGGGTACACAAAACGGTTCAGGGTTTGTTTACCCTGTTTGCAACCAAGATGTCGTACCACCAGGATGGTATGTGCGTCTTTTGGAAGACCCCGCTTTTGCGAACGAAGTACGCTGTCGTTACAATGCATTACGGGAAAGTATCTTTGATACAATTGCAATTCAGGCAAAAATTGACTCGGTTGCACAAGTGGTCAATGAAAGTCAACATTGGCATTATTTGGTCTGGGGGAACATGGGTGTTGCAACAGGAACTGGAGAAGTGCAAGCGCCGAGTCAAAGTTATGCAGCGGAAATTCAAAAATTGAAAGACTGGTACACCCGCCGTTTTGCGTGGTTGGATAATAACATGCCTGGTATTGCAACAAATTGTACCAATGCTATCACTGCAAATTATTTGGAACAAAAAATCAGTTTATTCCCCAATCCTATTTCCGATCAATTGACCATCAACTGGTCGGATATTTCGTTGGCTGGTGCAACAGTTTCGCTTACAGATGCGACAGGAAGAACTGTTATAACAAGTGTAATTGGTTCCGCTGAACAAGCAATCCAACAACTAACGATTAACGAATTGGGTAGTTTATCACCTGGCTTTTATTCACTCATCATTTCGGATGGCGTGCAGCAAGTTGTTGTAAAAATTTGCAAATAAACGTTGGTGTAGTTGCTGAATTAAAATAAATCCTTATTTTTGCACCTGCTTAACGGCAGAAAGCATTTTGAATGCCTCGGTGGCGGAACTGGTAGACGCGCTGGATTCAAAATCCTGTTCTTTCGGGAGTGCCGGTTCGATTCCGGCCCGAGGTACAAAAAAGCAGAGTGAGATTTCACTCTGCTTTTTTTTGATAGAAAAATTATTCTTATTTCCCTAACAAGCGATTCGATAATTCAGGGAAACGGAACATAGCAACTACCCCAACAAATACAGCAATCACCAACGGTGCAACAACAGATTGGCCGTGTTCCAAGTGCGTTGCAATAGCACCACCCATGTAGGCTACCAATAAGATCCCGCCCAAAACTCCTGTACGTTTGGATGCAAATAACAAAGTGATGATGATTTCAATAATACCAATGTTACGCATGGTTGCTGGTGTTAATCCCATTGCTTTAGCACCTTCGATGACTTCTTTCGTACCTGCAATTTTTCCAACAGCACTGAAAATAAATAAAGCTGATACTAAAATTGTAAGTATCAGAGAAATGGTTGTTTTTGTTTTAATTGTCATGTTCGTTTGTTTAGTTAATGCTGTAAAGAAAACAAAAAAATCAATTATCCAGCTTTTTTGTCTGCTTTATTTAAGTGTTTGCTTTTACCAATCCAACCCAAATGTGTGTGGTCAAAACTATCCGAATACTTTAATCCGTAACCCATTACGCGGTCAAAATTTGAATGTGCAAGAAATATTAAACTTACTTGCATTATCCAATCAGTTGCCATCCAATAACCAAGTGCCAATAAAACGGCAAACAATCCTTGGTGATGACTCACGTTATAAGCTATTGTTGCAAATTTCTTTGAAATTAAATACGCTGCAAACGAAACATCTGGCACAAAAAATAAGGCCCAAAATACACCCCAACTTTCTGGAAAAAAACTGTTGTAACAAAACAACAAACAAAGCAATAAGCCTAAACCTTCCAATTTTAATGTTGCATTCATTCTTTTTAATTTAATTTTGACAATAAAGTTAACTTTTTATGCAACTCATTAACACGGCATCATTATCAGCAAATCAAATCCAACAAATTGATGTGTTGTGGAACCAAGAATATCCAAAAAATCTTCAGAATCGCTTTGCAATTTTATTGACAGATGCTAGCAATTATCGGCATTTTATCCTAGAAAACGATGCGCGCGAAATTGTGGCTTGGGCCGTCTTGTTTGACAAAGAAAACGAAACGCGTTTTTCAATCATTGTCGCTGAGGCAACCAAAGGATTGGGACTTGGGGGACAATTAATTGACGCTTTGAAACAAGCTTGTCCGTGTTTTTATGACTGGGTCATCGACCACGATAACGACCTGAAAAATGATGGCACCAACTACCGTTCTCCAATAACGTTTTATTTGAAACACGCTTTTGAAGTGCTCACTGAGCAACGCTTGGATACACCAATAATAAAAGCTGTGAAAGTAAAATGGTCCGTTACGAATCCTAGCGTTTGAAACTGCAGAAAATAAAGTTTTGAATTGCACCACTTGGTGTTGCGTGATCAACGTTGACACACTTTTCAGCAGTAAAACCAATGCCTTCGAAAAGATGTTTCATGGATACCTCATCGTATTGTTGGATGGTCAAACCACTGCATTTCAATGGACCTGAAACAGAAAATGTCCCTATAACAATATGTTTCGCATGTGCTGCAACAGTTTGAGCATATCGAGCTATTGGTTGTGCTGCTGTCAAGAAATGAAATGCTGCACGATCGTGCCAAAAATCATACGTTTCAGTTGGATGAAAATCGTTGATGTCGCTTTCAATCCAAGTGACTTTTTGCGCAACTTCACCCAAGCGAGCTTTTGCACGATCCAACGCTTTTTTGGAAATATCTAATACTGTTATGTTCTCAAAACCGTTCGCCAATAAATAATCGACGAATTTGCTGTCCCCACCACCAACATCAATAATTTTAGCCGTTTTCGGCAGATTAGCTGCTTCAAAATAGGCAATTGAAGTAACAGGCGTTTCTTGTGTCCAAGAGACTTGATGAGGTTGTTTTGTTTCAAAAACTGTTTCCCAGTGAGCTTTTAATGAATTCTCCATCTAACAAAGGTGCAGAAGATTATTAGAAAAGTATGTTATTTTTGTTACAATACAGAAAATTAGTCGTTCTAAACATAATAACAGATGAGATTCATTCAAGCACATGAGAAAGATTTGACTGATTTGCAAAAAATTAGTTCAGAAACTTTCATAGAAACGTTTTCTGCTGAAAATTCAGATGAAAACATGCGCCAATACATCGAATCGCGTTTTTCAACGAATCAATTATTGTCAGAAATTAACAACCCTTCTTCACGTTTTTATTTGGTATACGACAACGCAGCAATTGTTGCCTATTTAAAATTGAATATTGGAATTGCTCAAACAGAAAAGCTATTAGAAAACTCAATGGAAATTGAACGGATTTATGTGCGACAAGCAGCTCAAAGGAAAAAAATTGGACAATTTTTACTTCAAAAGGCGATTGACTTAGCACAACAACAGGAGTTAAAAGCTGTTTGGTTGGGAGTTTGGGAACACAACAAAAAGGCAATCGGTTTTTATCGAAAAAATGGTTTTGAAGTTTTCGATCATCATGTTTTTGTGTTAGGTAATGACCATCAGACAGATTTATTAATGAAAAAAACAGTGTGAAACAGATAGTGAGAAACCCTTATTTTTTGTACTCAGTATTTATTGGAATTGCCTTAATAGGAATTCTCTATGGGAATTATTTAAGTAAAACATCCAATAATTTACGCATTTGGGGATGGGAAAATATAACATGGCTTTTCATCGCTTTTCCTTTTATTTATCTTTTACAAAAAGTACAGTTAAACTTTATCTCAGAAAAAAATGATAGCTCATTTATCAAACTATTAATTCCAATTTTAATTGGACTTTCTTTCGGATTGTTAGATTTGATTATTATTGAAATTATTCTGCCTCATCCTATTCATCAATCTTTACCTCCATATACACAACCATTCCCTTATTCTATTTTCTTATATTTTTCAGGTGCATTAGAAATAGAGGTTTTTTATCGACTCATTCCAATAACATTAGTATTATTCTTAGCTAGTCGGATAAAAAACGGAAACTATTTGAACCAAACATTTTGGATAATTGCTGTATTAACAGCAATACGCTAACCGTTAGAACAATGGCCAAGCGGACCAACTTGGTTTGTTTTTTATGCCGTTGTTTCGGGATTTGCAATGAACTTGATCCAAGCTTATTACTTTAAAAAGAATGGATTCTTTACTTCGTTGACCATTCGATTAAGCCACTATTTTATTTGGCACATTTTAAATGGCATTATTATTTCATCTAATTTAACAACGACTTAAAATTTAATAATCTTTCCCCTTCTCCATCAACAAAGCAAACGCCTCTTTTGGATTGGGCACAAGTTCGGATTCATAACCAAACGTTCTACCCGTTGCAATGGAATGAAAGTGTTTCATCGCTTTTAAATGTGCACCACTGCGCATGTAATCAAGCATCACCTCACGGTTTTCCCAAGCTGTAACCGTACACTGGTAACCATTGATACGTTTAGCTGAAACGGAAATATTTCCTTTTGCAGCTTGCGCTTGCGCAAATGATGGAATTGCTAGTCGCCAAAATTTCAAATAAGCCCAAAAGTTTTTCGGTTTCAAACCTGTCAGTGAGATATACATGTCATAAATGTAACCAAAACTTTTGAAGAAACTTAATTAACGAAGTTCCTTCTCAATAATTTCAATCAACGCACTTTTAGGCAAAGCTCCCGCTTGCATCATTGGCTGGCGATCAATAGGGATGAACAACATACTTGGAATGCTTCTAATCTGAAAAACGGTAGATAATTCTTGTTCAATTTCGGTATTGACTTTGTAAATCAAAACATCAGGAAATTCATTACTCAATTCTTCCAATATAGGTGCAACCACTTTACAGGGTCCACACCAGTCAGCATAAAAATCGATTATTGCAGGTTTATCACCTTTGTACTTCCATTCTTTTTCAGTAGTATAATCAAAAACGTCTTGAAGAAATTGTGCTTGCGTTAATTGAATTGTTGGCATAACTTAAAATTTAAGTGCAAAAATAACTGCATCGATTTAAATAAAATGTAACCAATGTCACGCTTACTAGTTACTCTTCCTTCAACTCTTGTTTTCGTTTTTCAATCAATTGGTCGATTTCAAGCACTTGATTTTGAACAAAGGTTTCGTCTACGGTAAAAAGCAAAGCTCGTTTTTTAGACTTCCCATCGGGATAGAAATAAACCGATTGCCCAATCGCTAAGGTAATACCACTTGTTGAAAGCGGATTCAAATTCGGGTTCATAACAGTAGGAATGTCCAAAGGAATTGACTTCAATGACCCATTGTGAAATGTGAAATTGATATCTTGCGCGAAGGAATCATGACAATTAATGACTAATACAACAAAAAGGACACTGAACAGCTTTTTCATAATTTGATTTAGTCTTAAACAATGTAATTTGCTATTTTGTTTCAGCTGATGCAAGTGTTAGGTGGTTTTTAGCGCAATCACTATATTTGAATCGTTTCAACAAAAAGCCGAAGAAAAAGGGTTTTTATCAAATGAAGAATATGAATTGGGACACGGCCATGCGATGGCGCTTTTTGCCTATTTCAAAGGAAAAAGAGATTGATTCAAGCGTTCGTTACCTCAATTCCCTTTCGAATAGCAGCTGCCAAAACAGGTAAATCCAAATCAGCTAGTTGCTTGAATTTGATACAATAACCCGTCACTTTCGCTTTACCGAGTTGTGCGCCGAACTCGCGCGCAAGATCCATTTTGTTCCGTATACCGATTAAGTAGATGGAAATCCCAGCAGTATTTACACTAATTCCTATTTGGAACATTTCTCGTGACTTTCCTTTCGCCAGTAATATGGTTTGGTTGCCGTATCCAATAGTTGGATTCGTCACGACCTTTCCTGCTTCATTTTTACCATCTTCTAACCATACTTTACCTGTTGGAAGAATCGTAAGCATGAGTTCATGAAGCTGCAACAAATCACTTTGTTTGGCGCTTTCCTGCATTAATATGAAATTGTGTATTTGAGTAGTGTTATCCATTTTCAACAAGAGTAAGATTACTATTTTATCGCTTTTCTATGATTTTTATAAGAATTCGCAAACAAAACAGTCAACAAAACAAGCGTTATCGCTTGATTTTCATTGAAATGAATAACTTGAGTACCAAAAAGAAAAATCAAAGAAATTGCTAAAACTGCAAAATGAAGTGATTTATTTTTGTTTCGTAAAACCGCCATTATAAAGAAAACGATCAATGTTAAGGCAATGATAATTAATGGAAGCATCTATGTGTGATTAATTTGTTTGTGCTAATCTATAAAAAGAAAACGAAAAAAGGACTATTTATTGAGTTTTCTAATAAGCAGAAATTGAAAAGCGCCTAATAAACCAACAGAAATAGCAGCGCCGATTATATCAAAAACTACTACAAAAAAATTGGAGTAAAAATTTGTGCTAGCATACCAAAAAAAATCTGTCATACATGCTATCAAAATTCCAATGATTGAACAATAAATAATGGCTCCACCATAAGTTTGAATAGTTGATTTCAAAAGAATAATATTGATTAAAACAGCGTATGACAAACATGATAAGTACAAAAATGGAAAATTAAAATCAGCCGACTTTTTAAAGCCATGAAGGTGAGTAGTATTACTTTCTGTGTAATTACCAAAAAGCAAGTCAAATACTAACCAACCGATAATTAAATAAAAAACACTTCCTAAAAGACAAACTATTAGTAGTGGTGCAATATTTTTTTTCATTTTTCTAATAATGTTAAATTTGAGCAAAATTATTAAACTCCTCTTTCTTTCTTACAAACCAATTTCCAAAGTCCTCAGGTGTTTTCATCATCTTTTGTAGTTCATTCATTGCATCTATATGAGCAGCATCACCCTTTTGAATCATTTCATTACCATGTTTTTTACTTTGGTTCGCTATTTCTTCAAACGTCTCACCAATAAATACCAAATCACAAGCTCCTCCAAGCTGTTTGCACGTCATTTTTCTCATATTATCTTTTATAATTTATCAATTTCAACTTACTTATCATTCAATCCAATACCTAAGCCAAATAGCGCAGCTACAAATGCTAAGTGCAGCAGTAAAACAACTTTTTGCCAAGTTGGTCGTTCGTTCCACTTTTGTTCCAAATTGAATGGATCAAATGCCAAACCAATGCCCAGCGAAGCTGTAGCTTGCATGTAATCGTTGGTAAAAATTGCTTGGTAGATTCCTAACAGTAGAAATCCAACATATAGGTACTTATTAAATGGCGTTTTCATATTGGAAATAATTATTTCAAATATATCAAAAACAATTCTTTTAGTGAAAACTGTAGCTAGGTGCAACAAAAAAGCCTTACATTTCTGTAAGGCTTTTGCTCCCTCTCCTGGGCTCGAACCAGGGACCCTCTGATTAACAGTCAGATGCTCTAACCAACTGAGCTAAGAAGGAATCTTGCTTTCGCGGATGCAAATATAGATAAAGAATTGTTTTTCCAAACAAATTATTGGAAAAAAAATAAGGAAAAAGTATGTTATTATACTATTTCATTGATTTTCAAGCATAAAAAACGCTTGAAAAAAGCGGTTCACTTATCTGGATATGATGATTGCATCCTTAAATCCACTTTTTTGAACTTTCTCAATGTATGCTTGTGCCTCCGTTTTTGTTTTAAATTCACCCACCAAATAACGGTACTTGTACCCTGTTTGCGCAACTTGCTCGCGAACAACTGGTTTGTCTAATTTCGTAAAATCACCTTTTTCAGTGTCCAACCATTCTTTTGAACTCATGATTTGTATCGTATACCCACCTTTTCCTTTTGCAGCAGTTGTCGATTCACCCGAACCCGATTGTGTCGGTGCTGTTTTATTCGCAGGTGCAAATGAAATTTTCGGATAACTTTCAATCAAATAATTTTTTACGCCACGGTATATCGCTGACGCAAGTACGTCTTGACCAGAAAGTGTGTTGAGATAATTCGCCTCTTTAGTGTTTGTCAAAAAGCCACATTCAACCAAAACACCAGTCATTTGGGTATATTTCAATACCTGCAACGAATATTCTCGATCGTCTGTATCTTTTACGCCACGTGACTTTCGTCCTGCTTTTCCCTTGAATTCCTCTTCGATTTTTGTCGCTAATTTCACAGACTTTACTGCGCTCATGTCGTGCACGTGCGTCTCTGTACCGTGGGTATTGCTGTTACTACTTGCATTACAATGTATGCTCAAAAATAAATCAACTCGTTGGCTGTTTGCTTGAGCAACTCGTTGATCTAAGGTGGGATAAGTGTCGTCCGTTCGGGTATATAAAATGTTCACATGACCTAATTTCTCATTCAAATAAGACCCGACTTTTTTAGCGATTAACAAATTTAATTCCTTTTCCTTTAAATGATTGGGGTTGCTCGATTCATGACCTGGGTCTGACCCACCATGACCTGGATCAATTAATATCGTTATCGTCTGAGCTTGAACAAAGGTCAGACAAAACATGGTAATAAAAAGTAATAATGAACGGTGCATGTTACAAAACTAGCTGAAATGCTTTCATGATTTTTACACTGAAAAAAAGGTTACTAAAAACAAATTGTTAATTGAAAAACAAGTCCAATTGCGCTATTCGTTTATCTTTGTCCTGTGAAAGCAACTTTGGTCATATCCGTTTATAACGATGTAGCAGCACTAACTGCTGTGCTGAAAACTGTTGACTTACAAAGTGAAAAAGCGTTCGATATTATCATTTCACAAGATGGTGATAGTAATTGTTTTGATGTTGTCATTCAAAAATACAAACATCAACTTTCCATCACCCACCTTCAACAACCTGATACCGGGTTTTTGAAAAACAAAATGCTCAATAAAGTTATTGTAAGTGCTCAATCAGATAAATTGATCTTTATTGATGGTGATTGCATTTTGCACCCGAAATTTATTGCCAATTATATCACCCATATTCAAAAAGGTTTGATTTGTATGGGCAGAAGAATTGACTTAGATAAAACGACAACTGCACAAATAAAATTTGGCCAAATGCTTTTACCAACTTTTTGGGGCATGCTTAAAAACAAAACAACACGTATAGAAGAAAGTTTTTATTTGCCATTTTTAACCCAAAAAATGTTGAAAACACCAAAATTACTTGGCTGTAACATGGGTTGGCACAAAGCAGATTTACTCTTGTTGAATGGATTTGATGAAAACTATACATTCCCAGGTTACGGAGAAGATACCGACATTGAATTTCGTGCAAAATTAGCGGGGATTCAACCATTTTCTATGCGTTTCAAAGCGATTCAATTTCACCTCGACCACACCAGACCAGGACGTGAAAATGAAATATCCCGCAGTCAACAAGTATTTGAAAACACAAAAAAAAGAAGTGATTTTCGTTGTCAGAATGGCATTGAAAAATTAGACAAATAAATCAGCTGCAATGGCATCAGCCAACAAGCGACCTGCTGTAGTCAACAACAAATGTGTTTCCGTTTCAATCAACATGTTCTGTGTTAAATACTGATTTTTTATGCGCAACCATTGTTCGGTCAACGGTTGTAGCTCAGCTAATTGCGCTTTATTGACCCCCCATTTGGTGCGAAGTCCCAACATAATCAATTCGTTGAACTGATCGGTTAAACTCAGTGTTTCGCGGGTTTCCAATAATTCGTTGTTTGCTAAGGACTGGATGTATAGTGCATTATTTGCTTTGTTCCAATAGCGTGTTTTTCCATCAAAACCATGTGCAGAAGGACCCACCCCTACATATGGAATTCCTTGCCAATATGCTGTGTTGTGTTTGGAATAGCGTTGTTTGCTTGCAAAATTTGAAATTTCGTATTGTTCAAATCCATTTGCAGCCAATTCGGCAACCAATAATTCAAATTGCTCCGATTGCAAATCATCTGAAAGTGGTCGAATTTTACCCGATTTTACCCAAGCTGCCAAGGTTGTTTTCTGTTCTACCGTCAAGCAATACGCTGAAATATGATCGACTTCTAAAGCGATGACTTGTTGCAATTGCTTGCGCCAATCTTCGGCTGATAAATCAGGCAAGCCATAAATCAAATCCACGCTGATTTCGTTAAAACCTACTTGCCGCGCTAACTGAACAGCTGTTGTTGCTTCTTCACCAGTGTGCTTGCGGTTCATCCAGGCTAATTGCTCCGATTGAAAGGACTGAATACCAATACTTAAGCGCGAAACCCCTATCTGCTTCCAAGCAGTAAGGTGTTCTAACGAGCAATCATCGGGATTGCATTCAAGGGTAATTTCA
>Ga0213920_1001687_pt1 | contig 11703 bp, 9 predicted proteins | sample McNCre1117MG_FD_161054 | JGI IMG/M metagenome (GOLD analysis project Ga0213920, IMG submission 161054) | Freshwater microbial communities from McNutts Creek, Athens, Georgia, United States - 11-17 MG | ecosystem: Environmental > Aquatic > Freshwater > Creek | place: USA: Georgia | collected...
GGCATACGGCTCATACCGCCGACCAAGATCACGTCGTCAATGTCGCTCACCGACACGCCGGCATCTTTGATGGCCATGCGGCAAGGGGCGATGGTGCGCTCGACCAACTCTTCCACCAGTTGTTCCAGCTTGGCGCGGTTGAGCTTGATGTTCAAGTGCTTAGGACCCGAAGCGTCAGCCGTGATGTAAGGCAAGTTGATGTCGGTCGAAGTTGATGATGACAACTCAATCTTGGCTTTTTCAGCAGCTTCTTTGAGGCGTTGCAAGGCCAACACGTCTTTGGACAAATCAACGCCAGATTCTTTCTTGAACTCGGTGATGATGAAGTCGATGATGCGTTGGTCGAAGTCTTCGCCACCCAGGAAGGTGTCGCCGTTGGTGGACAGCACTTCAAATTGCTTCTCGCCATCAACGTCCGCGATTTCGATGATGGACACGTCAAACGTACCGCCACCCAAGTCATACACAGCAATCTTGCGATCGCCTTTTTCGGTTTTGTCCAAACCGAAAGCCAAAGCTGCAGCGGTGGGTTCGTTGATGATGCGCTTGACATCCAAACCTGCGATGCGGCCTGCATCTTTGGTGGCTTGGCGTTGTGCGTCGTTGAAGTAAGCGGGCACGGTGATGACGGCTTCGGTCACTTCTTCGCCGAGGTAGTCTTCGGCAGTTTTCTTCATCTTGCGCAGAATTTCAGCGCTGATTTGAGGAGGAGCCAACTTGTTGCCGCGCACTTCCACCCATGCGTCGCCGTTGTCGGCTTTGGCAATGGTGTAGGGCATCAAGTCGATGTCTTTTTGAACTTCTTTTTCCGCAAACTTGCGACCGATCAAACGCTTGACCGCGTACAGCGTGTTGCGTGGGTTGGTCACGGCTTGGCGTTTGGCAGAGGCGCCAACCAAAATTTCGCCGTCTTCTTGGTACGCAATGATCGACGGTGTGGTGCGAGCGCCTTCAGCGTTCTCGATCACTTTGGTGGTGTTGCCTTCCATGATGGCCACGCACGAGTTGGTGGTGCCCAAGTCAATACCGATGATTTTTCCCATGTTCTTACTCCAGTGATTTTTAAAAATTCAGATGGGCAGTAGTTAAGGCTAACTCTGCCAATTTCAAGTACTTATTTAGGCGCCGCAACGGTCACCAAGGCGGGACGCAGCACGCGCTCAGCAATCAAATAGCCTTTTTGCAGCACGGCGACGATGGTGTTGGCCTCTTGTTCGGCGGGCACCACGCTGATGGCTTGGTGTTGGGCTGGGTCGAACTTGGCGCCTGCAGCAGGGTCAATGGCCAACACTTTGTTGCGCTCCAAGGCGCTCTTGAGTTGGCGCAGCGTGGCTTCAGCACCTTCGCGAATTTGCTCAGGTGTGGCGGTTTGTACGGCCAAACCTGCTTCCAAGCTGTCGAGCACGGGCAAAAGGCTGTCGGCAAAACTCTCCAAAGCGAACTTACGGGCTTTCGACACTTCTTCGTCTGCACGGCGACGGGCGTTTTGTACATCGGCTTGACCGCGCACGTATTGGTCTTGCAGTTCCGCGGCTTTGGCTTGCAAAACTGCGATTTCGGCCTGAGCCGCAGCCAAAGGGTCGAGGGTGGCTGCCTCAGCGGCTTGAGCCAAAGTTTGTGCAGCAGCTTGCAATGCGGCTTCTTGGGCCGCGGCGTCTAGGTTGTGTGTGGGTTCAGACATGCTTAAAAAGCTTATTCAAAAGCTCAGTTTTCGAAGATATGTGAAATAAATGGGGTCGTCAGACCTTGTTTCAAGTGTGGTTTTGCAAATATTTGCCACACAAAAACACGCCCCTTGAAAAAGCAACGGGGCCCCAAGGGGCCCCTGCGAGGTCGCACATGGCAGGGCGACCGGCTGGTTTTACTCGACAGCGAGCAATTCCACGTCAAATTTGAGGGTGGCGTTGGCAGGAATCACACCGCCAGCGCCACGGGCACCGTAGCCCAGTTCAGGAGGGATGATCAAGGTGCGTTGGCCACCAATCTTCATGCCTTGCACGCCTTCGTCCCAGCCTTTGATGACCATGCCGCCGCCCAAACCGAACTCAAACGGGTCGTTGCGGTCGCGGCTGGAGTCAAATTTGGCACCTTGCTCGCCGTCTTTGTACAGCCAGCCGGTGTAGTGCACGCTCACGTATTGGCCAGCAGCGGCTGTTGCGCCGTCGCCTTCTACGGTGTCGATGTATTGCAGGCCGGAAGGGGTGGTGATCATGGAGGAGTCCTTGAGGGTCAGAAATCGAAGCTATAGAGTGTAACGAGCCCCGCTGGCTCAGCTTTGCAGGTAAATCTTTTGCAGCAGCCGAGTGAGGGTTTTACGCTCTGCGGCTGTCAAGGCCGTGGCGGTGCTCAGATCTGACGCGTTGGCTGTGACTTCGGCCTCCCGCATCAACGCGTTTCCGGTTTCCGTTAAAAACAAACCCACGGCGCGTCCGTCGGTGGGGTGTGGTTTGCGTTCAATCAGGTGTCGTTTTTCAAAGTTTTTGAGAAACCCCACCAAGTTGGGCGGCAAGATGTTGAGCGCGCTGCACAGCTGGCGCGACGTGATGCCTGGGTTGTGCCCAATCAGCGACAGCACCGAAAAATCAACAGGTCGCAGTTCGTAAACCGCCATGCGCTCCATGAAGCGGGTGATGATGGTCAGCGCGGCTCGGCGCGTGTTGTAACCCAGCAGGGTTTCGAGAAAGCGGGTGTCGATGTCGTCGTTCATGTCGCGGTGAATTGTCCGCGAATCATGGCCGCTCGCATGCCGAACTCGGGCAGCACCCACGCGCGCAAGGCGGTGGCGGGGGCTTGCCAGCGGTGGGCCTCTGTGGCGTGTGCCGCTGTGGCTTGGTCAATTTGGGCCCAACTCCATGCCAGCAAGGCCAAAGTGGCCAGTCGCAGGTAGTCGCCCGCGATCCAACTCAACGCGATGGCGCCCTCTGCTCGGCCGTTCACGGCCACCGTCTCGGCGGTGATGGCGCGCAATTGGGCAAACAAGTCCAGCACATGGGCTTCGTGGGGGCGGGCCGCTGAAAGAGGTTGAGCCAATTCATTCAGCAGCGCGTTCAGGGCGCTGCCCCCGTCGCTCAACACCTTGCGCATCAGCAAGTCGATGGCTTGAATTTCGTTGGTACCTTCGTAAATCATGGCAATGCGGGCATCGCGCACGTTTTGCTCAATGCCCCATTCGCTGACGTAGCCGTGGCCGCCAAACACTTGCAAGCAGTCGCTCGCGCCATGAAAGCCTTGCTCGGTGCAGGCCGATTTCAAAATGGGGGTGATCAAGGCGCACCAGCGCTGGGCCGATTCGCGCTGCGCTGCGTCAGGGTGGTGCTTGGCTTGGTCCAGCGCCAAGCCCGTTTTGTAGGCCAGCACGCGCGAGCCATCGACCCAAGCGCGTTGCGTGTCCAAGATCCGGCGCATGGCGGGGTGTTCAATGATCAAGTCGGCGGCTGCGGTGCCTTTGACGCCTGCCGGTTTGGGCGCGCGCATTTGGCGGCGCTCGTGGGCGTAAGCGTCGGCCTTTTGCCAAGCGGCGTCGAGCAGGCCCACGCCTTGCAGTGCCACGTGCAAGCGTGCCGCGTTCATCATCACAAACATGGCGTTGAGGCCACGGCCGACTTCGCCGATCAGCCAGCCTTGGGCTTCGTCAAAACGCATCACGCACGTGGGGCTGCCGTGGATACCCATCTTTTCTTCGATGCGTTCGCAATGCACGGCACTGCGCGCGCCATCGGCGTAGAACTTGGGTACCAAAAACAGCGACAAGCCTTTGGGGCCTGCGGGTGCGTCGGGCAAGCGGGCCAACACCAAGTGCACGATGTTGTCGGTCAAATCGTGTTCGCCGCCAGAGATAAAAATTTTGGTGCCGCGGATGGCAAAGCTGCCGTCTGCTTGTGGCGTTGCGCGGGTGGCGGCTAAGCCTAAATCGCTGCCCGCATGGGGTTCGGTCAAACACATGGTGGCCAGCCACTCGCCAGTGCCCACCTTGGTCAAATACTGCGCTTTGAGTTCGGCGCTGGCGTGGTGCTTGATGCACTCATAGGCGCCGTGCAGCAAGCCCGGGGCCATGGTCCAGCCATGGTTGGCAGCAGACAACCATTCGTACAGCACGCTTTCCAGCACGGCGGGCAGGGCTTGGCCGCCGTCATCGGTCGCGGTGGTCAGCGCGGCCCAACCCGACTCCCAAAAGGCTTGGTACGCCTGTTTGAAACCGGGTGGCATGGTGACCACCCCGTCTTTAATCTGGGCGCCGACTTCGTCGCCGACGCGGTTGAGGGGGGCGATTTGCTCGCCCACAAATTTGCCAGCTTCTTCCAGCACTTGGTTCATTAGGTCGGCGTCGACCTCGGCGAATGCTGGCATTTCTGCGATGCGTTGCGGCACATGAAGCACCTTTTCCAAAATGAATTGGATATCTTCAAGACGGGGTTGGTAATTCATGTGCTCAGCTCCGCAGGGTCAATCAGGATTCAGCCGTGAAGCCGATGCGTTTGACGATGGGGCCCCACGCGTCGTATTGCTTCTTCATGTCGCGCGCCATGTCTTCTGGCGAGCCGCCCACAGGCACCATGCCGGACAAAGCCAAGCTGTCGATCACGACTTTGTCTTTGATGGCCACGTTGATGGCGGCGTTGGCGGCGGCGATCACGTTGGCGGGCGTCTTGGCGGGGGCGTAGAAACCGAACCACTCTTCGACGATCAAGTCTGGGAAGCCCTGCTCAGCAAATGTGGCGACGTCAGGCACAAACGGTGAACGCGTGCGGCCCGATGTGGCGATGATGCGCAGCTTGCCCGCTTTGTGGTTGGCAATGAAGTCGCCGTGTGGCGTGATCATGGACGCCAATTGACCACCAATCACGTCGGCAATGCCGGGCACCGAACCACGGTAAGGGATGTGCTTGAGGTCGACGTTGTTGTTCAAGCCGAGCAAAGCGCCCAAGAAGTGAGGGGTCGAGCCCGCGGCGGGCGAGCCATAGCTGGCGTCGTTGGGGTTGGCCTTGGCCCAAGCCAAGAAATCTTTCACGTTTTTCACGCTGGCGGGAACCATAGGGCCCACAGCCAAACCGTGCGACAACATGGAGCCCATGCCCACGGGCACGAGGTCTTTGAAGGGGTCGTAGCTCAGCTTGCTGTAGATGTGGGGGTAAATCGCCATCATGGAGTAAGGCGTCAACAACAATGTGGAGCCATCAGCGGGTGCGGCTTTCACCACTTCAACGGCGATGCGGCCAGCGGCGCCGGTTTTGTTTTCCACCACGGCACCGTTCTTGGTGTAGCTGCTGTTGCCCAGCTTGTCACCGATGCGGCGGCTGGTCACGTCGGCGCTGCCCCCAGCTGGAAAACCGTTGATGATTTTGACCAACTCAAGGGGCAAAGCACCGCTTTGTGCAAAAGCACTGAAGGGGGCGAGGGCACCCAAGGCCACGGGGGCGAGGGCGGTTTGAATAAATTGACGGCGATTGCTCATGGTTTGTCTCCTAGTGAAAAGTGTGAAATGAAACGGTTTAAAAATCAGTGGCAGGCAAAGTTCGAGGCATCTTCAAGAGAGCCTGAGCCGATGTAGCGTGCGGTGGTGGGGTAAGCGCACAAAGGACGTGAGCGGTTGGCGGCCCATGTTTTGGGCAGCTCAGCATTGCCAGCCGCTTCATGGCGGACACGGGCCGTTGGGGCTTGCGGGGCAATGCCTTGTTCCACCCAGTTGACCAAGGGGGTCAGCAAATCGAATTGGTCGGTGGCTGCGCCGCCGCTGCAATGGAGCATGCCGGGCACAGGGAAGTAGCGTGCAAAGTCTGCGGCTTTGCCGTCTTGTGCTTGGTTCACACGCAACCACCATTGGCGCGAGTCGTCGGCCGAGAAAATCGGGTCGCTCACGCCGTGGTAGACCATCATCTTCGCGCCGCGCTCACGCAGTGGCGTGAGGTTGGTGGGGTTGTTGTGGCCTGGAGGCGTCATCACACTCATGCCCGATTCGGTGTATGTGGCGTTGGTGGCGGCAAACAGCGCGGGTCGAGCGTTGATGTCGATTTTCAACGGATCCACGCGGTCCGGTGGGCTGCTGAAGACCGAGCCCACGGCGAGTGGATCGAGGGCCAAAGCGTTGACAAATTTCCACATCGCCCAATTTCCACCGGACACGCCGGTGTCGTAGGGGAAGCTGGCGTAAATGGGCTGACCGTCAGCGGTCTTGCCACCCGCAAACACACGGGCCACCACTTGTTTTTGCTCGGCGGTCAAGCAGCTGCCATCGCGTGTGGCGGTGCAGGTTTTGACGTCACGTTGCAAATCAAAGCGGCTTTGGCAGGCTTGTGTGTTTTGCACCAAACCGTCTTGCGCACCATCGAGTGCATCGCACACGTCCAAGATGCGTCGGCCCACCATTTGACGTTCGGGCGCCGTGAAGGCGCTTTCCAAATCGACCAAGCTGGCATTCGGATTCATGGGGTGCTTGACGGTGGCACCTGCGGTGGCCAGTGTCTGCCATTGCTGCGCGCCCCAGAGTTGGGCCAAGGCTGCATTGGGCAAGCGGTAGCCAGGGGCGCCCGCCAAGTAGCCGTCATATTGATCGCCCAAACGTGCCGCTGCCACCAAGGTGTGGCGTCCGCCGTTGGAGCAACCGCCGATGTAAGAGCGGTCGGGGGCCTTGCCGTACGCGGTTTGAATCAGCGCTTTGGCCATGGGCGTGAGGCTGGCGACGGCTTGGTAGCCGTAATCGAGTCGTGCTTGGGGCTCCATGCCGAAGAAGGGGGTTTGTGACCCGGTGTGACCGGCGTCAGAGCTGATGACCGCAAAGCCTTGCATCAGCGCGCCCGTGATCGGGCCGCCACCGAGTGCGCCCAAAGCGGGTTGCACAGAGCCGTCGAGCCCGCCGTTGCCTTGGTAATAAAAACGGCCATTCCAGTTTTGTGGCAAACGCATTTCAAAGCCAATTGCGTAGTCACGCCCATCACTGCCTTTGCGTTTGTTCATCTGTCCCGTCACACGGCAGTGTTCGGGCAAGGGTTGGTCGCCTTGTTTCATGGCACCGGTTGCGACCCGTGCACTGCTGTCGATTTGGGTGCGGGCAAAGTTGAACTGCTGGGTCAAGGCGTCGCAGTTTTGCAGGCTGGCACCCACGGCAGGCGTGAGTTGTTGCATGGGGCTGGCGGCTTGCCAAGGCAGACCGCTACAGCCCGCGATCAGCGTCGCGCTCAAGGCGCAGGCCAAGGCCATGGGGCTGACGTGAGGGGTGGAGATCGAGGTCATGTGTCGCGGTGTGCTGTTAACGAGGGGCCATGCGCAAGGCGCCGTCCAAGCGAATGACTTCGCCGTTCAGGTGGTTGTTGGTGACGATGTGGCAGGCCAGCTCGGCAAATTCTTCGGGCTTGCCCAAGCGCGATGGGAACGGAATGGACGCGGCCAACGACTGCTGCACGGGCTCGGGCAGGGTGCGCATCAACGGCGTGGCAAACAAGCCGGGGGCGACGGTGCACACGCGAATGCCGTGTTGCGCCAAATCGCGGGCCATCGGCAGTGTCATGCTGACCAAGCCGCCTTTGGACGCGCTGTAGGCCTGTTGGCCGACTTGGCCATCAAAGGCCGCGACAGACGCGGTGAACATCATCACGCCGCGTGCGCCGTCTTCACCGGGGGCGAGTTTGGCGCATTCGGCGGCAAACAAACGGCTGATGTTGTAGGCACCGATCAGGTTGACGTTGACCACGCGGGCGAAGTCTTCTAAAGGAGCGGCGTTGCCGTCTTTGCCGACCACGCGCTTGGCCGTGCCGATGCCGGCAATGTTCATCAAAATGCGGGCTGGGCCTAAGGCCGCTTGAGCGGCGTTCAGGGCGGCTTGCACGCTGTCCGTGTTGGTGATGTCGCACGCGCAGGCGATCGCTGTGCCTGCACCGTGTTGCGCGTTGAGGCTGTCGGCCACGGTTTGGGCCAACGCGGCATTCACGTCGAGCACGGCCACTTTGGCGCCTAAGCGTGCCAGTTCGCGCGCGGTGGCTTCACCTAGACCGGAGGCAGCGCCCGTGACGAGGGCGGTTTGTCCTTGAATTTGCATAGCGAGTTCCTGAGGTGTTGAATTTAGTGAGGCATCAAGGTGTGCGGGGCTTGGCCGTCGTGCAGGGCTTGCACCAGCGCATCGCGGTGTTTGAGCACGGCGCGTTGGTTGATGGAGCCTTTGTCGGTGACTTCGCCTTTGTCGATAGACGGTGGCTCACTCAAGAGCACCGCGCGGGCAATGCGGTTGGCGCTGCCCGTGGCGGTTTGGGCCAATTGGTTGAGCACCGTTTGAAAATGCGACACCACTTGGGCGCTGGTCAACACCTCGGCCATGGAGGCTTCGGGGCCCAAGCCGCTCAGGCCACGCACGGCCGCAGTGGGGAAGATCAAGGCGCCGACTTCTTTGCGGTTCAAGCCCGTGATGACCACGTCTTGGATATAGGGCGCGCCTGCCGCGATGATCTTGCCGCGCAAGGGGCCCACGCTGACAAAGGTGCCGGTGGCGAGTTTGAAGTCTTCGGCAATGCGGCCGTCAAATTTCAGACCTTGGTGGACATCGGTTTCGTCGATCCATTTCACCGCGTCGCCCGTGCAGAAGAAGCCTTCTTCGTCAAACGCTTCTTGGGTTTCTTCGGGCGCGCGCCAGTAGCCGGGGGTGATGTTGGGGCCTTTGTAGCGCACCTCCACCTTGTCGCCGTTGGGCACGAGTTTGAGTTCCATACCGGGTGTGGGCACACCCAAGTCACCCGCCTTCACGTTGGGGCTGGTGACGAAGATGGCAAAGGGGCCCGACTCGGTCATGCCAAGGCCTGTGCTCATCACGATGCGTTCGCCCACTTCGCGCTCTTGGCTCTCGAACAGGCTGTCCCAAATCGGTTGCGCCAGAGCGGCACCGGCGTAGAAGAACATGCGCACGCGTTTGAGCAGGGTGGCGCGCAGGGCGTCATCGGTCTTCATGGCGTGGGCAATGGCTTCAAAGCCCGTGGGCACGTTGAAGTACACGGTGGGCGAGATTTCGCGCAAATTGCGCAGCGTCTCGGCCATCAAAGCAGGCGTGGGTTTGCCGTCGTCGATGTAGAGCGTGCCACCGTTGTAGATCGTCAAACCAAAGTTGTGATTGCCACCAAAGGTGTGGTTCCAAGGCAGCCAGTCCACCAGCACGGGTGGCGCGTCGGCCAGAACGGGCATCGATTGCGCCATTTGTTGTTGGTTGGCACACCACATGCGTTGCGTGTTGATGACGGCCTTGGGCATTTTGGTGGAGCCCGAGGTGAACAAAAACTTGGCGATGGTGTCAGGGCCTGTCGCTTGCATGGCCGCATCAATGGCCGGCGTGGCTTCGGTGGCGGCCAAGTCGTCAAACATCGTCACGGCGCGGCCGTCGAGGTGGCCTTCGTGCAAGACCACTTCCACGTCTGAACCCACGGCAGTTTGGATGGCTTTGCCGTAACGCGCAGCGTCAGAGGCGAACACCAAGCCCGGTGTGAGTGTGGTCAAGATGTGGCGCAGCTTGTCGTAGTCTTGGCTGATGGTGGAGTAGGCGGGTGATGCGGGGCAGTAAGGCACACCCGCGTAGATGCAGCCCAGCGCCAGCAGCGCGTGCTCCAAACTGTTTTCAGACAGGATGACCACAGGGCGCTCGGCGTTCAACCCACGGTTGAGCAAGCCTTGACCAATGCGGCGTGCAGCTTGCAGCGCCTCGGCGTAGCTGATGTGACGCCAGTCGCCCGTGGTGCCGTCGGCTTGTTTTTGACGGCGTGCGAACAAGGTGCGGGTCGGGGCCTCTTGGCTCCAATGCACCAAACGGTCGGTCAAGCGGTGTGCATAAGGGGCGATGTCTTGGTCAGCCGCCATGTAGCGTGCGCCTTGCTCACCCTCGCGCAGGGTGACGCGGGTGACGCCGAAGGTCATGTCACGGAATTTTGGGGTACTCATGCTTGTTGCACCTTGGCTGCGCGACCCTCCAAGAAGTCGCGTACGCGTTGCTTGGCTTCAGGCGCCGATTGGGCGATGGCTGAAATCATGGATTCGGTGATGAAGCCTTGGTCCGCAGGCTGCTCGGCAATGCGGGGCAGCACGTTGATCAGCGCGTAGTTGGTCAGCGGGGCGTTGTTGCCAATGCGCTTGGCCAACTCCATGGCTTTGGCGAACGAGGTGCCTTTGGGTTCCAAGTACTGGGCCAAACCCACGCGTTCGCCTTCCGCAGCGTTGTAGACGCGGCCGGTCAGCATCATGTCGGTCATGCGGGCCACGCCAATCAAGCGGGGGATACGCACCGAGCCGCCACCGCCCACAAAAATGCCGCGTGTGCCTTCTGGCAGCGCGTAAAACGTGCTTTCGTCGGCCACGCGGATGTGGCAAGCGCTGGCCAGCTCCAAACCGCCGCCCACCACCGCACCATGCAGGGCTGCGACAACAGGCACGGGGCCGTATTGCACGCGCTCCAGGGCATGGTGCCAAGAGCGTGAGTGGTGCATGCCTTGGCCGGCATCGCGTTCTTGCAAGTCGCTCAGGTCGAGGCCCGCGCAGAAGTGGTCACCGTCACCGGCGATCACGGCAGCTTTGGCCGTCGCGGGCAGGTTCTCGAAGATATGACGCAGCGAGGCGATCAACTTGTCGTTCAACGCGTTGCGCTTGGTGGGGCGGGTCAAGCGCACCACGGCAACGGTGTCTTGCATTTCAAAGTGGATGTCTGGGTTGGAGTTCATGGTGAGGGCCTGTGTGTCGCGTTCGGGTTTGTGTCAGCTTGCTTTTGTTTTGTGGTTGAATTATGGTTATGTAAGATAACTAAATAATCCGGACTTACCCTAGTCCAGACTGTTTGAGTGTTCGCCCCATTACCCACCCTCAGGAGACAAGCCCATGGATTACAAAAACCTCATTGCCATCGACATCCACACCCACGCCGAGGTGAGTTGCCGCAACCCGTTTGACAGCTACGGCGAAGAGTACGACCGCGCCGCCGACAAATACTTTGGCTCCAGCCTGCGCCCCACCATTGATGAAACCGTGGCGTATTACCGCGAAAAGAAAATCGGTTTGGTGATGTTCACCGTCGACAGCGAATCGCAACTGGGCCGTCGCCGCATTCCCAACGAAGAGATCGCCGACGCCGCCAAAAAGAACAGCGACATGATGATTGCCTTCGCCAGCATTGACCCACACAAGGGCAAGATGGGCGCGCGTGAGGCCGAGCGTTTGATCAAGGAAGACGGCATCAAGGGGTTCAAATTTCACCCCACCGTGCAGGGCTATCACCCCTACGACAAGATGGCTTGGCCCATCTACGAGGTGATCAACCACTACAAATTGCCCGCCATTTTTCACACCGGCCACAGCGGCATTGGCAGCGGCATGCGATGCGGTGGCGGCCTGCGTTTGGCCTACAGCAACCCGATGCATTTGGACGACGTGGCGATTGACTGGCCCGACATGCAAATCGTCATGGCCCACCCCAGCTTTCCTTGGCAAGACGAGGCCCTGAGCGTGGCCACGCACAAGCCCAACGTGTGGATTGATCTGTCGGGCTGGAGCCCCAAGTACTTTCCGAAACAGTTGGTGCAATACGCCAACACGCTGCTCAAAGATCGCGTGTTGTTTGGCAGCGATTACCCGCTGATCACGCCTGAGCGTTGGATGAAAGACTTTGAAGTGGCCGGTTTCCGCCCTGAGGTGATGCCTGGCATCTTGAAAGACAACGCGGTGCGCTTGTTAGGCTTGGACAAAACAGCT